>Ga0172380_10007222_pt1 | contig 12569 bp, 8 predicted proteins | sample Leawe162metaG_FD_119747 | JGI IMG/M metagenome (GOLD analysis project Ga0172380, IMG submission 119747) | Leachate microbial communities from a municipal landfill in Southern Ontario, Canada - Leachate well 162 metaG | ecosystem: Engineered > Solid waste > Landfill > Unclassified | place...
CTCACGCTCCACGAGAACGACTGCAACCTCTTCGGTCGTTTCACCACCCGCATAAAGACCGCAGAACGAACGCAAGAAGGCATTCTTCGCGCCTTAAAGTCTGCTCCCTGTCAAATAAGCGACGGCCCTTCGCTCGATGTTATCTACACCGCCGACAACGAGTTCGCTACTATCAAATGGTACTCCTCCGAAGAGTTCGGCTGTGGTAATGAAATTCGGATCCACAATACATCCTCCCAAGCTGAAAAACCACCCGAAATCGTGCCGCTTCCCCGCAATTCGTACAGTGGAGAAATTCTTAAAATAAAGTTAAGAGGATCTTCCCCGGTCGTCGAACTGATTGTAAAAACACCGGATGGACAAACTCACCGCTCGATCCTCAATCATCCAGATCCGAACTAAGAAATATCTTTCACGAGGCGGAGATTCCTATCTGATCTAAGATTCCCATGTTCACTTGGAGTATTACACTCTTTCGAACAGCTTAACCGCTTGCTACATCTATAAGTAACACCCAATCAGGCAATTTCTCGACAAACACCGTTTTCGACCGAGACTTGACTTTGGATTCCCGAAACTCTATATTTGCTCACCCCTCCGAACATCTACCTTTAGCGTCATATAATCAATAGGTTAACCTTAATGTCTGAACCTGCCGTTCAAGCCAGCTTCGATCACCTTAATGTCTGGGAGCTGGTGTCCGAGCGTCTGCAGGCGGAGCTGCCCCGTCAAAGCTACCTCACCTGGTTCCGCCCCTTGGAGCCACTGGCCTATGACGGTGAAATCCTCACGCTTCAAGCTCCATCCCAGTTCTACTGCGATTGGATTGACAGCCACTACGCGCAGCATCTCCGTCGCGCCACTCAAGAAGCTCTCGGACGCGAACTAAGCCTCTGTTACAAGATCAACTCAAGCATTAAGAAGAACGCTCCGGTTTCCAGCCCGGAGCCACTCGTCCGTCCTCCTCAAGTGATCGAGACGAGGGAAGTTTTCGATTCCCATATTAGCGACCGCTACCGTTTCCAAAGTTTCGTCGAGGGTGATTGCAACCGGTTCGCTCGAGCTGCCGCTATCGCCGTCGCTGAAGCTCCCGGTAAAACTCCCTTTAATCCCCTGATGATCTACGGATGCGCAGGACTCGGCAAAACCCACCTGCTGCAAGCCATCGGTAACTCGATCATCGAAAATCGCACCGCCAAGCGAGTCCTTTACGTTACCAGCGACCAGTTCACCGCAGACTTTGTTAAAGCCATTCAGTCAGGCAAGTCGGACTCCTTCAGCCGTCTCTACCGCAGTGTTGACGTGCTCCTCCTTGACGACGTCCACTTCTTTATGACCAAGGAGAAGACGCAGGAAGAGTTCTTCCACACCTTTAACTTCCTTCACCACGCCGGTAAACAGCTCGTCTTCAGCTCAGACCGTCCGCCGCGAGATCTCGAAGGCTTCGACGCCCGTCTCGTCAGCCGTCTCCAATGGGGTCTGGTCAGTGAGATCACCATCCCTGAATACGAAACCCGGCTGGCGATCATCAAACGCCGTGCTTCGGAAGAGAAGGTCGAACTCGAAGACGACGTAGCCCACTTCCTCGCCCTGCACATTACCGACAATGTCCGTACCCTGCAAGGCGCTCTGATTCATATGCTGGCTCAAGCCTCGCTCATGGGAAAGAAAATCTCGGTTGAGCTGGCCCGCGAAGTCCTCAGAAATCTCATTTCCAAAGCCGAAAAGACCATCTCGGTTGAGCGGATCCAAAATATTGTCGCCTCTGAGTACGACCTCCCCAGCGATTTACTCCGTTCCAAGACTCGCAGGAAGGAAATCGCTGAAGCTCGCCAGATCGCCATGTACCTTTCCACTGAGTGTACGCGATTGACTCTTAAGGCGATAGGCCTTCACTTCGGCGGACGCGATCATGCGACGGTCATCCACGCTCGCGAAACCGTCAACGAACGGATGAAAGAAGACAAGTCGTTCCAAAATCTCGTCGAACGATTGCGTCGTCAACTTGAATTAGCCACCATCTGAGATTATATTCTCACTTCGGCGGTAAACCCTCTCTTAAGCAGTCAACTCTATTCGGTTGACTGCTTGCATGTTGAAGCGTCAGTACTGCGTCCCGGTAGCACCGACCTCCGTGTCGGTCTTTTGGTTCCCGGCAAGTTTCAAGCCCGCCTGACACCAATGACTCAGTACAAGAACTTCCTGCGGGCGTAACTTGACGGCTTTCTATTCATTGACAGCTTGCTTATGCGACTTATCAACATATTCACATCCATCTTGTCCACAACCGTTCGCTGAGAGTTGATTACCGCTTCAGATTTAGTTTCCCGACTCTTCCGCTTCCCCTCGTGTTGACGAATGAAGCTTTCTTAACATCGCATTCAACAGTCCAACGGTTTGGTTGGATATCCGCTAACTGTAAGCGTTAGATAGAGATTCAAGTTCATCTTCTAACCCGACTTCCAGTTACGAACAAATTCACCTCGCTAATAATAACTCCAAAGTTTTATATCATACTCTCGTCTTAGAGAGGAACTTAGGAACCCAGATGAAGTTCACCTTCACCCAGTCTTCGATGCTCAAGAGCATCCAACAAGTCATCGGCGCTGTTTCACCCAAAATGCCGATGCCGGCGTTGAGCAACTTCCAACTGAAGCTCGACGGCCAAACTTTGACCATCACTGCCACCGACCTTGAAGTAACGATCTCTTCCACGCTGGAAGTCGTTGAAGCTTCCGGTTCCGGCGGTGTACTGGTGCAAGCGAAAAGGTTGCACGAGCTGATTCGTGAATTGCCCGATGTACTGCTTGAAATCGAAGTTATCGAACCATTCAAGGTCAAACTTCGCGGTGAAGGTATCGGTCAGTACGATCTTCCCGGTGAAGATCCGATTGACTTCCCCGAACTGCCGACGGTTGATTCCAAGCTTTCATTCAAAGTACCGACCGAAGTCTTCAAGCGCATGATCAGCAAGTCTATCTTTGCTGTTTCACGTGACGAGATGCGTCCGGTTCTTACCGGCATTCTTTTCCAGCTTCGTGCCGGTGAACTTCGCGTCGTGGCTACCGACGGTCATCGCCTCTCGCGAGTTTCCCGTCAGGACATTGACTACAGTGGCGAACCTCGCGATGAAATCATCCCGATGAAAGCGCTAAACCTGCTGGCTCGTAACCTATCCGATGGCGACACTCTTGAGATAGCCCTCGCCGAGACCCGTTCGTCATTCACGACCACCGGTCAGCGTCTGATCACTCGCTTGATTGACGGTCACTACCCGAAGTACGAGAGCGTCATTCCTGTCGCCAACCCGAATCGTATGCAGGTGAAGCTCAGCGATCTGATGTCAAGCCTCCGCCGTGTCCAGATCTTCTCCAGCAACATTTCACGTCAGGTGCGAGTCTCCCTCGCCCCGGGACAAGGCTCCATCGAAGCCGAAGACCCCGAATATGGCGGTCGTGCTCGCGAAGAAATCCATATGGACTATCAGGGCGACGCGCTGGAAATCGCTTACAACGCTACCTATCTGATGGAATCGTTGCGCCAGATTGATACTGAGGAAGCGATCTTCATGCTCGGTGGATCGAACGACGCCGCTGTCATTCAGCCGACCACCCAGCAGGACAACGAAGACTTCCTCATGCTTCTGATGCCGATCCGTCTTCGGTAAGGTCGCTTCCGGTAGCACCGACCTCCGTGTCGGTCTTGGTAGCACCGACCTCCGTGTCGGTCATTTCGAGATTGCCTTGTTCGCGTAGGATAAGCGTCCCGCTAGTCCCTGGACCTCTACTGGGGTAACCCGCACAGCTCTTACGATCTTAATCAAATGGATTCCTTAATAGCTGTGCGGGCCAACCTCCCCTAACTTTAGTAACGCCATTTCAGAGATACTCTGAATGACCAAACCGTCTGAAGTCTTCCATCAGAAGCCTGTTTCCGTGCCGAAGCGAAACCCCTCCAGGAAGCATCTGGAGGGGTTTCGTCAATGGGAGAAGGAAACTCCACGCATCCAGCACGAGTCGTCGCTTGGCGCGGTGCTGGGACGGCTTGTGGATAGAATGGGGTATGGAGCGCGACTCGATGAGCAGAAAGCTGTGGCGATTTGGCCCGAGGTGGTAGGCCCCATCATCGCCGACGTCACCAAAGCAGTCTCGATCAAGGATGGCTTACTGAAGGTGAAGGTCTCGAACGCCACATGGAAGAACGAATTGTTCTACGACCGCGACCAGATTCGTTCCAAGCTTAACCGGGTACTGCGTCAAGAGCTTGTAAAAGAGATCAAATTTTTGTAATTTAGTTGGTTCGCTGTTGATCTGAGTTTGTAGTCCTCGATTGCTTTAGTTCCGCCGTCATCGCCCCGCCGGTGACGGGTTCTATTGTGAGTTCCGCCGTCATCGCCCCGCCGGTGACGGGTTCTATCGTGAGTTCCGCCGTCATCGCCCCGCCGGTGACGGAATCCGTTTAATCTGCTTAATCCGTTGTGAATCTTGTTCCGTCACCGGCGGGGCGATGACGGCGGAACGGGTAATTTCTTAGGTTTGCCCTTATTACCGACGGGCTTTCCGCCAAAAATTAAGATAGACTTCCCTTGACCCCCAACAATTCCCTTCCCTTGGACCCGAACCTGACCGCGGCGCAGACCGGCTACAACGCCAGTGACATCACAGTCCTCAAAGGCCTCGAAGCTGTCCGCAAGCGCCCGGCAATGTATATCGGCGATATCAGCTCGCGCGGCTTGCACCACCTGATCTTCGAAGTCGTAGATAACTCGATCGACGAAGCGATGGGCGGCCACTGCAACCGGATCGAAGTCACTTTCAACGCCGACAACTCGATCACCGTCCGCGACAACGGCCGAGGCATCCCGGTTGACATGCACGCCGAAGAAGGTCGCTCCGCGCTCGAAGTCGTCATGACCGTCCTCCATGCCGGTGGTAAATTCGACCGCGACAGCTACAAAGTCTCCGGTGGTCTGCACGGCGTTGGCGTCTCGGTCGTCAATGCGCTTTCCGACTGGTGCAAGGTCGAAGTTGGTCGCGGCGGTAAGCTCTACCGCCAGGAATATCATCGCGGCGATCCAGTCGCTCCGGTGGCTATTGTCGGCGAAGCGTCGTTCAACGGAACCCACACCACCTTCCTGCCCGATTCCGAGATCTTCCGCCACGTCGAATGGCAGTTCTCGATCATCGCCGGCAGGCTCCGCGAACTCGCCTACCTGAACCGCGGCATCGCTATCCTTCTGAAGGACGAACGCCCCGGTGAAGAACGCGAAGAGCTTTTTCACTCCCAGGGCGGCCTCAGCGAATTCGTCCGCTATCTCGACGAAAACTCTCCGCCGCTCTTCAGCCCGCCGATCCACATCAACGGCGAGCGTGATGGCGTACCGGTCGAGATCGCTCTCGAATGGAACGACTCCTACAACGAGAACGTCTGCACCTACGTCAATAACATCAACACGGTCGAAGGCGGGACACACCTCGCCGGCTTCAAAGCCGCCCTGACCCGTTCGCTGAACGCCTACGCGATCCGCAATTCCCTCTTCAAGAGCGATAAATTCACCCTCTCCGGCGATGACTGCCGCGAAGGTTTGACCGCCGTTATCAGCGTGATGGTCGCCGAACCGCAGTTTGAAGGCCAAACCAAGACCAAGCTCGGCAACAGCGAGATCAAGGGCATCGTCGAGACCGTTTTCGCTGAAAGTCTGACGCGCTACCTCGAAGAAAACCCCGGCTCCGCCAAGAAGATCCTCGAACGCGCCATCAACGCCGCTCGTGCCCGCGACGCTGCCCGTAAAGCCCGCGAACTGGTGCGCCGCAAAGGAGCCCTCGAATCCGGCGACCTCCCCGGCAAGCTCGCCGACTGCTCGATCAACGACCCCGACCACGCCGAACTCTATCTGGTCGAAGGTGACTCGGCAGGCGGTTCCGCTAAGCAAGGCCGCGACCGTCGCTTCCAGGCGATCCTTCCCTTGCGCGGCAAGATCCTGAACGTCGAAAAAGCCCGTGTGGACAAGATGCTCGGCAACCTCTCGATCCGCACCATGATCTCGGCTTTCGGCGTCGGGTTCCAGCTTGGCGAAGGCGAAAACGGCAACGGCGAGAACGGCGAAAAGGACGAGAGCGACACTCAGGCCGGTCTCGACATGGCGAAGCTGCGCTACGGCAAGATCATCATCATGACCGACGCGGACGTGGACGGCGCGCATATCCGAACGCTGCTGCTCACCTTCTTCTACCGTTACATGCGCAAGCTCATCACCGAAGGGCACGTCTATATCGCCCAGCCGCCGCTCTACCGGGTTTTCAAAGGCCGCGAAGAGTTCTACGCCTTCGACGAGGAAGAGCGCGATCGCTATACCGAACGACTCGGCGGTAAAAACGTCTCGATCCAGCGCTATAAAGGCTTGGGCGAGATGAACCCCGACCAGCTCTGGACGACCACCATGGACCCGGAACGCCGCACCGTCCTGAAAGTCTCCATCGAAGACGCTGCCGACGCTGGCCGTATGTTCTCGATCCTGATGGGCGAAGAGGTCGAACCCCGCCGCAAGTTCATCGAAGAGAACGCACGGTATGTCAGGAATCTGGATGTGTAAGGGGAGTTGAGAGTTGAGAGTTGACTTGAGCCGTAAAGTGATATATCTTACTCCTGATGATTTTGGTCTATATCCACCCCGCTGGACTTGGCGAGCGCTCTTTCGGGGGAGCCGTCCCCGGCGGGGTTCACTTTCTTTGATCGTTATTGCTCGATTTCATTGAAGCACGGTTTGAAAGTCATTTAGTTTACAGAAACCCCTTGGTAACCCGCACAGCTCTGAGAGAGTATATTCGATTCGGGTCATAGGGGCTGTGCGGGTTTCTCTTTAATACTGGAAGTAGCTTATTTCTATTTGATTCAGACCTCCTTGATTGGTACTTGGTCTGATTTGGCAGATGCTCCCTTGGCTGGATCACTCCTATGCGCACTCTGTTGGATCGTAAAACACTTAACGGAGGAGGTGGTAGATATGGTGAAAGCCACAATGGTTCGCTGGTTCGAGACAGGGCTCCTGGGGTGCAGAAATGCGTGTCTTCAGCCAGAGGGGTAGGTCGCAATAAGCCGGTGCCGTTAATCTTTGGAGAGCGAGCCCTAGGGGGAGGAGCAATTCTCCCCCGCCCCACCATGATTATGAAATCACTCCAATACACTCTACTTTTTCCCCTCTTCCTCGCGCTCGCCTCCTGCGCACCATCCCGCATGTACGTCGTCACCGTCGTCCAGCAGTCGTCACCGATCCAGCCCCGCTGGCTCTCTCAGCACGAATCCGGCATGTTCATCGGCATCGGTGAAGCCCCCACTATGGACGCCGCCAACCGCGCTGCCTTGAACGACCTGATGACCCGCATCTCCCAGGAGATCGGCGTCGAAATGAGCGCGGTCGGCGAAGTCGTCAAGTCCGAATCCGCCGACGGCAACGTCTCCGAGCGCAGCCACTTCCAGACCGACGCATTCTCCGGCTCACTCCTGCGCGACATCATGCGCCGCATCAGCTCCTCCTACTGGGAACAGTGCCGCGCTCAAACCGGCCGCAAAGAGTTCAACGACTTCTACCGCTTCTATGTTCAAGCCGAAATAGACCCCCGCTTCATAGACTCCCTCCGCACCCAGACCGTCGCCGAAAACGCCATCCGCAAGGCCTCCCTCGACGCAAGGCTCGACAAGATCACCGACCTGATGGAAGGCAGCGAGTCGTGCAAACCGGCCGACGCCCTCTCCGAACTGGTCTCCTCGCTCCAACTCGCCTCTTCACTCTTCTATGGACGCGCCGCCGCCGTCGAAACCGTCAGCAACAAGATGCTGGCAACCCTTCGCTCGATCCGGGTGACCATCCTCCAACCCTACAGTGAAGTCCGCCCCGAACGCCACTACTTCAAATATTCCGTCACCTGCGGAGGCCGCCCTGCCGAGGGCATGAAGTTCAACTTCGGGATGACACGCGGCTGGGGCAAGGTACGCGAGTCGGCCTTTTCCGATAAGGACGGCGAGCTGATCTGCGACGTGCTGGAGTGCAATTCCCAGCAAGCCGACAATCAGGTGACGGTCACGCTTGACATTGCCGGAGTGATCGAGCGGGTGAAAGCGCTGAAGTATGAATCCGCGGTTAAGTTAGCCGAAGAACTTGACCGTGCCGCAACCGCCTTGACGAGGCGCGACAACTTCTCGACACTGGCACGGCGAGCAATGGTGACCGGCGGGTCACTCATCATTTCCGATGTGGACGGCTACCATTCGTTCATTTTTCGCCGCGTCGGATCGCTCGACCTCTCGATGACTCTGGTCGAACATAATGGCCGCGACGCCACCTTCGACCGTTATATTGCGACGGTCACTTGCGGATTTGTGGACGACCCGGTCTTCCCCTCTGGCATGAAAACCGAGACCCGCCGCGGTGAATACGGCTTCGCAAGCCCCATCCGCGTCGGCTACAACTCCACCCGCCCGGTCACGCTCGCCGAAAACGAAGCCGTCGCCGCCTTGATCAACGAGTTGAAGCGCAATCACGAGTGGGGCATCCGCCAAATCCAGATCGAGATGGTCTTAACCGGTCGTGACGACGCCGGCAACGAAATGCGCGTCGAAATGGCCAGCGAACCGATCTTGTGGAAGCGCCTCTTCGACAATTAGCGATTCTGGAGTTTAGAGTTCAAACTTTAGTTTGTCCGGAGAATAGCCCCTCTTACTTCCAACCCGCCGCGGTTGGAAGATGAATCATGCGGTTGGAAGCGCCTCTTCGACCATCGGCCCTCTGGAGTTTAGAGTTCAAACTTTAGTTTGTCTGGAAATCCGTTAAATCTGTTTAATCTGTTGTGAATCTGTATCCTCTCAACTTTCAACTCTCAACTACCAATGAACCACATAGATGTCGGTCGCTACTGGGACGAAAACGCCGAAGCGTGGACAGTCCTCTCCCGTCACGGCAGTGACCGCTGGCGCAACCACGTCAATGCCCCCGCGTTCATCCAGATGCTGGGCGATGTATCCGGGTTGCACGGCTTGGACGTCGGCTGCGGTGAAGGCTATAACACCCGGTTGGTTGCCGATAAAGGCGCCCATCTGACGGCGTTCGATATTTCAGCGAAGTTCCTGCGGTACGCTGTGGATGAGGCATTGGCAACCGGCAAGCCGATCCGTCATCTTCGAGCCAGCGGGCTGGAAATGCCCTTTCCGTCAGAGCGCTTCGACTTCGTTATGGCGACCATGAGCCTGATGGACATGCCCAACCACGACGTAGCTCTCGCCGAAATCCACCGTGTGTTGAAACCGGGAGGCTTCCTCCAGTTCTCGATCTGTCACCCCTGCTTCCTGACTCAAGATAGCCGGTGGGTAGAAGACGAGAGCGGTAAACGGATCGGCTGGATGATCAGTAACTATTTTCAGCCGATCTACAACGAGATCGAGGAGTGGACCTTCACCGGAGCCCCGGCAACGCTGCAAGGAATCTACCCCAAGTTCCGTGTGCCCCGCTTCGAGCGGACCCTCGAGAGCTGGCTGAATCTCGTGATTACAAGCGGTTTCGTGCTGGAGTGCTTCGATGAGCCTCACCCCGAAGGCGATGCCCTGAAGGAGTTCCCTCATCACGCCTTCCCTCCGACGGTCCCCTTTTCCCTGCTCATCAGATGCAGAAAGACCTAATTCTAAATTCTAAATTCTAAATTCATAAATGCCCGAATACATTCCCCCCACTCCTGCTGAAGCCACCCGTGGCGTAACCCTCCCTGCCGGTGAAGTCGCCGCGCTCGAAACGGCTGTCAAGATCATGGCGAGGCTCCGCGCCCCCGACGGCTGCCCGTGGGATCAAGTTCAGACCCACAAATCGCTGCTGCCGAACCTGCTTGAAGAGACTTACGAATACTTCCACGCCGTGCAGGACAACGACAAGCCTGCCATGCGCGAGGAGTTGGGCGACATCCTCCTGCAAGTCATCTTCCACGCCCAGATTGCAGAGGAGCGCGGTGACTTCACCCTCGGCGATGCGGCGAACGACCTGACCGACAAACTCCTCCGGCGGCATCCGCACGTCTTCGGCGATGGCAAGGCTGAAGACGCCAAGGGAGCGCTCGCGTCGTGGCACTCAGCCAAGCGCAAGGAAGGCGAGCACACCCTCAACCTCGACAAAGTCCCTCGCGCCCTGCCCGCCCTCCTTCGAGCCCGTAAAGTTCAGGAAAAAGCTGCCAAAGTGGGGTTCCAGTGGCCCGACATCGAAGGCGCGCTGCTGAAGGTGGATGAGGAGCTGGCAGAACTCAGGCACGAACTCGCCTCCATCGAAGAGACAAGCCCCTTCCATTCCCACGCAAGTGGGAATCCAGACTCCGCCGCCGCTCGCATCGAGGACGAACTCGGCGACCTCCTCTTCGCGGTCGTCAACGTCGCCCGTTACGTCCACGTCTGCCCCGAAGTCGCCCTCACCGGCACAGTCGAAAAGTTCATCAAGCGATTTAACTACATCGAAGAAAAGCTCGCGGCAGAAGGCGTGTCGCTCGGAGAAGCCTCCCTCGAGAAGATGGACGGCTATTGGGATGAAGCGAAGGGGAAGGTGTGATCCACCCTCAATCCTCAGAAAATAGGCGAATGGGTAGCACCGACCTCCGTGTCGGTACTCGTGACGCCGTCATTGCGAGCCTTTCGCCCATTCCTTCGCCTATCGGATAATCAAACTCAAACGGGCGAAAGGCGAAGCAATCTTTAGCGGTATCAGAAGCTTGAAGAAGGCGATACCGTTATCGCCAAGTTTCAAGTCCGCCTATTTACAGTATTAACAATGAACAACACCTTGGCGGACGTAACTTGGCGGACATGTAAATGAATTTTAAGATGTCGGTGCGCGGGCGACCCTTCACTTGCTTTTTTCGCCTATTTGTCGTATATTTCTAACATGCAAAGTATCGCAATTGCCATACAGACCCCATCCCCTTATCTCCTTGCCCCCCAACGAGTGTGACGAATGTGACGCTTCTTTACATTAATCGTCACGCTTATCTCGTTGCGCTGCAATGAGTGTGACGAATGTGACGATGTGACGAATATTTACACCTCGGGTGATGCGTCAGCATCAGCATTATAAGGTAGTATGAATAGAAACAACATCTTCGACGAACTCTCCTGGCGCGGCTTGATCCACACCGCTTCGGAAGGTGCCGAAGAACACCTCAAAGCCGGTACCTCGACCATCTACACCGGCTTCGACCCGACCGGCCCCAGCCTCCACATCGGCCACCTCCTCCCGGCGATGGGGCTGGCGCGGATGCAGCGCTTCGGCCACAAGGTCATCGCCCTCGTCGGCGGCGGCACCGGCCTGATCGGCGACCCCAGCTTCAAAGCCACCGAACGAGCCCTGCTTTCCAAGGAGACCGTCGAGTCTTACGTCTCGAGCATCCACGGCCAGTTGACCCGGCTGCTCGACTTCAACACCAAGACCAACCCGGCGCGGATGATGAACAACGCCGATTGGCTGACGACCATCCCCCTGACCGACTTCCTGCGCGACATCGGCAAACACTTCAGTGTCAACGCGATGCTGGCCAAGGACTCGGTCAAGACCCGTTTCGAGAAGGAAGAAGGCATCTCGTTCACCGAGTTCAGCTACCCGTTGCTGCAAAGCTACGACTTCCTCGCGCTGCACGACCGGTTTGGCTGCACGGCTCAGATGGGCGGCAGCGACCAGTGGGGGAACATCACCGCGGGAGTTGACCTGATCCGGCGGACGAGGGGCAATAAAGCCTTCGCGCTGGTCTATCCGCTGATTCTGAACGCGTCGGGCGTCAAGTTTGGCAAATCCGAAGGCAACGCGGTCTGGCTCGACCCCGAAATGACCAGCCCCTACAAGTTCTACCAGTACTGGCTGAACGCCGACGACCGTGACGCCGTGAAGTACCTGAAATACTTCACCTGGATGACCGAAGTCGAGATTGCCGAGTGCGAGGCCTCCCTTGCAAGCGACCCCGGCGCGAGGGTGACTCAGAAGCGGCTCGCCAGAGAAGTGACCGAGCTTGTCCACGGATTGGAAGGAGTGGCCAAGGCTGAGCGAGCTTCGCGCGTCCTCTTCGGCGAGGAGATCTCTGGCTTGTCACTTGCTGAGCTGAACGACATCTTCAGCGACGTTCCTGCGACCGAACTGCCGCGAGCTGAGGTGATCGGGGCACCGCTCACCGACTTGTTAGTGAAAAGTGGAGTAGCTACCTCCAAGGGCGACGCTCGGCGGGCGATAGCGGGCGGCGGGCTCTACATCAACAACCGGCGCATTGCGGACGAGGCTTATGTGGTGGGGGATTCAGATGCTTTGGAAGGTGCGACGGTGGTGATTCGGAAGGGGAAGAAGAACTACCATTTGGTGAAGGTGGGGTAATCTTGCATCCGCTGTGGCCGCTGAGTATATGCATCCGCTGTCGCCGCCCCACCGGTGACAGCTTCTAATGGGAGCTTTCCAATACATTCCGTCACCGGCGGGGCGGCGACGGCGGATGTAATAGTATCGCATCCTATAATCCCTCACATCTTCGACCACCGGGACGGCCACTTACTGCGAACTGCCGTCA
>Ga0172380_10007223_pt1 | contig 12568 bp, 13 predicted proteins | sample Leawe162metaG_FD_119747 | JGI IMG/M metagenome (GOLD analysis project Ga0172380, IMG submission 119747) | Leachate microbial communities from a municipal landfill in Southern Ontario, Canada - Leachate well 162 metaG | ecosystem: Engineered > Solid waste > Landfill > Unclassified | place...
ATGCTTCTATTCAATTCCTTGCCTCGTACAAATTCATTCTCTGGGTGAAAGGCTCTGTAATGATCATATCAGTCTAGAATGAGTCCATCATAGCTTCTCCACCCATCTGAATGTATCGTAAATCATTCAAGCACTTTCCCTTGTATGATGGGCAGGAGTGATTCATGACTACAGTTTGATACTATGCTGACATAGACCTTTCAATCTCTCTTTAGGAGTCAAAATACTGGAGTCTTTCCTGCGGCTCATCTTCCTCTTTTTCATCGTACTCTCTTAGCTCCAAAGTAACTCTTGTCAACTTCAAACTCCCAGAATTCTTTTGTCTCGTATATGGAAAGTTTCACAATCTCTTCTCGAAATATACCATAATATCGATTGATGGTATTTCTAGAAATTCCAAGAATCTCTGAAGTTTGAGTGGCTGAAAAGTCTCCAACAAAGAGCTCTAAAATTTTACGTATTTCTTGAGAGGTTATTTTACTGTATTTAATCATATGCAGCCAGTGCAAGGAGATAGTTCTCCTTCTCTAGACCCAAAGGATATATGCCGTTTGTATTACACAATAGTGATTTTGTATTTGTATCAATTATTCCACCAAAAAGAGCCCAGAAGAGCTCTTGAAGATAGGGATAATTGACTTTAATATATGTTAACCGGCATGCGGATGATTTTACCCCTGGTAGGTTTTAAATAACGATCCACTTTGGTAGGAAAGAAGTGCATCTTGGCCATGTGGGAAAATGTTTAATTCAACTAATCGTCGCTTGAGACCATGGATATACCGCTCTATCGTTGGGACTGAGCTATTTCAGGTCCGACCGGAAAGTCACATAATCCTCTTATGAAGTGCAGAGCGTGCATGGGATATCACAGGGTCGCGAGGGGTTTTTGTATACTCGGCAAGTAAAGCAGTATGGATATTTGCACTACCAGCCACCAAACCATCAACACGCCCGAGATCATCATCAGAAAGCTCTCCGTACGCTCATTCATCCCCATGATATACTTGGAAATCTGGACGTCGTTCTTTGAGAGACAAAAGCCAAGAAAAAAATTCTGCATCTCCGGAAGAATCTTTAAATCCTACAACTCTCGAATCTTCTAGGCAGGTAAGGATAAAACCTTTGTCAGCTGGACGAAAAGTGGGGAGAGTATAGAGAAAGAGTTTCCCTGCAGTGTTGAGTGCTTTCATGGCTGCCTGGAATCTGAGAGTATTATTAGCAGTATGACCAAGACCGAGAACCATAGTATCTATGCCTTCAGACTGAGCTGTCCGGACTTGATATCATACCATAGTATCTCATCCCAAAATTCCGGCATATATGTGCATATCCTGAGGACAAGCCTTTTTCATAGCCGCCAAGAGAACGGAATACTGAGTTCATCACAGTCCTGTTCCTTCACCCGTAGTACCTCACACCAATACGCCTTTTGCAAGACCAGAAAAAGTGTGCATTAATTCCCTGCAGGCATTATGAAAAGATCGAGGAGCACCACCGGGAGCACTTTCTTCCCAAACAGCTCATTCAGGGCCATATCGAGTAATTGTTTCTGTTTCCAATACATCATAAATCTGTGACTCGGAAGGGATTCACGGTGGAGTCACCACAGGAATAATAAGAGACTTCATAAATATTTTTAGTATTTATAGAGTATGTATTTTATAATTTTGTCAAACTATATATCCTTCATACTCTCCACGCCTGAAACGATTTCAGAAATTTCTTTTGTAATGGCCGCTTGACGTGCTTTGTTGTAAACGAGTGTGAGTTCTTTCACCTTCGTTCCAGAGCTTTCTCGGGCATTTTTCATCGCCACCATACGTGCCGCATGTTCACTCGCCTTTGCCTCGAGAAGCATCTCATAAAACATCAGATCCAGGATCAAAGGAACGACAGTATCCGCGATAATTTTTTTAGAGGGTTCGATCTTGTATTCCCCTGTCTGTGTCAAAGGAGTAATAAAACTGCCTGTGATTTCCTCCAGAAATGCGCTCAATGTATCTTTTGCAACAGGAAGAAATGAACGAGTCAGAGCCTTTTGGGCAATAGCAGAAATATAGAAACTATAAATGACTCGTACTTCGGAATAGCCCTCTGTGATAAAAAGATCACGAAGCCCCATAGAAATAGTTTTGGTCTGCTCAGCGGTGGGATCGTCTTTGAAAATATCAGAATAATCGGCAACCAGATTTTGGCCCGTACGAGTCACAAAATCGCGCGCTTTTTTCCCGATGGTAATAAAATCCGCTGAAATATCTTTGATTTGCTTGAGTGCTTCACGAAAAACATTGATATTGTAGGCCCCGCAGAGTCCTCGATTGGATGTTACAACAACGACTAAAGTTTTGAGTTTTGAGTTTTGAGTTTTGAGTTCATCTCAAGTTATTCCTTCTTTGTGCTTTTTGCTTTGTGCTTTCTGCTCTTCATTTTCAACGTAAGGACTCATCGAAATCTCATCCACTACTCGAGAGAATATTCCGCTTGCTTCAAGAGCAAATGGCCGAGCTCATAGAGCTATATCAGCAGCTTTTTTCATTTTTACCGTCGAAATAAGCTCCATCGCACGAGTGATTTTACCCGTGTTACGGACTGATTTGATACGGTCGAGAATTTGTTTTCAAGCAGGCATATAATTCTAAGATAAGAAATAAGAAATAAGAGAGAAGAAAGGCGGTTTGGTTTTTAATTTTCTAAAATCCTTCTCTTTTATCTCTTCTCTTTGCTTTTTTCTTTTTGATTAAGCAAGTTCCGACTTCACAGCATTAATAATCATCTCAAGAGCTTTCTTTGGTTCATCTTCGAGTTTTCCAGAAGTTCGGATTGATTCGAGAATAGTACCTTCTGCATCGAGAGCAGAATAAAGAGTTTCTTCGAATTTCTTAACTTCATTGAGTGAGAGCGAATCGAGGAACCCCTTTGTTCCTGCATACAGTGCACACACTTGCTTTTCCATCACCACTGGAGAATAGACATCTTGTTTGAGGAGCTCGACCATTCTCTGTCCTCTCTCGAGCTGAGCTCGAGTTTCTGGATCGAGATCAGAAGCAAATTGAGAGAACGCTTCGAGTTCACGGAATTGAGCCAAATCAAGTTTGAGTGTACCGGCAACCCCCTTCATCGCTTTTGTCTGAGCAGAACCTCCCACTCGTGATACAGAGAGACCGACGTTAATCGCAGGTCGTACACCAGAGTTGAAGAGGTTCGTCGCGAGCATAATCTGTCCATCTGTTATAGAGATTACATTCGTTGGAATATACGCTGAGATATCACCAGCCAATGTTTCAATAATTGGGAGGGCCGTCATAGACCCCGCACCCATTGCATCGTTGAGCTTCGCAGCCCGTTCGAGGAGTTTAGAGTGAAGGTAGAAGACATCTCCTGGATAGGCCTCACGTCCTGGAGGGCGTCTGAGGAGGAGTGACATTTCGCGATACGCATTGGCATGTTTTGAGAGATCGTCGTAGATGATGAGAGCATGTTTGCCATTGAGCATAAAATACTCTGCCATAGCACAACCAGTGTAGGGAGCCAGCCATTGCATTGCAGCAGGAGCAGAAGCACCAGCATTTACCACAATGGTATAATCCATAGCGCCGACTTTTTTGAGCTCTTCAGTGATTCGGACCACTTTTGCATCTTTCTGACCGATAGCCACGTAGACGCAGATCATATTTTGCCCTTTTTGATTGATGATGGTATCGATAGCAATCTGAGTTTTCCCAGTTTGGCGATCCCCGATAATGAGCTCACGCTGACCTCGACCGATAGGTACGAGAGCGTCAATGGCTTTGATACCAGTTTGGAGCGGTTCATGGACTCATTTACGACTCATCACCCCCGAAGCCACACGTTCAGTAGGATATTTTTCGAGATTTTTAACAGGTCATTTGCCATCCAGAGGATTTCCGAGTGCATCGACCACACGGCCAATCAGGGCGTTTCCGACAGGGACTTCCATCACATGGCCAGTCGCGGTCACAGTCTCGCCTTCCTTGATAGATTTAAAACCAGAGAGGACCACGACTCATACAGAGAATTCTTCGAGGTTCAGAGCGACACCGACAGCGCCGGATTCAAACTCAACCATCTCGTTGTACGCGACGCCCGAAAGGCCGTCAACACGAGCGACGCCATCTCATACAGAGACGACGACACCAGTCTGTACTTTCTCAGGGGTCATATCCAGAGTCTGGATCTGTTTTTGGATGTCCGCGAGGACGCTGTCAAAGGAAATAGAGGTCATAAAAGAGTAAATTATTTTTTAATTTCTAATTGATTCAGTGAAAGCTCTACCATCTCATCTCCATACATCATCCGCACGCCTCCGAGGAGTTTTGGATTGATGGAAAAAATTGGTTTTTGAGCAGCTGGAAAAGTTTTATGAAAGATGGAAAGAAGATATTTTTCCTCATCTTTTTCGATATCTTGCCCCGTAACAATCGTTGAGTCTTTGATTCCATGCTGAGTACGAGCAAAAAGTTGTGAAGCACGAGCACGAGAAATCTTACGGAGTTTACGAAAAATACCAATCGCTCGGACGAGTTTTCTTCTTTCTATCGGATTATCTAGGTGGGGGATTTCTAATTCCATATAATTTTAGTTCAAGAGAAAAGAGAAGAAAGAAAAGAGAAAAGAGAAGGATTTTTGAACACAAACAATTGTTTTCTCTGAAATAAATAATAGTCCATATTTTTTCTTTTTTATCTTTTATTTTTTATCTAGCATTACGTCCTCGAGATGTGCCTTCATAAAGTCTTGTCTCGCAGTATTTGACTGGCCAAGAAGTTTTTTATTGAGAGAGACCGCCGCCGTCATCACACCTTCTTTCATACGTTTTGAGAAGTTTTGTTCGAGAACAGTGATTTCACCCTCGGCACGTTCACGAATAATGCGAGCCTGTTCGGTAGCTTGATCGACGATATCGTCGGCATGTTTTTGAGCATTTTGAGCCGCATTTTCACGCATCTCAACAGCTTTTTTATGAGCTTCTGAGACGAGTTCATTTGCTTCTCTCTCAGCCTCTGCGCGGATATTTGCTACTGTCTCATGCACTGCAGCGATTTCCTTTTGATTCTTCTCCGTCTTCTCGACAAGTTTGAGATAGGGGTCAAAGAGAAATTTTTTCAGCACAAAAAGGACAATCGCGAGATTCACGACTTGGATAAGCATTGATCAGATGTTGATTCATTCCATGGGAAGGGGGTTACAGGATTACTAGATTACCAGAAAACTTGATTACGAGATACTTCAAATAATATATTTTTGTCTTCATCTGGTCATCTCATTGTCTGGTTCTCTGATTATCTCTTTTACTTTACGAACACGAGAATAACGGCGATAATACCGAGACCTTCTGCGAGGACCATAGGGAGGAGGGCTCCACTGGTGATATCGCTTTTTGCTGATGGATTACGACCAATAGCAGCAGCAATAGAAAAACCGATCATACCGATGGCAAGAGCAGATGCAAAGACGGCAAGACCAAACCCGAGAGATGATACTCCACCAGATGTAGCGGCAGCTGTGACAACTTCTGCAGTTTCTGTAGCAGCTTCTTCAGCGAAAACCGCAAGAGGAGCAATAAAAGAGAGGAGGGCTAACTTTTTCATAAAAAGAAAATTAGGAAATAAAAAAAGGTTAGTGACAAGATAAAACAACTAATGATACGTGCTAGACGCTTCTTGGAAATAGAGGGATACAAGCAGAGCAAATACCATGGCCTGGATAAATCCAACAAATATTTCGAAGAAATAAAAGGGAACCATAAGGAGATTTCAGAGGGGGAGGCTCACAGGTCAGAGCTTCGCGGTAATCCAGAGCATGACACCGAGGAGGATAGCTCCAGCAAAAATGTTTCCAAAGAGACGCAACGAGAGCGCCATAACCTTGATGCCCTCGCCAATCAGATGGAGCCATCCGACGACGACATTGATAATTTTTTCAACAGTATTTTCGCCTTTAAAGTGAAACGCGTAGTGCATGACATACCCCACAACCCCGCGAAATCGAATCATAATAATATGTGAAATAATGATGACCAGAATAGCCATCCCAAGTGTGGTATTGATGTCAGAATTAATGGGACGAAGATATTCATGCAGAGGAACGAAGGCCAGGAACCAGTCGAGAAGGAGACTATAGAGATTTGCCCCAAGGATATAGAGGAAAATACCACCTACAAACCAAAGCGTTTTTGAGATAGGAAGGTTGTGGCCTAAAATAGGTTCCAAAAATAATTTCAGATGTTTTACGATGAGGAGTCCGGTCGTACGAACAAATCCTGATTCTTTTTTGGAAGCAACTTTCAGCAATATTCAGAGTACAACGAGAATAACGATAAATATCCACGTCGAGAGAATGGTGTTTGTGATATATGATAATGGACCGCTTTCAGCAAACTGATGCGGCGCGACAGAGAGAATGTGGGGTCAACTGGTAGATGCCATAACGCGAGGATTATAGATACAATTTTAAAAATGCAAGCATTATAATCATACATTTTTTCTCTTTTCAGGAGATGTCAAAAAACCAAAATAAGAGCTACCCGAGTGTCACAAATCGGGTCTTCTCCGCTTCAAAATCTGTGGATTTAATGGCAACCGTTGGGACCATCTCAACTGTCTGTCCGAGTTTGGTAAGGAGTTCGCTCGTTTGTGGACCATAGGGAACTGCTACGGAAACCTCCCAAGTTTCTAGCGTTTTCCAGAGAGTTTCATTGGCAGGAAAAATCACCATATCTTTATTATTGATATCACGGAGAGCTTCGAGGGACTCAACCGTCACAGAAGTCGGTAGATAGATCAATGTCTTCCCTTCTATAGTCAAAATCCAGATAAGACCGCTCTGTGTCTCGCGCACTTCCGCGAAGATAAAATTGCGCTCATACTCACCAGGAAAATCAACTGCATAGTCGTTGATGAGAACGGCTGTTTCAGTGAGAGAAATACGAGCACCACCTTCTGTGATGTCGACGTAAGAACCATTTTTACCAAGAGTGAGTTGCATAAGAAAAAAGTGAAATTATTTATAGAGTATAGAAATGAAGTAGTTTTTTGCAAAAAAATTGCAAAATCCTGAATTATATGACACAATAGGTACGTTCATTCATTTTTTATTAATATTTTATGACAAAAAAATGTCTTACTATCCTCATTGTGGTCCTTATCTCGACGACATTATGAGGTGTCATAGTAGATGTAAATAATGTAGACTATTTTTCTTGGTATAAAGAGCGCGTTATTTTTTATCAAGAATTTGAGACTGAAAGAAAAGAGGATATTGAAAATATTTTAAATAAATACCCTGAAGAAGAAATAACGGCCGAAGTAATGTCTCAAATGTTAAAAAAAGAAAATCAAAAAGCATTGTCAGATATCTATGTGTTATTGCCTGCTAGGAAAAAAATTTCAGGAGTATTGACCGATGAAATAACTTATTCTGTAAATAAACCTGTTTTAGAGAAAAATATCATTCTAAAATCATTTTTAGAATTAGCAAAAAACCAAACACCAATTGACTTGCGATGAGATCCTCACTTTTTAAATGAAGAAACAAGAAATATAGAGAAAACAACGATAGATAATTTTATTGAAGCAAGGACATTCTTGGACCGTCTCGAATGATATAAAAAATATAAGGATTTCTATTGATTATGGGAAGAATCTGAGGACAGTAATTACTCTCTAACCCCAATAATTGGCATAGATACCATATATCTTCTCTTATTCGGATTTACAATCTATTGGATAAGAAAATGTTACAAATTTACAAGAAAAACCTAAAAATAAAAAGAAGCAAGAGTATATTTTTCTTACACTAAAATGAAACAGACAAAAACAAGCAGTTCGAGAGGTACTCCAAGAAGTGCGCAAAAGCGAAGTAATTTTTGTGAAAAGCGAGTACCGAAGCGAGATGTACATTCTAGTACTTTGAGCGAGGAACGGAGCTTTGAACGAAAAGAACGAGTTTTTCCACACTTCCTGAATGTTACATGAAGTCCTTATTGGCTTCTACTATATCATAAATATTCGGCTTGGTTTTGACTTTTTTGAGATCTGGAAGCGTGAGCCACACAGAGCCCACAAAACGTTCCTCTCTTTGAACGTACGGCTTTTTTGCTCAGGAATATTCGACCAGATAGAGCGCGACATCTTTATTGATAGTTGGGCTCCCTGTTTTGTGTCGAGCGGTAAAAGAAAAGGAAATTGTCTTAATAAATTTTTTAATCTTCAGAAGTGGTGCTTCGAGACCCGTTTCTTCGACGATTTCACGAATGGCCGCATCAGCGGCTGCTTCATTTTCGAGAAGATGTCATTTTGGGAGTGCGTAGACGATATTCCCTCCTGAATTTTTCCATTTGAGTAAGAGCACTTCAACGAGTCCACCATGCTTGCGGTAGACGATTCCTCCGGCACTTTGCTCAAACATGTGTGACATACAAAGAGTGTAGTATTTTCTGAGTAAAATACAAGTCTAGCGACGAAAAAGAAAAACGCTGGTTGACTCATGTCAAAAAAAGACATAATAGAGAAGAAAAGTGGTTTGATTTTCTCAAGCATTGTTTTTCTAAATATTTTACTACCAAATCTCATTATCTGGTTATCTCGTTATCTCGTTATCTCTTCTTACCCTTTATCTCTATTTTTTATGTGACGTTGACCCGTTCTTGCCAATAAAAAAGCGGCTTCTGCTGTACAAAAATGAAAAGTGTATGGTATGCACTCAAAACTTATCGCTCTCGCCGCACGCAGTGGAGCAAACCCTGATGAAAACCCTAGCCTCTATACCGCCATCGAAAAAGCAAAAAAAGACAGCGTCCCTCGTGATGTGATCGAAAAGGCCATTCGTCGTGGGGCTGGCCTCGATAAAGATGCAGCAGATATCGAAGATATCACCTATGAAGGATACGCAGCGTGAGGTGTCGCTGTCATCGCACGAACACTCACCGATAATAGAAACCGCACCGCGAGTAGTATGCGCTCCTATTTTACGAGAAATGGTGGCAATCTCGGGGAAACTGGTTCTCTCTCAAATCATATCTTTCAATACCGTGGTGTCATCATCGTAAATTCCTCTGATATCACGGAAGATATCATCATCGAATCAGGCGCCGACGACTATAAGGTAGTAGAAAACGAAACGCATCTTATCGTGCTCAGAGAAAACTTCGCTGCGGTTCTTGACTTCTTGAAATCAAAAAGTATAATAATCCTGTCAAGTGGTTTCGAATACCTCCCAACACTCGAAAATGAAATCACCGATTTTGACCAAGGCGTGAAGGTGATGAAACTCCTGACCGACCTCGATGAAGACGATGATGTAGAAAAAGTTTGGACAAATGGGGTATTCGATGATATACTGCGTGAAAAGATAGAAACTTTTATAGCTTCTCACAGTTTTCGTTCTTAATTTTTTTCTATGGCTGAAGATACGACTCAGGGTGGACAAGGCTCACAGACTGGCTGAGATGATGGCGCTGCATTTGATCCTATAGCGGCTGAAGCATTTTTCAAAGACCTTATCGGACGATACAATACTGATGATAATCAGATTATTCTCGATCTCGTCTCGTTCCATCCTCTGACAGAATTTGAAGAAAAAGAATTCGTCGACCTCCTCGAGCATTCGCTTTCTCTGTCAGTGGCTGAGAAAAAGCGTGTCGTCGATGCCATCCCAACACTCTCTCAGTATCAAGTCGATGAGCTCAAGAAAGTCTTTACCGAGGAGCGTGAAGAATTCCGCAAACTTATGCCAAAAGAAGCAGAAACAATCAAAAAACTCGTCACAGATAAACGAGCTGAATGGAAACAACTCAAGCAAATCTATATCGATGAACTCAAAAATCGCCAAAAATCCAACGAAGATCAGAGCAAAATAGATGACCTCAAAAAATCACTCGGTCTCGAAGAAGATGTGGCAGCATAGTTTTTTAGGTATCATATAAAAGAGTCTTCGAAAGAGGGCTTTTTTTTTGAAACATATTGCTGAAAAAGATGAAACCATTATACTCTCGTCCATGCCCATCATCAGCACAGATAAACTCTCCTCTCTTCGATCAGTATTTCAAAAGGCCCGAGTCTCACAGCCCATAAAAAAGTATTGTATTCAGACTTTTGGATGTCAAATGAACTACGCCGATAGTGAAAAAATTCATATGCTCCTCGCGCAGGCAGGCCTTGCACGCGTTGAGGAATGGAGCAATGCTGACGTTGTGATATTTAACACCTGTTCTGTACGACAAAAATCAGAAGACAAAGTTTTCGGATATATCGAGGAAATCAAAAAAATACGAGAAAAAACAGGACGGAATATTATTGTCGGGATGACCGGTTGTATGACCCGAAAAACTGGGCTCAATAAAAAATATTACGACTATCAGGGAAGGAAAAATACCACCAAGATAACAAGAATCGTTTCAGAGAACCAGAGAACCAGAGAACCAGAGAACCAGATAATCACAAGATCTCGTAATCAAGTTATCTGATTATCTCGTTCTCCTTCCCTCTTCAACTCCGATGATGAGCTCTTTATCCGCACAGAAGATATCGATTTCGTGGTGCGAATCGAGGAAGTCAGTGCCCTCACGACACTGCTCTCCATCATCTATGATGAAGATATCGGGCAAGATGACACCTTCCAATCCTACCTCCGAGTAAAACAAGAACGAGATGATTCACAAAGTGCTAATATCATTATCCAAACCGGATGTGACAATTATTGCACCTTTTGTATTGTCCCTTTTACACGAGGAAAAGAAGTCTCGCGGCCACTTACAGAAATCGTGGAAGAAGTGGGAGAAGCTGTCAAAAAAGGGGCAAAAGAAGTCACGCTTCTTGGACAAAATGTGAATAGTTATGGGAAGGAAACTCGAAAAAACCTCTGGAATCCGGAAGAGCTCAGATGGGAATTAGACTCCCTTCTGGAAGGGAGTACCCGCGATAGCGGGGGAGGGATTTTCTGAAACATACACTCAGAAGATACTCCTATTAGAAAATGAAATGAGGAACGTATTTGGTATCGATCGGACTTATCTGAAAAAGCAAAAGAACTCAGAAAAAATATGACATGACCTGAAAAACATATCTGGTATGATGTCTTATCCAGGGACCGATTCAAATGATTCCGGTTTCTCAGACAGAAGCCACTTCTTGAATATATTGTAGATTTTTATTGTGATGAACTGGCACTTGCAATCGAAATAGATGGAGAAAGTCATATTAGCAATGAGGACTATGATATCCGTAGAACAAAGGATTTATCTGAAATATGAATTCTGGTGGTGAGATTTACCAATGATGAAGTACTCAAGAATCTGGAAGGCGTATATGAAAAATTAGCCTCCATGGTTTTGGAACGAGAGAAAATCCTCAGTCGCTATCGCGACAGCTCCTTTCAAAAAGGAGCCCAGAGGACACCCTTCCGGGAACTCTTAGAGGCACTGGAAGAAATAGAATGACTCGATAGGATTCGTTTTACGTCGAGTAATCCACACGATATGACGAGAGATATTCTCGATGCTCATTTTGATCTCACAAAAACCTGCAATTATCTTCATCTCGCACTCCAATCGGGCGATAATGATTTGCTCAAAAACATGAACCGAAAACACAGCTATAATGACTTTAAAACGATGGTAGACTATCTGCGGTCTCGTGATCCGCTGTTTGGTATCTCCACGGACATTATCGTAGGATTTCCTGGAGAAACGGAGGAACAGTTTGAGAATACCATGAAAGCATTCCAAGAATGCCAATTTGATTTTGCCTATATCGCTCGTTATTCTCCGCGAAAGCAAACCTATGCAGCTAAAATGCCCTGACATATCCCAGCGGATATTAAGGCGAAAAGATGGGACAAGCTTAATTCCCTTATGTTTGACATTGTTCAGGAACGAAATAAGCTGATGCTCAGTCGAGAAGAAGTGATTTTGGTTGCAAAAATCGATGCAGAAGATGGAATCATTTCTGGAAGAACCAGAAATTTCCGAGAAGTATTTCTCCCTCAAAACCCCATTATTAAGCTAGGGGACCTAATACCAGTCAAGATCACAGAAATAGACCGATGGATACTGCGCGGTGCCTCTCTCTAATTATTCCTATGTCTTATCATAATCTCAATACTCTCACCATTTTCCCGGAGAATCTCAGACACAATCTCGGGGTGCTTCAGAGGCTCTGAGATATGCCCTGTGCCCCCGTGGTAAAGAGTAATGCCTACGGCCATGGACTCAAGCTCCTTGCCAAGGAATGGAATACCTATGATATCTCTTTTGTCTGTGTGGACTCCCTTTTTGAGGCCTATGAACTCAAGAAATATGGGTACAAAAAAGAAGTACTCATTATGGGCTTTATTGACCCAGACGATATTCCCCGAGAGAGAAAATTTCACTATGCATGTCCTGATATTGCCTATGCTCTTGCGGTAGTCAAAAAATACAAATGAGCGAAGCTGCATCTCTTCCTCGATACGGGGATGCATCGTGAAGGAATGCAAACAATTCGAGAAGAGAGTCTCACACCCATTCAGAAAAATATTGTTGGCATAATGACACACCTCTCAACACCTG
>Ga0172380_10007224_pt1 | contig 12566 bp, 7 predicted proteins | sample Leawe162metaG_FD_119747 | JGI IMG/M metagenome (GOLD analysis project Ga0172380, IMG submission 119747) | Leachate microbial communities from a municipal landfill in Southern Ontario, Canada - Leachate well 162 metaG | ecosystem: Engineered > Solid waste > Landfill > Unclassified | place...
CAGCTTCCGAACTTGCCGACGCAACCTATCGTATGCCCATTTCTTCCCGCGATGAAGCTTCAATTCGTCGGTTGAACACCCAATGGGATTTCTTCATCAATACGATCGGGTCAAATGATGTTCGCAGCTATGTGACCCCCCACCGCGATGCTCCCGACGTCCACCTCGGCGTGGCAGGGGATGCGGACAATCCTTCTCCGCCGGACTTCGATTATACCGACTATAACGCCGCTGACGGCATTTTCCCTACCCCTTCAACCAATGTTGACGTGGTGTTGGCACACGCTTCCGCGTTGGCATGGTACGATCGTATCCGCGGCGCAAACACCGGGTACTGGAATATAGTTGATCTTTCGGTACAGGACAATCCTGTCTCAGGCGACATCAACGGCTTTACCTGCGCTCCAGGTTATCCCGCCACCGGCAATGCGGGTGACCCGGTAGACCGGATCCAGCAGTACCTGTTCGACCTCGCGACGGAACTCGGTTACTTCGGAGCCGGCATCCCTGCTGACCCAAGCGTCGAACTTCAGAATTTCACCGACACAGTCAAGCACCTCGACTTCACTTTCACCTACAACGCGTACGGCGTTCCGTTCAGCAAGATTATGGCTGACATTGACGCTGGCAACCCGCTGGTTATCAAGGTTGACAACGCCTACCTCGGCAGCGATCTCACCGGCGGCGACCATTCGCTCTATGGCGATGGCGTCCGCACGGTCTGCGTCACTGGTTACGATCCCGACTTCACAGAAGCCCTTGCACAGCCGATCTATGTGACCGCTGGTGATGGTGGCGGGGAATACCTTTGGGACTTCTCCGATCTTACCGGTGTGGAATCTTGGGAATATGTAGCCGGCGGCGACGCTGGCGAATTCTACGGTAAACCCGCCAACCATACGGCTGATACCAAGTACTCGCTCACCGTCAATCTGGCTTGGTCGCAAGTAGCGGTTGGCGATTCATTGCCCGTTTCATACACGCTACAATGGTCAGACGACGCCTTCGCTGATGTCGCCAACACCCACACCATCACTGGTATCACCGCCCCAGAAGTCTTCGGTGACGATGTGACGCAGGAAATTGTAGGTGTGGATAGCACCGAGATCTCATGGCAGGTTGCCGCCGTCAACTACGATGGCTTCACGACTCAGTTCTCTGATGTCAACACCTTTGAGATCTTCGTCCAACCCTTCCCGAAGCCCGACGAATCATCCTTCCTTCCGGCTGAAGGATTCGAGAAGAAGACCCGCAACGTCACCTTCTCGTGGAATGCGCAGTCGTTGACCGAACCGGGAGTTTACGGGGTCGAAGTCTTCGCTGACAGCTACGACTTCGTGTTCGACACTCTCGCCTCAGATGATGAGGACTACCCTTCGGCGATCAACTACAGCATCACTATTGACCCGAATGAGGAAGCACCCGCCGGTTATACACTCGTCACCGAAGAAGCAGGCGTCCTCAGCACCACCATCACGCTGCCCGATTCTTCAGATCATTGGTATTGGAAGCTTGCGGCTCGGAACGAGAACGGTGACCCGGTTGATTACGACACGGACAGCACCACGTACACCGATGACCGTTCCTTCGCGGCTTACACTCCCACCTTCGGAAGAGTCACGCTGACCACTCCCGAAGACGCGATGAATAGTACTTCGGACAAGGTATCTTTTGAATGGGATCCAGTTACTTTCGCTGGTGAAGTTGGCGGCCCGGCGCTGATCTACCCGACCGAGTACCTCTTTGAGTACTCTGAGGACGATCCTGGCTTTGAAGCCGGAGCGACCCTACACTCGCTGACCGTGGAAGACGACAGCCTTAATGGTACACCTCTTACAACCGAAGTCACCGGGCTTGAAGAAGGCCGTTATTACTGGCGCGTCACCGCAGTCAAAGAAGACGCGACCCTTGGCGTTCCGGCATACTACCGTAACTTCAAGGTTCTGGCGACCGATGTGCGCATCAATCAGGTCAAGCTCTCGAAGTCAGTAGGATGCCTCCCGAATTCACAGGTAATGGTGAAGGCACTGGTCGAGAACACTGGCGATTATCTGGTGAAGGACTTCCGCTACTCGGTCTATTGGTCGGCCGATTCGGTACTCGATCTCGATGATAGTCTCCTCGCGCAGTCAATCATGGATACGCTGCTCTCAGGCGCTGTCCAACTGCTTTCGACTCGCAAGGACTCAGTCCAGTTGGAAATCACCGTTCCTGAAGAGGCTGTTTCCGGCGCAGCATACGTCCTTGTCAAGCTGGACAACTACTTCGACTCAGTTGCGACTAACAACTTCGCCGCGACCAGAGTTACCCTTGCTGCGTCTGACTTGAACGTGATTGCCGCTACCGCTACTCCGTCATTGATCGCCGTTGGCAGGAAAACCACCGTCAACTACACGATCAGGAACACCGGCACCGGGCCGTCCACCGCTACTCATACCCGGCTCTACTGGTCGGAAGATAACAACTATGACGCGGAAGACGACACCCTGTTGTCAGGCCCGGCTCCAGCCAACACACAGGCCATACTCAACACGCCGGTTCACGCGGCCAGTGGCATCAGCTCGCCGAAGTTCGATGTTATCATCCCCGCTGACTTCGAAGGTCTATCCGGCTTCATTCTGGTCATCGCCGACTTTGATTCCTCAGTGGTTGAGTTGAACGAAGTGAACAACGTCCGGGCTATCCCGATCACCATCGCCCGTGCCAACGTCAAGGTCGCTCTTGCTTCACTCTACCGCAGGGTAAGCGGCAAGAATGTCCTCGTCAAGCAGATTCCGCCAGACGCGGACTATTCGCTACTACTTTCGTTCCAGTATTCCAACACCGGGACGCTGCCAACAACCAGCTTCCGCACCAATGTCTATCGCTCGACCGATAACGTCTGGGATGAAGATGACGTACCGTTCACCGACGCCAGCTACACCGTTGCTACCGCTCTCGGCATCGGCAAAACTGCTACTCGTCCTACCGCAGTCTCGATCCCTTGTTCACTCTTCACCACCGATCATACCCGCGAGTTCATCATCATCGTGATGGACGATGAGGAAGCCGTGATCGAGCGCGACGAGAGCGACAACACCTGGGTGATCAGCCTCGACGTGGACAGCGGCCCGGTCATTCACAACATCGGCACCCCCGAGATCTATTCATTGATCGGCGGTTACCCGAACCCGTTCAACAGCACCTCGATCATCTCGTTCGGACTGCCAGAAGCCTCAAGTGTCCGCTTGACGATCTGCGACATCACTGGTCGTGAAATCGCCGAACTGACCAATGGTGGCTTCGAAGCCGGGTATCATCAGGTCGCCTGGTCACCGGCTGACGTCGGGTCAGGCATCTACTTCGTCAAGATGGATGCAGGTCAGTTCTCTTCGGTGAAACGCATCACCTTCGTGAGATAACCTTTGCGCCATCTGAGGCGATGAGAGGATGACAACAGAAGGGGCTGTTCGGCGAATGCTGAACAGCCCCTTTGGTATGGGATCCAGTTTACGGGAGGTTTACCTGAGACAAACAATCTTCCTTGCCAAACGAGCGTTTCCGGCTTGCAGTGCAACCAAATAGACGCCGGATTTCAAGTCGCGAGCAAAAGACGTGTATTCTCCTGCAGGTGGTTCTCCTTTGAATAATTGTTGCACCAGACGGCCGTTTATATCAAACACCGAAAGTGAAACCCTACCCGAAGTTGACAAAGAATAGGTCACTTTTAGTTGATCGTTGAAAGGATTGGGCGAAACGTCGAGGGTCACTGCCAGAGGTTGTAATTCAGGTTCACTTGGAACATCCACCCGCCAACCGCGATTTCCAGCAAATACTAGAGCGCGCCATTGCCCTCCATAGACAAAATCATCCGCACCGTCCCCGTTGTAATCTCCGACCGCTCCGAGATTGCCCCAGTAGGTAGGATATCTTCCGCCATATTCATGATACATATTGAGATAAATATCTGCTCTGTGCTTCACTCCGCCGTCTGTGATCCAACGACTTCCAAAGTGTATCAGGATCGAGGCATATTCAATCACTCCATCCCCACTATATACAACCACATCACCCACACCATCACCATTGAAATCTCCACCCGTAATGCCAGCCCCCCCGCCATCTCGATTTCGCGTCGCCTCCAAGATAAGATCCGGTTCGGCATCGGGATGCTTATTTCCAAAGAATACAAACCAACCATAATCAACGTAATATCCATTAGGAGCCTTCTCTTCCCAGTAAACTGCCCACTCATCATACCCATCACCGTTGATGTCGGGAAGCATGGCGAAGTCATCGGTGAGTCGTCGGACTCCGCGCGGTCCTTGATAATCCTCGAAGCCAATCCGCAATGCTCGAGTCGTATCGGGTGGATTACCGCCAAGATAAAGGGAGTAGTAGGTTGTATCATTTTCGCGCGAGTAGGCGAGAATATCCCCACATCCATCACCATTTACATCCAGGCCGCCTGACCACGCCCGTATTGATATATAATCGCTCCAATCAGGAACGGTATCCGAAACCGCACCCCCGTAATTGACCTGGAAACCGACTCTGGCGCGCATCACTATATAATCCATGTAACCGTCACCGTTGAAGTCGAGTAGATGTTGCTTAAAACCCTCCTTTATGACCGGAAAGCTCTCCGAGTCTAAACCACGCATTGATACAATCGGTCTATTCTCAGGATTGTGGGTAAGGTTAAATTGATCGACGGCAAGCATGGAGGTGAGTCCATCTGCTGATAACTTTGTTGAGAAAAATATGACTCGATCAGCGTCATCGTCGATTTTCCCTAAAAACACGACATACCGACCAATCACCAGTCCCGAATCGTGCTTAGTCCAAGTGAAAGCCGGTTCGCTGGTCATTGTGTCACCGCCTTGGAATAGATAGACTCTGTTAAGGGTATCGTTACGATCTTGATTAACGAGCAAGTCGTCGAACCCATCGCCGTTCTGGTCGCCAATCCAGCAGAAGTCGCTGGCGAATCCCTGCTGGTTTTCTTGCGGGCTGGTCAGTACGCCAATGATCCTCGGAGGTTCATACCCCCACGCCCCTCCCGCCATCAACACCCCCACCCCGACCAGTACCCCTGCCCAAAGTTTAAGATTCCTCACGACTTCCTCCAAAAGACCCTTCCCCCAACCGCTCAACGTTCAAGCCAAATGCGCACTCGATAGATGGTTGTCCTTATCTTCACAAGATCGAAGCATAAATTAGGCAGATACTCAGAAGATTCCAACTTTGCAACAAAAGAGAAGCCCGGTAAAACCGGGCTTCTCTTCTTCATGGCGGAGAGGGAGGGATTCGAACCCTCGGTAAGGATTTCGCCCTACACACACTTAGCAGGCGTGCACAATAGGCCACTCTGTCACCTCTCCCGGTGGCATTGCCCTTCAGTAACGATCAGCAAGCGAACCCAAAATATAAATGCAGGAGTGCGGTGTTGCAAGCGAAAAACACTCGCTGACCACCACCACGAACGGAATACGCTCCCTACTTCCCCGCAAAGTAGGCGATGGATTGCTTCAACCCTTCCTCCAGCGAGATTTTCGGCTCCCAACCCAGCAATGCTTTGGCTCGCGAAATGTCCGGGCAGCGACGCGTCGGGTCGTCCTGAGGTAGCGACTTGAACACGATCTCGCTGCGGCTGTTAGTCAAGCCAAGCACAGTCTCAACCAGTTCGAGCATCGTAATCTCGTGGGGATTGCCGAGGTTGACCGGCAGGGGTGCCTCTGGTGCATTCATCAACCCGATCAAGCCCTCCACGAGGTCGTCAACAAAGCAGAACGAGCGAGTCTGGCTGCCATCACCGAACACCGTCAACGGCTCGCCGCGTAACGCTTGCAGGATAAAGTTCGATACAACCCTACCATCGTTCAGCGCCATCCGTGGGCCGTAGGTGTTGAAGATACGCGCAATCCGAGCCTCTACCCCATTCTGCCGCCGATAGTCCGCGCAGAGCGTCTCCGCTACCCTTTTCCCCTCGTCATAGCAGCTCCGCGGACCGACCGTGTTGACATTTCCCCAGTACTCTTCAACCTGCGGGTGCACCGTTGGATCGCCATAGACTTCCGAGGTTGAAGCTTGCAGCATCCGCGCCTTCACCCGCTTGGCTAACCCCAGCATGTTGATCGTCCCCATCACCGAGGTCTTCACGGTCTTCACCGGATTGAACTGGTAGTGGATCGGCGACGCCGGACAGGCGAGGTTGAAGATCTGATCCACTTCCAGCAAGATCGGTTCAACCACATCATGGCGCACCAGCTCGAAGTTGTGGAGGTCGAGCAGATGCGCTATGTTCGCCTTGGCGCCGGTGAAGAAGTTATCGAGGCAGAGCACGTCATGTTGTTCGGCGACAAGCCTGTCGCAGAGATGACTTCCAAGGAAACCCGCTCCGCCAGTTATCAGTATCCGCATGTTTTCTCAAGTATCAAGTGGTCAAGTGTACAAGTGGTCAAGAGGCGAGTGAACAAGCGGTTCTGTAACACTTGCCACTTACCCACCTGACTACTTGCCCACCTGTTTAGCCAGCTTCCAAATCGAACTCTCGCAGCGAGAACCAGAAGCCATCGCCCTGCAAAGCGTCTATCTCAGCCTGAACAATAGCAGTGTGACCGTCTTCAATGTCGAGAAAACGTTTGAACATCGCCTGCCCCTCGCCGGTCAGCCCTTCGACCAGACTGCGGTAATGCTCGGAGACTTCTTCCTCTAACTTCAAAGCGTCCTTCAGCATCGCGATCTCGCCGGAATAATCCCGGTCAAGCGCGAGTTGGTGCATCTTCGCCTTCCCATCCTTCAGCCACTGGGGATTAGGAAGCGTTGTTGAAATTGCAGGCGCGTTCAGCTTGCCGTTTTTCCGCCAATGATCGAGCCGGCTTTCGAGATAGTCCACATGGCGCTGCTCTTCATCGGCAAGCGCACCGAACACGTCAATTCCCTTGTTGTCCGGCGTAGAAGCAGCGGCGCGTTTATAGTGATCTCGCACCCGTACTTCATAGTCGAGTGCGCTGATGATACCTTCTTCGAGTGTCATTTGCGTTCCTTTAATCAATGTCCCGGTGAGGGCGATTCCAGATGAATCGGACAAGTCCTTGCGGTGTTCCGAGCCAGAGAGTATCGGCTTCAGCTACGATCCGCTGGATACGTGGCGCTGGAAGTCCCTGGTTCAGTCCAAAGCTACGGAATGAACCCCGTGCTTGGTTATATCGAAAAAGCCCCCGGTCGGTGCCGATCCAGATCAGACTGTCGGTCACTGCCAGCGAGAGCGTTTGTCCATTATTGAGATACGTCGCGGCTGGGATCGCGTTCCATCCACCAGTCTTCCGGTTGTACAACCTGACGCCATTCTGACCGCCAATGCATACCAGATCCGGTGAAACAGCTACCGATCTCGCCGGTTCAGGTCCGATGGTTCGATCCCCACTCAGCGATTCCCACTTCCCCTCGGGCGTCCCGCGATAGACTCCCTGCAACCCCACCAACCAGACCGTGTCAGCATCCGAAGAAGCTTGGGCGGTGCGCAGATCTTTGAGTTTAGGGTTATCCAGTTTACTGAAGGAATTCGAGGTGGCTAACATTCGAGAAGCCCCGTCATCTCCCCCCAGGATTATCCAATCATCCACATTAGCCAAGGCACGAATCGCATCCCCCGGCCCACCTTCCAACCGGCCAAACGTCTTCCAACTCTTCGAACGTAAATCATACCTTATCAAGCCTGTCGTACTCGCCGCGAAGAGGGAGTTGCCAGAGACAAGCAAATCAGACACACTGCTCGATTCCAGACCTCGATATTGAGATCGTCGGAAGCTCGTCCAAGTGTTGCTCTCACGATCAAAACGGCTCAAGCCATCGTCGTCGCGATCATTGTCGCCACCGAGCCATATTGCGCCATCTTCACCGAGTGCTATCGCTCTAACGTCACCGCCAGCCAGCCCGGTCTGAACCAAGCGCAAGTTACCACTGCGTTCGTCCGCAATTCCTATTCCAAGCCCGGGGTAGCAGATGTAGCGGGTTCGATATTCTTCATCCACAAACGTGTACGAAGGCCGGTATTCGACGAACTCTCGATCAATAAGTCTCCCATCACGTCGTTCGTAACGGTAGTTATAATCCTCAGCGCTGTATGACGGATACTCGACCGGTTGTTTGTTGAAGCGCCCTGTCCATCGAATTCCGGTAGAATCCCTTTTGGTCCAGCCCGTAAAACGGAACGCGAAAGGGTCTATCGCACCGATCTTGCCTTGCTGGTACACAAAGAGCGAATCGAGCTTTTCACCGAAGGCGGTGACATTCCCGCCACTCACCCCTTCCAATCGGTACCAGAGTCGCAGCCCCCAGCGATAGTAATATACCCCATTGACCGTCGCAAGCCAGATCGAAGCGCTGCCCTCGTGCCAGATAATGACCCGCCCACCGGCAAGATTCTGCGCTCGATCTGCCCCCACACCTGCATACCAAGGGTCAAGCACTTCGCCAGTCTCGCGATCCAGACGCCAGACTCCCCCGTTCGTGGCAAAAATCGCTTCACGAGGGGTGAGATCACCGCCAAGAACGTCTCGAGCGTCGGCAAAGGTAATGACTTCGCCCTCCTCGTAACCCGACTGCCCATAGGCAGAAGTGATCGCGAAGAGGAAGATGTATATCAAACATAGAGAGAGAAGGGCCGGTCGGTGCCGGTATATCCCCGGAGCGCCGCCGGCCCTAAGCATAGTCAATTCAGTGTTGTTGTGCAGTTGAATGCCTGATCAGAAAAGACCGGTGTTCGAAAGGTCCACGATTTTCCATGAGTCGCCCAGACGAACCAAGCCATGAATGGTGAACTGGATATTCTCGCCGTCCACGTTCAGGTCAACGACGTTATCCTGAAACGCCTGAAAACCCTTGTACTGGTACCATTGTCCACCAGTCCGAACCCCTTTCACTTTCACTGTCTTGCCAGCGAAATAGACCGTCATCTCACGGTAGTTCGAAATCAGGTCGGACAGTACCGCATCAGTAAATGATTCTGCATCAACCCGTGAACTCACGTCAGGATTGAGGGTTCTGAACCCGGCGAGATCGAGCAGAATCTCTTTCGCACCAGCTTCGTCTTTGTTCGTGACCGCCTGCATGAAGACGGCGACGGTGGACTTAATTTGACGCTCATCATTGGTTTGCAGGCCACATCCTGACAGGACGAGCGAGAGGAGGATAAGGACGCGTAGCTTCATTTCGGAGCCCTATATGGTGTTGCTTGATTGCAGGACAGGGTCGTGAAAATGATGGCGACTTGGAAGCATCTAAACTGGATGTATGGGGAAGTGCTTTACAACCGGCGAAGGAATGTCACTCCTTCACCGGTTGTATTTAGTCATTCAAAGAAGCAGGAAGTGGGCGTAGTTCTTAGAAATCCCGGAAGTATTTGTGTCTGTAGTCTTGAATGTCCGCAGCGATCCGAAGTTCCCGGATCCAGTTCTTCGCGACTGCGTCTCGCTCTTTTGTGACCAAGTCGCCGTAGATCGCAAAATGACTGGTCTCATAGTCCGATTCGCGGAATGGAGTCTTGTTGGTCATATATGCGATGTAGCAACCATTGCGCCCTTCGATAACATCGGAGAGTTCGTTGTTTGCAACCCGGAACGCCTGTGTGATGAAATCTTTATCTGCGCGAAGACCATCCGGAAGACGTTCATCTACCTTGGCGCTGTCGGCGGTTTCATAGACCTGATAACCCGCCGTTGAGGCAACAGAGCTGAGATCCGAACCATTGTTCATCTTTGCGCGCAGACCCGAGGCGATATCCATCGCACGCTGTTGGCGTAGAATCTTGAGGACAGCCTTTGAAATCGCATCTTTGACTTCCTCGAACGGTTTAACGGTCTCTTCCGTCGCTTCCGTAATCTTGAATATCACGTAGCCATCGGGAATCGGGTAAACATCGCCGACGGTTCCGACCGGATTATTGAAGCAAAATTCAGCCGCCATCCGCATGCGACCAAGGCCAGAGATGTAACCTGCTTCTGAGAACGCTTTGGTGGTGTCCACCTTATAGTCGCCTTCATTGGCAACGGTCTCGAAGCCCTTCTGCTGCGCGTCCTGTGCAAAGGCGTAGGCCATTGAATAGACCGCATCGCGAGTATCGGGTGATGCTTTGATCTTCAACAGAATCTGACGAGCATGCACCTTCTCAGCACCGTCTTCAGTCTTTTTTTCGAGGACTTGCACGACATGGACGCCAAGCCGCGATGTGATTGGGCCAACCATTTCGCCCGTTTGGGCAGCGAACACCGCATCATCAACCGGTTTTGCAAGCGTACCACGCGCCACCCAGTCAAGATCACCACCTCTGGTATTCGAGGCTGCATCTTCAGAATGGATCATAGCGAGGCTGGCAAAATCGGCACCGCTTCGCAGTTCTGTCATCAACTCCTCAGCCGTGCGAACCACGTCTATGGAGTCTTCCCCGGTTGCTTCAATTTTGAACTTGACATACGCGAATCGTCGTTGTGGGAACTGCTTGTAACGATCTGGGAAGAGATTGTAGTAGCGACGCAACTGGTCTTCAGTGACACTTGTAGAGTCAACATCAACCCTGTCAAAAGGAATGCTGACAAAGCTCAACTTGCCCCTGACGCCTGCTCGCATCCATTCATCGCGGACAGTCAGCTCAGAGACATCAGACGCCTGGTGAACATAGAAGAGTGTTTTCTGTTCAAGCAGGTAGTTTCTAACTGAGGCTTCCAGATTTAGCAAGAATTCACTGGCGTCAGGCGTTCGCAGGAAAGCATGATAGAGATCCGGCGCGAATTGACCTTCTCGCTGAAAGGAAGGCACCTGGCGGACTTCATTCGGAGGATAGTTCTGGACAATGAACGCGATCTCTTTGTCCACTACCTTGATGCCTTGCCTCTCCGCGTCCAATTCCTTTAACTGGCGCTCGATTTCTTCGTCCCAGGCGTCTTCACGGAGCTGCTTTTGCTTGGCTTCATCTGAAGCAGTTGAGTCTTTACGTAGCGCCATATCCTGCTTGCGCTGGATATAAAGCTCGAAGTTTTCATAGGTCATGGTCTGACCGGCGAACTTGGCGATGACGCCCTGTTCCTCACGGTCCTTGAACCCGCCCATACCCCAACTGAAAACAATGGTGCCGATAAACGCGAATACCAGAATCCAGAGAATAGTCTTCATCTGGCTTCGCATGGTCGTCATCATTCGGTGTCGCTCCTACGAATTCTTGAAGGTTGATTGACTAAAAAGTTAAATATACGCGAAAGACCTGCTTGAAATCAAGTCGTCTCTTGAGATGCAACCGATTCCGGTAAGGTTATTCTCACTAATAATGCTCCGCGTGGGTTTGCCTTGATAACCCTGACCACCACTCCGGCAGTAATGAACTCCTCACCTTCCTCGGGAATCCCGTCTGCAAGCTCGGATACCCACCCCCCCACCGTTGCCGATTTTACATCCTGCGGCTCAAATCCAAGCATCCCGGCCATGTGGCTGATCCTTGTTTTACCACGCACCAGCCAAAGTCGCGGGGTTACTCTCAGTAGCTCGGAACGATCCGGTTTCTCTATGTCGTCTATCGGCCCAACCAACTCCTCAGCGAGATCCTCGATACACACCACACCGGCAAATCCGCCATGCTCATCCAGCACACCTGCAAAATGGGTATGGTTGTTCCGAAACCAGCCAGTCAGTTTCCTCACTGGCAAAGATTCCGGCGTCATGCGCAAAGGGCGCAATATCGAAGACAGTGACTCCGTACCCCGCAACAGATCAATAGAGTGAATCACGCCGAGCACATCATCTTGATCATCCCCGAAGCAAATCAAACGCTTATGCCCGGTTCGTTCAGCCAATTCGACCGCTTCCGTCGGAGTAGCCGAGAGAGGGATTGTGGTGACACGCGTCCTTGGCGTCATAAGTTCGCCGACTGTACGTCCCTGCAATTTCAGCAATCTGTGAATGAGCGTTGCTTCACCGGGCGTGACATCGCCCGTCAGGTGAGCAAGAGTAATCGCGTTCGCAATGTCAGATCTTGAGTAGATCGTCCCGGTCGTCGAAGGCGGTAAACCAAACCAACGCTGAAGATGGCGAACCGATTGTTCGACCATCCAAAGTAGTGGCCACACACTCATCCTCGATACATACAGAATGCTGGCGACTGCCGGCGCGAGCAACTCAGCGAATTGACGAGCGAACGCCTTCGGGATCGCCTCGCCGAACACCAGTAAAAAAATAGAGGTTACAATGAGAATTGAGTACTCATCCATCCCTCGATGTTCGAGGTAGAGTGCCGCGAGCGAAGAGTAGATCACTCCGAAAAGGTTACACAAAGCCAAAGATGTCGAGAAGAATTGCTCTGGCCGTGCGAGGAAATAACCGATTCGTTTCGCTCCATAGTCACCCCGCTTCAAGCGACCCGGCAGCCTGATCGGTTCGAGCGTGAGGAATACAATCTCTGCGCCGGCGTAGATTGCTGCGGCGAGTGTTGCTGCCAGTGCCCCGGTTAATAATAACGAATCGTGACTCATAGGCCTGTTTCGACCACTCCGTCTTGAGTCGTCTCGCCAAACACTCTCCTCGCCCGTTCCGCAACC
>Ga0172380_10007225_pt1 | contig 12566 bp, 15 predicted proteins | sample Leawe162metaG_FD_119747 | JGI IMG/M metagenome (GOLD analysis project Ga0172380, IMG submission 119747) | Leachate microbial communities from a municipal landfill in Southern Ontario, Canada - Leachate well 162 metaG | ecosystem: Engineered > Solid waste > Landfill > Unclassified | place...
GCACCGATCGTATGACGTGGAGTTGCCGACCCTTCCGGTGATAGCCGAGGCGGAGGCGTGCGCCGAGAAGTTGGCGCGTTACCGACGAACTGCGCTCGGCCGCGATGTCTACGACCTCGCCCAGTTCGCCAGACGCCCCATGGACGAGCGGCTCGTGCGCAGGCTCTGGGTGCTAAAGGTGTGGGGCGACGTCGTTGACGATGGGCGAGGTGAAGGACCGCTGGCTCCGGAAGACGTCCTGACACAGCGTCGTGACCGTGACTTCGCGCCGGAGTCCATCGGCAAGCTCACCCAGCCAGTCGACCTTGCCGCGTGGGAGGGGCGCGTTCGCGGGCGATTTGGCTTCCTCGCCAACATGGATGAAGAAGAACGGCGCTGGGCAGCATGCGATCCACGCGACCGTGGGGCAGTGCAGGCGGCAATCGACGCCGGAGGCTTCCTCTAGCGTTGCTCAGAAGCGGGCGGGCTCCGCAGCGAGCCGGTCACTCCACGCCACCCGGGACTGGGTGTCCTTGGAGCCGTATTCCCGGGCCATCGTTCGCAACCTGTCGGCATCGAATCGCCCCTGATGGAGGGCACGTCCAAGTGCCTGGGTAAGGTCATCCCGGTCGGCGGCCGCTTGCTCGGCGTGCTGGAGCAGGTCGACGACGAACCACTCGGGGGACGGCTGCTTCGGGAAGGCAACGCGACGCAGCAGGAAGCGCCGCCCCCCGAGCGTGAACGTCCCGGAGCGTTTGGTGTTGTAGACGAGCGTCGCGGCGAAGAAGACCGACGTCCCCAGGCCCAGGGCGTTCCACCGCTCGGGGCCGGTCAGCACGAACGGCGTGTCGTCGAGGAAGGCACGCATCAGCTCGTGGTCGGACGGCGGCACCGGACCGAAGCGACTCGGTTTCAGGGACACGAACAGTCCGTGCGCCAGCGCCTGAAGTTGACCGGCCGCCACGAGCCGCTGGGCGAAGCGGGTCGGGTTCGAACTCCGTAGGGCGCTGGAGGCTCGCTCCAGCCGATGATGCCAGATCCTCATGTCGGCCGGAATCTAGCAAGCGGCCGTGCGTCTGCAAGATGGCGCTCGGGTTCGTCGCGCTGGAAGAGGGCGCCGAGGTCGCCTGCTCTGCGCGAGACGACGCTGCGCGTAGATTCATCCTTCGCGATGACGGGTTCGACAACAACCTGCTCCTCAAGCAGACGGTGACGTCGCACGGATCGTTCCGGGCAACGCGAGACCCACGGGCACGCTGCACCGTCTCCGGAGTCGCCATCTGCGGGCTGATCGTGGCAGTGAATCTGGAAACGGAACCAACGCTCGAGGTGACCGACCAGCTGGCCTCATTCGATTTCGTCGCCTATCCGCTCCCGCCTGTGGTTGCCTGAATGCCGCCGTGGTGGGATCGCCAGGCACGTCCTCACCCCCAGTGCAGTCCCAGCAAATCGAGCGCTTCGAGCACGCCCGGCGTGTCCGGTGCCATGGGGCGCACGTCCACCACGGTCAGGGGTTCCGGATCGCCGGCCGGCACCTCGAACACCGCCCAGTTCACAAACTGATCGCCCAACCGAGAGCGATAGCGGATGCCACGGAACGGCTCGCCGCGCTCACTGCGGCACTCGTAGACGCGACGCGAGACCTCCTGCGTAAAGATGCGCGGCGCCCGCAGGCGGAGCGTCGCCGCGTCAATCTCGTCGAGGCCGTGGTGAATGGCCCGGGGAGCCAGTTCCTCACGGATGAAGGCGATCGACCGCGCGTCGCCGACGTCCGCGTACGCTCCGTTCAGCGCCCCGGCACCGAGTGTTCGGTCGCGCAGCCAACTCCGCGGCACCGCGCCCGCGGGCCATGCATCGTCGTCGCCATCGATCTCGTGGAGCCCCGCGATCACCTCGAGGTCGGGACGGAAGCGAGCCAGCGTCTCGACCAGGGCACCGAGCTCCTGCGACGAGGCATAGAGCACCCGGTAGCTCCCGAGCGGGTCGTCCCAGCGGTTCCCGAACGTGCCGTCCGGGGAGGCCTGACTCCAGTCCGGCCACGCCCACGGGTCGGGGCGACGTCCGACGCGGTACACGGTCTCCGCCGGATAGACCGGCGTGAGTTGGCCGCTCATCCGCCGGCGAGGAAGGCGCGGGCGGCGCCGACGACCTCCGGTCCGACCTCGTCGAGGTCGCCTTCACGGAGCAGGCGTGCCGGCGAGCGATCGCCCAGCTGCGGGTTGAGGCCCTGGAACCAGGCTCGGGCCACCTCGTCCCCATCGACACGGGCGATCGCGTCAGCGACCTGGAGGGCCAGGCGCAACCGCCGCTGCACGCCCGCGGACGGCTCTCGGGAGCCGGAGCCCCATTCACTGACGGCGCGTGTCTCCTTCACGCTCCCCAGGTAGGCGGTGAGCTTGAGGCCAAGGATGCGGCTCAGTTCAGTCACCGCCTCGGGGAGTGACAGGCGGATGGCGCGCGCGTGTGCCTCATAGTCGGGACGGGCGACGGTCGGGCTCATGGGCGACTCCTCTCGTGCTGCAGGGTATACCACTCGGAATCACATCTCAAATCACATGTCGTCTCCGGGCGATGCGCGTCCGCCTGAGGAGCGGCGCGGTCGGACAGCGAGCAGGAACGGTGGGCAAATGTGCGAGGCCGGAGAGGTCGAGGGGTCTCACTATTCGGCGTGGCGCGCGCCCGCCCGCAGTACCCGGATCCGCCGGCCGAGGTGCTCGATGTCAGCGTACGAGTTGTGCGTGGACGGCTTCCGCAGGAACGGGAACCCCACCACGGGCACAGGGCCGTGCGTGGAGGCATAGACGCCCTCCCAGTGCCTGAGTGATCGCGCCCGATTGACTGAGGGGTAGCGACGCTCAGTCAGACCGACCGAGGCACCATGGAAGCGGCCGAACTCCTCGACGGCCGCGACACCGTTCACGAGGATCGCCGCCGGCGCTGCCTCCTCTATGAGCAGGCGGCGGATCGCGGCGGCCGTGCGGAAGCCGACATCGTCGATGGCCAGCTGCTCCACCGTCGGGCCATCAAGTGCGAACTGCCGGGATGGGTACGGGCACAACTCCAGGAAGATCATCTGGGTGGTCGCGAACGTGGCTTCATCGTCCTGATCGACGGAGAGATCCAGCGCGGTGGCGGCCAGCCGCACGAGCGGGCGGTAGAAGCGGGGCTCCCACCAGTCGCGATTCAGGAATCGCCAGTGGTCCCAGTAGGACTGGCTCGTGTAGCCCTGCGCGACATGCCAGCCCGCCTCGTCCGCGCGGCGCGCCTGGTTGAGGGAGACGACGAGCACCCACTCACTCACAGGCAGGGACTCCAGGTCCCCGACGACCCAGGCGGGCGGAAGTCCGGGCGGCAGCCCGAACGCGTTGGGGCCCGTGAGCCGGAGGCGCGCGTTTACGCGGGCGAGGTGCGTATCCCAGTCGTACCCCCACGCTTCGTTGTGGAGGTCACGGATGGCCTGCTGCCACTGCACCATCGCAGAATCCTCGCCGTACTGCCGGGATCCGAATGTTCGTGAGCGCGACTCCCTTGAGGTGGAGGCAGTCTGAGCAAGTAGTGCGGCTCAGTTTGCCCTGGACGCCAACTCGCTCGGCCCGAGTATCTCGCGTGCCACAGCTCGCACGACTGCACTCGGGTCCCGACGGAGCGCGTCCTCAATCGGTGCGCACCGTTCGGGAGCAAGAGGGCGGAGGGCTGCGAGAGCATGGACGGCGCCGATCCGCACGTTGCGATGCTCGTCGGCAGCGAGCCGCTCCAGCACCTCAAGATCAGGCGTCGGCGCATCAGCGAGGAGCTTGAGGCTGGCACGGCGCACCCACTGGTTCGTGTGAAGGGAGAGCTCCCCGATCGCCACGCTCGCAGGCATGCTTGGGTCGGTGAGTACCGAGGCTCCCGTCCGCTGCAGCGCCGGATCGTCGGATCGGAGCCAGCGTGCTGCAAGGTCAGCCACTGCGGCCCGACGGTCATCGTCTGCCGCGCTCTTCACCAAGAACCATGCGGCCGACTGGCGCAACTCCGCTACTCCCCCCAGCGCGATCCGGAATCGGCTCAGGGCGTGTTGGGAACCGAGTTGGAACTGGTCCATCTCCGAAAGCCCGACGGACTCCTCGGCGAGGGGACGGACGAGATCGAAAAGGTCCTTTCGCCGGTCGTCGGGAAGGAGCACGCACACGTCGGCGGCGGCCGCAAGCGCAGCCGCGCGATTCGAAGCCATCGTCGCCTCATCGGATGCGATCGCCACGAGCTTATCGAGATACCGCCGCACGGCATCCTGCCCCTGTTCCTCCAGGAATGCCGTTGGGACATCGTAACGCGCGAAGAGTTGATGCTGACTCCGGGGACCCAGTGGGTAATCCTCCACGAACGCCAATCGGGAAGCCCAGAGCGCCCGAGTCTCGTCGTCGAGGTAATCGAGGTCTGCCAGGGTGCCCGCGAAGTTCAGTTCGTCTCGCTCGGACACGCGGAGCAACGCCTGGACCAGTTCCGCCGTCTCATCGCCGCACTCCTGCAGCGCTCGGGCCCAGTCGCCCGTATGCGCCCCGGGGGCCATCTCGGCAAGGATGTTGGCAGCGTCCGATCGAAGCCGGCGGTGGAACCGGTAGATGATTGCGGCCAGGGCCATCACCCCTGGATCGGTGAGCCGGTATGTCTTGGGTGAACGGGGTGCGAGTTCATGGAGGATCGGAAGCAGCGCCGCCAGCTCGTCCTCCGTCGCGTCAGTCGCGAGCTCTGCGAGGGCGGCGACGAGCAGGGGACTGACGCGTGGATCATCCGCCTCGGCCGCAAGCACCTCCCTGAGCTCTGCGATGAGGCTGTGGGCGATCTCTGGTGGAGCCATGTCACCGACGAGCGCGACGGCAGAGAGGGAGGCCTGCCGTTCCCAAGGGGCCGAGCTTCTGACGCTGCTGGGGAGGAATTCGGGCCAGGTCCCAGCCTGCCGTGCAGCTGCTTCCACAAGCTTCCGATCGCCGCCGATCACCCCATGCAATAGGGCATCACCAGGAGCCTTCGCCTGAAGGAATACCCGAGCGAGGATCGCGTGAGACTCGAGCTCCGCCATCAGGCACCCGCTCCTGATCGACTCCAGCAGCCAGTGGCGTGCCCACAGGTGAGCGTCGGGGAGGTTCCCAGTGGCGATGTACTGGTAGGCGCGCTGATGGGTGCGCGCGTTGAGCGGAACGTACGACCGCGTGCCGTTGATCGACAGCGCGAGTCGGTTGGTCTCGAAGAGGTCCTCCCCCGGGATGCGCAGTGTATACAGCGCTGTCAGCGACCAGAGCGCGTTCTCAACGTCGAGGTCGAGGTCTGTCTCCGCGCCAAGCTTCATGGCGAGGCGATACAGCGACTCTGCACGATCCAGATCGCCCTGCCATGCGCACCATCGTGCGCCCCTGAGGCAGACGAACGTCCCGTCTGTCGCCGGGAACCGCAGCGCCTCGGCTTCGCGCAACAGCGCGGCCCATCCCGCTCCATCGTCGTGGTCCGCCAGCCCCACCCGCAGTCGAAGCGCCAGCCGTCCTTCGGCAGCCCCCGCCGCGCGTTCGATGGTGTCGCGATGCTGTCGGACGATCTCGATGTTCCGATCGGCACTCGCGGCCTCCACGACGAGGACTGCGATGAACGGAGCGTACTCATCATCCGGCCCGACGGCGTCGAAGCACTCCGCCAGAGCGATGAGTTCGGCGGGCTGCTCGTGCCATCTGCCGAAGCGGATGACGGCCGCCCCGCGAGCTTGCCGCCGTGGATCGACTTCATCGTGTAGCTCGGTGAGCGCATGTGCCACCGCCGACGAAACCCGTGGTTCGGCCGCCTCGTCGAGTTCCGCAACCGCCAGATTCATCAGGATGTCGTGACTGGTTGCCGGGTCTCCTGCCGACTGAAGGGCGGCCGCCCGTCGCTGCTGGAATCGAGCCGCATGCGCCGGATAGCGATCAGTCAGTGCAGCTGCGACTTGCTGGTAGATCGCAGCCGCCTGGGCCGGCGAAGAGGCCGTGAGCTGCTCCGCCTGCTGGACCCGCGCCTGCAGCCCGAGAGCCGCCACAGGCCCAAGCAGGAGCACTTCTCCGTCGAGGCGCTCCCGCGCCGGAGTCGAACCGACGAATACCTCCACCCAGTGAGGCCCGAAGTAGGTCCGAATGATCTCTGGGTGCTGACGCAGCAGATGCGTGAGGTGAACGGCGTCCCACAATACGATCCGGTACGAGTGGCTGGCGCGCTGCCTCTTCAGTTCGTCCTGGAACTTCCGATCGTTCGCCTCCATTGCAGCGCAGAGAACGAACGCTGCGCAGTCCGCGGCAAGCGGGCCGTCATCGAAGGCACTCAGCGCCTTCTTGAGGAGCGTGTCCGTGAGTTCTTCGGTGCGCTTGACCTGGAAGTTCCACCAGTCCCCTTCGGGCGATCGGCCTCGGAAGTCGATCCCATGCTGAACCTGTCCCGGGCGCCCATAGCGTTCGACGTCGACGAAGCCTTCTGCGAGGGCGACGTCCTGGCAGAGTCGCTCGAACTCGCCGGGATCGAGTTCATCGAACCTAAGGACTGATGGGGCAGTAACCACGGGCGGTTGGACTGGTTCGATTGTGCGATCCATGGGGGCATGTTGCCAGAACGACCATCGTCTTGTCCTGTTGCCTTGACAGCACCTGTGACGCGATGCGTGGGGCAAGCTCGCTACTGATTGGGCCCAGTGCCACAGGTCGATTCGCATCGGCCGCGACGTCGTTGGCGCGTGGGCGATGTCGCCGAGCTCGGTGTCGCCCAGTGCCGTTCCTGCTATGCGAGAATCGCGATGGATGCGAAGGGGATGCAGTGCCACCTAACGTGCAGCCCGACCGGGCCATGCATGCCGCTCTTGAGTCCTATCGGCTCTCCGGGGCTCTGTACGGTGATGCGGGGGTGCTCTGGCAGGCTGGCCGGAGCGCGACGGCGCTCGGGCTCGCAGTGATGTCGCTCGAGGCGGACTCGAAGGCTGCCCAATTCCTGGCTGAGGTGACGCAGATCGGCAATCGTGGAACGGGGCCGGGGCATCAAGAGCGCATTGGACAGGCACTCGCTTCACTCCGGCTGATCTTCGGCGATAGCCTCCAAGACATCGCGGGTGGCACCGACATCGAGGCGCTCAGCGTCGATAGGATATGGAAGCTACGCCAGCGGGCGTTTTACGTGGACTTGCGTGGCGACAGCGTGTCGGGCCCGCAAGATATCGATCCGGATGTCGCGGCCTCAGTCCTCGCCCTCGCAGGGAATGCAGTAGCGATTCGCGCACCGCTCCTGCAACTTGACGTGAACCTGTTGACAGAGTTCTTCGTGGACTACGGGGCTACCTATCGCCGCTACGTTGAGCCAGTCGAGCGCGACCTTCACTCTCCGGTCTGGTTCGCCGGGGTCGCACAGTTCTTCGCACACCTCGGTGATGCCTGGGTCTTCGACTGGGAACCGCCATACGGTCTGAAGGCCCTCAGTCGCAGGGAGGGTGCGGACGGCCGATAGTCGACGGCGTTTCAGAGCGGACGTGATCGGCGCGTTCCGGACTGCGGCCGGTACTGCGTTACGACTGCCGATGCGATCCGCCTCGCCGCGGGAGGCCTACTGGCGAGCTCACAGCGACGCGGGTGAGCCAACGGTCAGGCGGCGGTGACAGCGCGCCGCTCCCTCTATCGGCGGGAGGCCCCGCGGCGACCGTACTGTCGATTGACCCCCGTGACGCCCTTTCGATACCGAACCATCTGGAGGCTGACTCCGTAGTCGGTGGCGATCGCCTCATCATCGCGGCCTTGCCGCAGCACGGACTCTAGAGCCGCACGAGGAAGCAAGAGGCATCCCGCAAGCCAGTTCGCCTCGTCCTCCTGCTGCGGGTTGAAGGTCCGGAGCGTCCAGGATCCGTCTGGCGAGAACATCATGGTCGAGGGTGTGTGGCGCAGGAGCAGATGAGCGATCTCATGGGCCAGGTCGCTCGCTTGTCGAGCAGGCGAGTGAGTGGGGTTATAGACAATCAGAGCGCCCGAGCTTCCTTCTCCGATTGTGAGTGCGGACCAGTCGTCGCAGTCGGTACGCAGCAGGGCGGATAGGGCTTTCTCCGAGAGCCCCGGTATCTCTCGCGGCTCGATGAGTTGAACACCAAGGTGCGAAGCAAGATCAGCTACCGACAACGGAGCCGCGTTGGACTGTGACAGTTCCTTACGGACGGTCGCTGCAAGATTCTCGCATCGGGTCTTGAACCCACGCTCGAAGGCCATGAGGGAGCTACCCGAGCTCCGGCTGTGAATCATCCGCGCCGATCGCCTGGGCGCGGAGGATCATCTCGCCCAGTGCTTGCGCGAGGGCAGGGCTGATTTGCTGCTTGGCTTTGAGGTGCGCCGTAGCAACCCGCTGCGTGGGCGCGCTCGCCCCTGGGGCATTGGTCTGTAGGACGTCCGCTGGGCTAATCCCGAGCCACTGGCACAACTTCTCGAACGTCTCTAGGTCGGGTTGCTTTCCGTTTTCTACGCGAGACAAGGTGGCCGGACTGATGCCGACCTCGGCAGCAGCTGCTCGCACCCCCTGCGCACCCCGTCGCTCTCGAATCAGAGCGCCCAACTCGCTCAGGGTGACCCTCGGCAAAGAACACCTCTCGTTTCACTTGTGAGACATGGTTGCGTACGTCAGTCAGACTGGGCTAGAGTGTCTCATCGGTAAGACGGATAGCGCAATGCTAGGACGGATGGTCGCGAGATGGCGAAGAACAACCGACGGCATGTTGTCCCTGACCCTGACGGGGGTTGGAAGGTAACCAAGCCGGGTGCAGAGCGCGCGTCGGCGCACACCAACACAAAGGCTGAGGCTGAAGCTCGCGCAAAGGAGATCGTCCGCAATGCCGGCGGTGGCGAGGTCGTGACCCACGGCCTGAACGGCCGCATCCAGGACAGCGACACCATCCGGCCGGGCTACGACCCCTTCCCGCCGCGGGACACGAAGCACTAGGAGTTCAGGATGACGAAGACTCAACAGGCAACGATTGTCGGCATCGCCGCCGCACTCGGTTGGCTCGCCACGCAGAAGGTGCGCGATGAGGTACCGGGCGCCGCGGGCGTCGCGATGGGTGTCCTTGCTGGCATGGTCGTGCAAACCGCGGCGTCAGGGTGGCTCGAGCAGCACATCTGACGGCAAGGCAGAAGCGCACCGGGCGCGTTTCGATGGGACTGTCTTCCATGGTTAACATCACGCACGTTCGCATGAGCCAGAACGGCTCGGGTCACGAGCACATCGTGCGAGTCAAGTGGGTCGAAGTCGGCGGCGGAAGCATCGGAGAGAACACTCGGCAAGAAATGGTCGATTGGATTGACGGCGGTGGCGTCGCGGTAGTTCGGCGCCTCGGCGTTCCCGAGGCGCGTGTCGGCGTTGTTGACGCGATGCCGAAGTACATCCAGACCTACGCGGACGGCCGGTGGAACAACAACCTCTTGTCGCTTCCGCGGTTCTGATGTGGGAGGTGCCGTCGTTTTACGACGTCGCAGATGGCGCCACAGGAGTCAGATGTCATGCGTCGGGTTCTCGGAAGGCGGGTTGTGAGATGACTACTGGCGAGGGCGTACACCAACGCCCGTGGGATCGATGGCTGGAGACCTGTGCAGCGTTCGGTCATTCGTTTGCAGACACCGGCATCAGGATGTCGCCCATGATGCGAGAGGTTGGCGCTGGATTACCACCCATCACCGAGTACCTCGAACAAGTCCTGCGGTGCACGGTCTGCGACAAGACTGGCTTTGATCGAACCGTGACCTGCGACGTCTGCGACTTCTACCCGGCTGAAGCGCCCCAAGGTCTCGTTCTTCGCCTACCGGGCGGCATAGAGCGGCGCGACGTACCGCTCTGTCCGTCCTGCCATGTCGCGTTCATCGACGGCGCCGGCGGCATCACCGTCGAGTGGGATACGTCGCCCTTCCCGCCTTAGGGCGGCACGACTCGCGAATCACCTCAGGTGGAATGCTGTGCGCGAGTTGCTGCAGGACCGTTCCGGCTTGTGACCCCGTGCGGTGCCTCGATGGGCATCGGCCAACTCACTAGTAGCGCGCCCCGAAAAGTGGTGGTTGCCGTCATCCGCCTTGCAGGGCAGTGTCCTAGCCACCTAGACGTCCGCGATGTACGGCGCGACCAGCGCCCGGAGCTCGTCGGCAGGTTCCACGTCGATGATCGCGCGCAGTCGCGTGCGGAAGTCCCGATATGTCCGCACTGCCTGTGGCCGGTTGCCCTCCGCGAGATGGATCGCGATTAGCGCCGCCGCCGCGGTCTCGCGCACCGGATCCGCCGCCAGGGCAGCGGGCGCCGCCTCAAGCGCGCGGGCATAGTCCCCCGACGCCGCAAAGCGCGTGGCGTCGGCCTCGATCGCGTGCAGGAACAGGTCGCGCAGCCGATCGCGCTCGAGGCGCAGGCAGTCGTCGTCGCAGTCCGGCAGGATCGCCTTGATCCAGGCGTCGGATGGACTCGTCCGCTTCGGCGCCGGGCCGTCGATGAGACGGTAGGCGAAGGCCTCCAGCACATGCACGTCGATCCTCGACGTTGTCGGCGATCGCGATGTGGCCAGCGCCGGTGTCGAGCAGCGCCGAGCCTGCGCTGAGGCGAAACAGCGCAGTACGGAGGCTCCTGAGCGCGCGGCGTGGTTCGAGGGCCGCCATGAACGGGAGGACCGGGTACGGTGCCTAAGAAGTGGATCAGGTAGCCGACAGCATGGTCATCGACCCCACCGCTCTCAACCGCTCACGCCGCGCCCGGTAGTCCGGAATCGCCTGCGCCACGGTGCTCCAGTATTCAGCTGAATGCGGCCTCACTCGGAGGTGCGCGAGCTCGTGCGCGACGACGTAGTCGATGAGCGCCGGTGGGAGCATCAACGCCCGCCAGTTGAAGCGGAGGGTTCCGTCCGGGCCGCAGGAGGCCCAGCGCACGCGTTGGTCGCGGATGAGGACTGCCTTCGGCTGGACACCGAGCAGCTTCGCGATCCGCTCGACGCGGGGTGGGAGTTTGAGGGCGGCGCGCTCGCGATACCAGGCTTCAACGGCGGAGCGGATCGTCAGCTGTCGCTCTTCGCCGCGAAGGCGTCGAGGCACATCAACATCGAACTGCCAGTGGTGGAAACGGATCGCGACCTGGTCGCCATCCGTCGGGCGAACCGTCAGGCGCACAGAGCGTCCGAGATAAGGGAGCGACTCCCCGCTGACGAAACGGCGCGCTGGTGGGGAGGCGACTGCGACGCCGTCGTGCTGGACGATCCACTTCGCTCGACGGCGCACGGTCGCTTCGAGCCGCTCCGACGACGTGTGCATTGGTGCGGCGATCGTCACGGCGCCTGGCTCATCGACGGTGATCTCGATCGTCTTGTGCCGCTTGGGGCTGCGGATGACGCGGTAGTGGATGCTGGCGTCGCCGAATCGGACCTCGCCTTGCTCGGTCATGTGAGGCGCCTCCGGGCGACCTCCACCACCTGCCGCACGAGCTCGTCGAGTTCGTCCTCGGCATAGCGCCCGGTGTCGCGGAGGAGGCGCTTGATGTCACGCCGCATCTCTCGCTGGACGTCGAGGTTCTCGCGCCAGTCGATGATCGCGCGATGCTCCTGAAGGACGGCGTCGATATCGCGTGCCACGGTCTTCAACCGCTCGTCGAACTCGGCGGCGTAGCCCTCGCCTTCTTCGGCAATCCCCCGTTCGGTATCGCGAGGTGTGTCGCCTGAGAGCAGGCCGTACACAGCGAACGAGACGGGAGTGAGACCGTGCTCCGCCGCGATCGCCTCCTCGCGGTTGATCTGCGATCGCAGGACGGCAAGGCGCTTACAGCCCTCGGCGGCGTCGATGAGGCGGGCTCGCAGTTCCCGGATGATCCGTTCGAGGGCTTCCGAGAGGCGCTCATAGAACACCGGGTTCTCGGCGACCCGCTCCTTGATCTGCGCGCGGATCGCGTGCTCCATGACCGAGGCGCGCGCCTCGTCGTGCGGGAGGCGCGCGATCTTCTGCTCGAAGTCCTGGTCGAGGACGGAGACTGGTGCCATCAACTGGCGCACGGTCGCATCGATGCGCGAGTCGAGGAGCTGCTTCACCTTCGCGCCCACGGCGGTCCAGTCGATGTCCGCGCGCTCGCGAAGGAAGAGGGCGCGGGCGTAGGAACGGATCACGGTGAGCCGCTTCAGGCGATCCAGGTACGCAAGAGCGGCCGGCTCGGGCAGGAAGCGATCCATGAGCGTCGAGAAGTCGCGGTAGTCGCGGTCGAACAGCTCGTACTGGTCGGCCTTGTAGTCGCCCTCCGTCTGTGCGTCGGCATCGAAGCGATGGACACAGGTCCAAGCATCGTTGAGGTCCAGACCACGGAAGTGCGCCTCCGCCCGGTCGGCGGCGGCCTGGATCACCGGGCCCGGATCCTCAGGCAGCTCAGTAAGGGCATCCTGCACGTCGCCACGGTCGAAGATCGCGAGGGCGGCCTCCAGCTCGCGCGAGACGCCGTGGTAATCGACGACGAGGCCGTGCTGCTTCTCGGTGGTGACGCCGTTCTCCGTCCGTGAGAAGCGGCGGTTCACGCGCGCGATCGCCTGGAGCAGCGTGTGCTCGCGGATCGAGCGGTCGAGGTAGAGC
>Ga0172380_10007226_pt1 | contig 12563 bp, 13 predicted proteins | sample Leawe162metaG_FD_119747 | JGI IMG/M metagenome (GOLD analysis project Ga0172380, IMG submission 119747) | Leachate microbial communities from a municipal landfill in Southern Ontario, Canada - Leachate well 162 metaG | ecosystem: Engineered > Solid waste > Landfill > Unclassified | place...
CTCGATGTGGTCTGCCCCTCGGCCACCGCTTCATGCAACAGCGTCCAGGATTTCCAGGCGAAGAACAGGCAGAAGGCACTGCTCGCCGCATCCACCAGCATCAGGCGCCAGCGATTCACAGCGGGTGGCAGGATGCCCGCCAGCGCCTCGATGCCGATGTGGCCGCGCTGCGACTGCACATAGGCGCCGGACAGAAAAGTGGCGCCGACTAGCAGAAACACCGCGGCCTCGTCCTGCCAGTCGGTGGCAATCTTGAAAAAATAGCGGGCAAACACACTGTAGGTCAGGATGCCGGCGGCAGCCAGCAGCGCCAGCATGCAGGGCACCAGCAAGACACGGTTGATCAGAGCCATCGTCCGATCAAGGAGGCCCGTCGCCGCCCCATCCGCTGCGGGCAGGCGCGGGTCATAACCGTGGCTCAAAGCGTTTTCTCGGCCAGTTGCAGCAGTCGTGCGCAGTTGGACGATTTGGCGGCGTAGTCCTTCCAGGCAGTGTCGCGCGCCAGGGTCTGCCACTTTTTGATGGCCTTGTCGTCGAGGTCATACACTTTGGCACCCGCCTTGAGGTAAATTTCGGCGACCTGCTTGTCATCGACTTTCGCTTGCTCGGTGCCAAACTTTTCCATTTCGGCGCCGACCTGCAGGATCGCCTGCTGCTGCTCCTTGGGCAAGGCGTCGAACACGCTCTTGGCCATCAGCAACGGCTCCAGCATGAACCAGTAGGCCTTGCCCCGGCCGGTGGTGAGGTGCTTGGAGACCTCCTCGAGGCGGAACGAAATCAGGCTGGTAGAGGAAGTCATGGCTGCATCGGCGGCGCCGGTTTGCATGGCTGCGTAGATTTCGTTGGAGGGCAGGGACAGCACAGAAGCACCGGCAGCCTTGAGGATCATGTCCATCTCCTTGCTGCCGCCGCGCACTTTCATCCCCTTGGCATCTTCTGGATTGACCAGCGGCGCCGCGCGGCTGGCCACGCCGCCGGCTTGCCAAACCCAGCTGACGATGACGATGCCCTTTTCCAGCAGCACATCGTTGATCGCCTTGCCGATCTCGGCGGTCTTCCAGGTCGCAGCCTGTTCGTAGGAGGTGACCAAACCGGGCATCAGGCCGATATTGAGTTCCGCCACCTCGCCACCGGCATAGGGAATCGGGTACAGGCTCAGGTCCAGTGCGCCTTTCCTCAGCGCGGAAAACTGTGCGTTGGTTTTCATCAGCGAAGAGCCGGGGTAAATCTGGAATTTCAGCGCTCCCTTGGTACGCGCCTCGACATCCTGTGCAAATTTCCGGCACAGACGGTCGCGGAAATCGCCGCTATCAAGGGTGCCTCCCGGAAACTGGTGAGAAATTTTCAGCGGCTCGGCGCCCCAGCTCGGGCGGCCAAACATCAGCAATGGCACTGCGGCAACGGAACTCGCAAGCAGACGGCGACGTGTGATCATGGTATTTCCTCCTTTATATTGAACTTCTTGCCAGTCGCCGCACCGAAGCCGATGCGGCAATTCTTCCGTCCTGGCTGTATGACTCGACATTGTTTTCGATCTCTTCCGGATCGTACAAGTAATTTACCATCAGACCGAAGGATTGCTGGAGGCCTTTTGCACTGGTGTCGGCCAGCCAGTTGATGCGCTCAACGCGGGCGCCATTGCCAAGATGAAAGCGCGACACCGGGTCGAAAGGCAGTGCCACCGGCAAGTTCTGCCTGGCTTCGAGCAGGTAATGCGCGGCCAGTTGTTGCAAAGGATCGCGCAAGCGGCGGCACGACAGTTTGACGCCAGCCCATGCGCCGCTTTGCAATTCAGCCAGCCCCATGCCAATTGCGGCGAGCCGGTCAGGATGGCGTTTGATCCATTCAGCCATTTGCGGCAGGGGTGAAAGCGTGGCAAAAGTCTTCAACCGGGGGAAATCACGCTTGAGGTCGTCGATGACGCGCTTGAGCAGAAAATTGCCGAGGGAGATTCCGCGCAAACCGGCCTGGGTATTCGATATCGAGTAAAAAATCGCCGTGTCGGCGCGCCGTGCGTCGAAAACCGGCGCATTCTCGTCAAGCAGCGACTGAACGTTGTCCGCCAGGCGGTTGGTCAGCGCCACTTCGACGAAAATCAGCGGCTCCATGGGCATGCGCGGATGGAAGAAGGCATAGCAGCGACGATCTGAATCGAGGCGATTCTTGAGATCGGCCCAAGAGCGTATTTCATGCACCGCCTCGTAACGAATCAGCTTCTCCAGCAAAAGCGCCGGTGAATTCCAGGTAATCCGTGTCAGTTCCAGGAATCCGACATCGAACCAGGCAGTCAGACGGGCTTCCAATTCGCGATCAAGCGCCGCCAGTTCCGGATCCTGCTCGAGAAAGCCAAGCAAATCTTCGCGCAGATCAACCAGAAATTTGACGCCCTGCGGCAGGGCATTGAACTGGGTCAGGATCCGCATCCGCGCCGAACGCAGCGCGGCACGCAAGCCGGCCTCGGCATCCCACTGTGCCGGCGTGTCGATCGCTGCCTGATAAGCGCCATGGGCGCGTTCGACAGCGCCGGGATCCGGGCCAAACTCGAGCGCAATCAAGCGTAGCAATTCGCGGCGGCCACCCGCATCCAGACGCAGGTAAGTCTCCCCCAGGCGCGCCGCCCGGGCGCGCGCCGAGACTTCGCCACCATAGCCCTCGGCACACTCGCGCAGTTGTTGGCGCAGTAGCGATACCTGCTTGGCCGACAAGCTTCCAGGCACGGTGGATCCACCCACCCTACTGCGCATTTGCTTCAGGCCACGAGTCAATATGCCGTCATTCATCGAAGTGGATCACGCAGAATGAGAAAGAATGCACCGAACCTTTACTTCCAACCCAAGCCGCAACATACGAAACGGGTCCTATACTGTCAAGCTTCTGCCCGCTCTTTTTGAATCAAGGCGCTTATACTTGGCACCGATTGGCATCGGTATTTTCAGATGACGCATCCCAAGACGACCACGCATTGCCCGCAAGAGGCTACCCAGTCCGAGGTGGCCTATGGCCGTTTCGTGCCAGTCCAGTTTCTCCAGCTACTGGGCCGGCACAGCATCGTCGACGTCAAACTGGGTGATCACGTCGAGCAGGAAATGACTTTGCTGTTCTCCGACATTCGCGATTTCACCGCCTTGTCGGAATCCATCCTGCCCGCGGAAAATTTCCGCTTCATCAACTCTTATCTCAGCGTCATGGAGCCCGTGGTGGCCCGCCATGCAGGCATCATCGACAAGTATATCGGCGATGGCATCATGGCACTTTTCCCCGGTTCGGCCGATGACGGTGTCCGTTCCGGCATCGACATGCTGTACCAGCTTGCGGAATACAACCATGGCCGTACCCGCGCCGGCTACATGCCGATCCGTATCGGTATCGGCGTGAATAGCGGCCTGGTCATCATGGGCACGGTGGGCGGCCACAATCGCATGGACAGCACCGTGATCGGCGATGCCGTTAACCTCGCATCGCGCCTTGAAGGGCTCACCAAAAATTACGGCACGCCTTTGATCATCAGCGCCCACACCCTGCATGCGCTTGAGGATCACAAGAAATATTGCATCCGCTTCATGGATCGCCTGTTGATCAAGGGCCGCTATCAGGCGCAATCCGTGTACGAAGTCTTTGATGCCGATCCGGAACCGTTGCGCCTGGCAAAGCTGGAAACACTGCGCAATTTCGAGGACGCGCTAGCCTTCTACCATCTGGGCCGCAGCGATCTCGCCCAACCTCTGCTACAGGAATGCCTGCGCATCACGCCCGATGATCGCGCCGTGCGCGTTTATTTGGAGCGCTGCAAGGAGATCGCACGCCTTGGGCACCTGGTGGAAGCCGATCCACTGGGAATGGAAATCGGCTGGCGCGATGAATATTCTGTTGGCATCAGAGAGATCGATACCCAGCATCAGGAGCTCCTCGTTCGCGGCGCCGAACTCGTGAAGCTCGTTGGCAACGGCAGCACGCGCTTGCGCGACGTACTCGACAATATCACCGAGCAAGTGTCGTCCCTGTACAGTTCCGAAGAAAACCTGATGCGTCGCTATGATTATCCCTTCATCGAGGATCACATGAAGCAGCACAGTGCTTTCGACCGGTTCTTCGCCGAATTGCGCAAGGAAATTGAGGGGCTTGCGCGCGACCGGCTGTATCTGGTTTTCCGCATTCAGCTGATTCTGGTGGACTGGCATATCAACCACACCACCAAAAGCGACCTTCATCTTGGCAACTTCCTGCAGCGGGCGGGAGTGACGTGAGATGAGCGGAACGCTCTTCATCGTCGCAGCACCCTCCGGTGCCGGAAAAACCACGCTGGTGCGCGAATTGCTGACCCGCGACCAGCATGTAAGACTCTCGGTTTCCTACACGACGCGGGCGCCGCGCAAAGGAGAGCAGAACGGGCGCGACTATCACTTCATCAGGGTGGAGGAATTCGCTGCCATGCGCGAGCGCGGCGATTTCCTCGAGTCGGCGGAAGTGCATGGCAATTTCTATGGCACGTCGCGTTCCTGGCTGGAACAGGAAATGGCCGCCGATCGTGATGTTTTGCTTGAAATCGATTGGCAGGGCGCGCAGCAGGTCAGAAAATTTTTTCCTGCGGCCGTAGGAATATTCATCATGCCCCCCTCTCTGGAGGAGCTGCAACACCGCTTGCGCGGCCGCGGCACCGACAGCGAAGAAATCATTGCCAGAAGGCACCTTGCCGCACTGACCGAGATGAGGCACGTCAAGGAGTTCGATTACGTTATAATCAACAATGAGTTGGCGCAGGCGATCGGCGATCTGCTGGCGGCAGTTCATGCATCCCGGCTCAAGCTTGCACCTCAGCAGGCACGCTACCCTGAATTGTTTTCGCTTCTTTTCCAGGAATAAACCATGGCCCGCATCTCAGTCGACGATTGTCTCAAGCACATCCCCAACCGCTTCCAACTCACGCTCGTCGCAACCTACCGCGCGCGCCAGATCACTCTGGGCAGTGCGCCCATGGTCGAATTCGACAAGGACAAGCCGACGGTGATCGCACTGCGTGAAGTGGCCGCCGGCAAGGTCGGCCTTGAGATTCTCAATCGCGGTCAGGCATGATGTCCTGAGATACTCTCGCTGCGCCGTGTCCTTCTCTCACGATGACTCCGCCCCTGGCCGCTGCAGGCTTTGCCAACGACGAGGCGGTGCTGATTCCCATGGAGATGCACTCGCCGGTTGACCTGGCGGAGGATCTCGAGCGTTTCCGCAACAAACTTTCTTCCTATCTGAAACCCGACGAGGTGGCTCGCATCGAGTCGGCCTACGTGTTCGGCAACGCTGCTCACTTGGGGCAGTTCCGTTCGAGTGGCGATCCGTATATTTCGCACCCCCTTGCCGTCGCCGATACGCTGGCAGACTGGCATCTCGATGCCCAGGCGCTGACCGCGGCATTACTGCATGATGTGATGGAAGACAGCGCGATCCCCAAGCAGGAGATCGCCGAAAAGTTCGGCAAAGCCGTTGCCGACCTGGTGGACGGGGTTTCGAAAATCGACCGCATCGAAAACCAGTCTTTCGAGGAAGCCCAGGCCGAGAACTTCCGCAAGATGCTGCTGGCGATGGCGCGCGATGTGCGGGTGATCCTGATCAAACTCTCCGACCGCCTGCACAACATGCGCACCCTTGGCGCCGTGCCGCCCCACAAGCGCCGCCGCATCGCCAAGGAGACGCTCGACATCTATGCGCCGATCGCCAACCGGTTGGGATTGAACGCGCTCTATCGCCAGTTGCAGGAACTGGCTTTCCGCCACTTGCGGCCGTTGCGCTACCGCGTGCTGGAAAAGGCAGTGAAGCGCGCACGCGGCAATCGCCGTCAGGTGGTGGACAAGATCATGGAGGCATTGCGCCTGAGACTGCCGGAAGCGGGCATCGAAGCTGAAGTGATGGGGCGCGAAAAGCACCTGTACAGCATTTATCGCAAGATGCGCCAGAAGCATTTGTCATTTTCCCAGGTTCTGGACATTTACGGTTTCCGCGTGATCGTCAAGGATGCACCAACCTGTTATTTGTCGCTCGGGGTATTGCATGGGCTATACAAGCCGGTGCCGGGCAAGTTCAAGGACTACATTGCGATCCCCAAGGCGAATGGTTACCAATCCCTGCACTCGACCCTGATCGGCCCCTATGGCACCCCGGTCGAAGTGCAAATCCGCTCGCGCGCGATGCATCACATCGCCGAATCCGGTGTGGCATCGCACTGGCTGTACAAGGACGAAACTGCGCTCGACGAGTTGCAGAAGAAAACCCACAAGTGGCTCAAATCGCTGATCGAGTTGCAATCCGCCTCGGGTGATTCGACCGAGTTTCTTGAAAACGTCAAAGTCGATCTGTTTCCGGATGAGGTCTATGTGTTCACGCCTCTGGGAAAAATCCTGGTTCTGCCGCGTGGCTCGACCGCCGTGGACTTCGCCTACGTGGTGCATACCGACATCGGCAACCGTTGCGTCGCCTGCCGCATCAATTTTGAAATGATGCCCTTGCGCACTGAACTGCGAAATGGCGATCGGGTTGAAATCATCACTGCCGATCTGCCCAATCCGAACCCGACCTGGCTCTCGTACGTCAAAAGCAGCAAGGCGCGGGCGCAAATTCGTCACTTCCTGAAAACCCAGCAGACCGACGAATCGCTGGCGCTTGGCGAGCGCCTGCTGGGCCAGGCACTGCACGGGTTGGGGGTTGAACTGGATGATCTGAGCAACGCGGCTTGGGAGCGCTTCGTGCGTGGCTGCGGCGCAAAATCGAAGCAAGAGGTCCTGACCGATATCGGCCTGGGCAAGCGGCATACTGCCATTGTTGCACGCCGGTTGGTCGATGCACGCCAACTGGAGGGCGGCGTCCCGCTCAAGAACAAGCGGCAGGTCAGCATCCTTGTCAGCGGCGACGAAGGCATGGCCATGCAACTTGCCAAATGTTGCCGGCCGATACCCGGCGATCCGATTGTCGGCATCATCCGCAAGGGGCAGGGATTGATCATCCATACTCATGATTGCCGCAGCATCGGCAAGTCAGGCCACGAGCGGGACAACTGGGTGGACGTCGATTGGGCACAGGTGATAGAGCGCTTCTTCGAGGTCAATATTCGCATCGTGACCGAGAATCGTCGCGGCGTACTTGCTAAAATCACCAGCGAGATCGCTGCGGGAGGTTCCGACATCCAGAACGTCAGCATCGAAAACGATCCGGGCAGATACACCACACTCAATTTCACTTTGCAGGTGACCAATCGCATCCATCTCGCCCGCATCATGCGCGGTTTGCGGCGCATCACCGAGGTGGTGCGCATTACCCGCACCAAGGATTGACCCTTACTGTTTTTTCAGGAGAAACACCCATGTTCACCAGTTATTCATACGAATCCGAGCACACCAAATTCATGCGCGAATGGCTCAAGCAGCATCCGGAAGAACTGGAACAGCAGAAAATCGGCCGGGCACTCTGGTGGGACAAACCCCAGGATCAGGAGCAGCAGCGCCGCGCCGACGAATCCGCGGTCAAATTCAAGAGATAGTTGGACCCCGGAACAGCGCCAACGCGCTCAGTCCGACTTCTCCGGCGGCATCAAGTGGATCGCCTGGGACAGCAAGGTGACGCGTGCTGCCATGCCGGCGGCGATGCCGTCGCGTTGCGCAACATGGCTCGGAATTGAGAAACTCAGGGGTAATTCGCCGCCTTCCGGTAACAGGACCACCTGGGTATAGGGTCCAAAGGCAAGGCAATCGGCGACCAGGCCCGTGACCGGATTCTCTGCATCGCCTCGCGCAGGACGATCGCGCCGATGCAGCAAAATGCCCTCCGGCGGAATCACCCAGCTCACTTTGTCGCCCGGTGCAAAACCCGGGTTGTGTGCCACTTCAAGCTGCAGGCCAATACTCTCCAGGCGGGTCATTCCCGTTACGGATGGCGGCGCAATTCGGCCTTCAAACAAGTTGCTGAGGCCCACCAGGCGCGCGATGGCTGCGTTGGCCGGGCGGGTCATCACGTCTTCCGGCAGTCCGCTTTGCAAACTCACGCCGTGGTGCAGCAACACCATACGATCGGAAAGCATGCGCGCTTCGTCGAGGTCATGCGTCACGAGCACGATCGGGATCGCCAATTCGCGGCGCAGGCGGGCCAGTTCCTGTTGCAGCTTGCGCCGAGTCACCTGATCGACTGCCGAAAACGGCTCGTCCAGCAGCAGTGCCTGCGGCTCGCGCGCCAGTGCGCGCGCCAGCGCGACCCTTTGCTGCTGTCCTCCGGATAGCTGATTGGGTCGACGCTGTTCCAGACCTTCCAGGTGCACCCGCGCGAGCCACTCATTGGCTTTTTCAATGCGTTCACCTGCGGGCAGATGCTCCAGTCCAAGAGCCACATTGTCTGCCGCACTGAGGTGCGGCAGCAATGAATAATTTTGAAATACCATGCCGATGCGTCTTTGCTGCGGCGGCAAGGCCAGGCCCCGGGCAGCGTCGAACCAGACTGTGCCACTGCACTCCACCCGACCCTGCTGCGGTCGGTGCAAACCGGCAATGCAGCGCAACACCGTCGATTTGCCGCTGCCGGAAGGACCCACCAGGCTGATCAACTCGCCCGGGGCGCATTCCAGAGTGCAGTCGAGCGGGATCGGTCGCGTCTGCTGCAGCGTCACGGAGAGGGATTTAGAGCTCATGACCCGTATCCTGGCCACCTTTGCCGATACGGCGGGTGAGCATATTAAGACTGGCGATGGCAACGAAGGAGATCGCCACAAGCAGTGCCGACATAGTTGCCGCACCAGACTCGTCGAAAGCCTGAACCCGGTCATAGATGCTGATCGCCACCGTGCGCGTTTCATCGGCAATATTGCCACCGACCATCAACACCACGCCAAATTCCCCGAGTGTGTGGGCAAAAGTCAGCACGATGGCGGAAAGCAGGCCCGGCCAGGCCAGCGGCAGTTCCACCCGCCACAAGGTGCGCCACGAGGACAATCCGCAACACCATGCCGCTTCGCGTGCCTCGCGTGGCACGGCGTCGAACGCGCGCTGTATCGGCTGGACTGCGAAGGGTAGGTTGAAAATCAGCGAGGCCAGCAAAAGGCCGTCGAAACTGAATACCAGCGTGCGTCCCGTCAGGCTATGCCAGGCCCCGCCCAGCGCAGAGTTGCCTCCCATGGCCAGCAACAGGTAAAAACCGAGCACCGTCGGCGGCAGAACCAGGGGCAATGCAACCAATGCTTCAACCAGGCCTTTGCCGACAAAGTTCGACCAGGCCAAAGGGCGCGCCAGCAAAACAGCCAAAGGCAACAGCAACAGCGTTGTGGCAAGCGCAAGCTTGAGCGAAAGGGAGAGTGCCGACCAGTCCATCACGGCAAGGCAAAACCGTGGCGCACCAAGATCGCCTGTGCAGCCGGGGTTTGCATAAAACCATAAAACAAGCGCGCGGTTTCACCTCCCCCCTGGATCAGAACCATGCGCTGCTTCAAGGGCTGGTGCCAGGATTCGGGCAAGGTGACGAAGGCCCCCTTCGCCACCAGTTCCGGCGCACGGGCCAGCGTGAGGGGAATGAGACCGGCCTGGGCAGACCCGCTCGTTGCGAATTGCGCGGCCTGAGCTGCATTTTCTCCCAAGGCCAGTTTGTCGCTCACCAGCTCCCAGAGGCCATTGTGCTGCAACGCCTCGCGCGCGGCGCGGCCATAGGGTGCGTGTTCCGGATTGGCCATGGCCAGGCGTTTAAGGCGACCGTCGCGGGCTGCGGTTGCCAGATCGCGAAGATTGTTGTCGGCCTGGATCGGGGAACCGTTCGGAATGAACAACGCGATACGGCCGAGCGCATAAAGTTTGCCCGCATCCACGGTCCGTCCCGCTTGTTGCAACATCAGCACATAACTTTCGTCTGCACTGAAAAAAAGTTCGAATGGCGCACCCTGGGTAATCTGCTGGGCGAACATGCCGGACGAACCAAATGACAGCCGCAGCTTGCGTCCGCTGGCGCTTTCAAAAGCCTGTGCGAGTTCCGGCAAGGCAAACTTGAGGTCTGCTGCTGCGGCGACAGTCGGGGCGGTTTGGGCCGAGCAGAAGGACGCCATAACGCAGCAGACGACCAGGCTGCAAATCGTCAGCCAACCCTTGATGAGTGGTCGATCGCTCATGTATCGGGCGGGGTTAACCCGCTTTGAATAAAGGCGCCAAGTGCGACTCTCGCCTGAAGACGCTATTGCGCCAACAGCGGCCACTGCTGCGGCCACTGGGCGAGAGGGTTATCCTTGAAGCCGCTCTTGACGAACTGGTGCCAGCGACCCAAGGCATAGCAGCGCAGCAGGTTGGCGTGTGCGGCGAAATCATGATCGGTCGGCAGATCGCCTTGTGTCGCTGCCATGCGCAAAGCCTGTTTCAACGAAGCTTCGACACGATCCAGCAACTGGTTGATACGCGCCTGCAGCCGCTCATTCTCGTGGACCAGCGCATCGCCGATCAGAACGCGGGTCAGCCCGCGGTTTTTCTGGGCAAACCCAAGCAACAGGGCAAGCATCATCTGGGTTTGCTTGAGGCCGTTTTCCTCTTGAGCCGAAATTTTGTTGATCACCGAAAACAGCCCGGATTCGATGAACTCGATCAAACCTTCGTACATCTGCGCCTTGCTGGCGAAATGCCGGTAAAGCGCCGCCTCGGACACGTCGAGCTTTTTCGCCAGGGCAGCAGTGGTGACTTTCTCGCCGGCCGGATCCTGCAGCATCTCGGCAATGACCTGGAGGATCTGGAGCTTGCGTTCGCCCGGTTTGCTCGCCATGGTTTTATCTCGCTTGAACGGGTTGGGCTACTTGCTCTTGATCAGGGTACCGACACCTTCGTCGGTCAGGATTTCCAGCAGCAAGGCGTGCTCGACGCGGCCGTCGATGATATGCACGTTCCTCACGCCGTTGCGCGCGGCATCGAGCGCCGAAGCGATCTTCGGCAGCATGCCGCCCGACAGCGTGCCATCCTGCACCATGCCGTCGATTTCGCGCGGCGTAATCCCGGTGAGCAGTTTGCCATTGGCATCGAGCACGCCGGCGGTGTTGGTAAGCAGGATCAGTTTTTCGGCCTTGAGAATCTCGGCAATCTTGCCGGCAACCACGTCGGCATTGATGTTGTAGGTCTCGCCGGCACTGCCGACGCCGATCGGTGCGATGACGGGAATGAAGGCACCCGTGTCGAGCAAGGCAATCAGGGAAGGGTCGATCGCCACGACCTCGCCGACCTGGCCGATATCGATCAAGTCGCCGGGCTTGTCCTGGTTGGGCATCAGCAGCTTCTTGGCGCGGATCAGGTTGCCGTCCTTGCCGGTCAGGCCGACCGCCTTGCCGCCATGCTGGTTGATGAGGCTGACGATCTCCTTGTTGACCTGACCGCCGAGCACCATCTCGACCACGTCCATGGTCTCGCGGTCGGTCACGCGCATGCCCTGAACGAACAGGCCCTGCTTGCCGACACGCTTGAGCAGATCATCGATCTGCGGGCCGCCGCCATGCACCACCACCGGATTCATGCCGACCAGTTTCAGCAATACCACGTCGCGCGCGAAGCAATGCTTGAGGTGCTCGTCGGTCATGGCGTTGCCGCCATACTTGATGACGATGGTACGGCCATGGAAGCGCTTGATGTAAGGCAGTGCCTCGGCGAGAATGCCGGCTTTGAGATTGGGTGTCAGATTTTCGGACATGGGAGCGATGAGGCCGCGACGTCGAGTGGCAGAAGTCTCGATTCTACCGCCTCAGCGCATCATGAAGAAGGGCAGGAAGGCTCGTAACGCGAAGGCAACAACAGGATTGCGTCGCGATTGGTCCAGGAAAAAACCTTGTCTGCCGCCTCGCGCCACGGCAGCCAGAGATAGCCGAGATGTTCCAGCGGCGCGGTGACGATGAACGTCTCACGCGGCACACAAAGACTGAAGACATGTTCCCGATTATGCGTGATGCCCTCGGGATAGCGGTGGCGCCATTCCGCAAAGATCTCGTAGCGGTTTTCCAGACACCAGTCGCTGATATTCTCTGGCGCAACGACGATGCCGGTTTCTTCCCCAACTTCGCGCCTTGCCGTGTCGCGCAAAGATTCGTTCCCTTCCTGGCTGCCGGTGACGGATTGCCAGAAACCGGGCCGCATGGCACGTTCCAGCAGGAGGACTTCCAATGCTGGCGAGTGGATCAGCACCAGCACCGAGACCGGGTTCTTGTTGCCGGTCATCAGCAATCCAACAATGGCGGCAAAGGTGCGCTGCCGTCGGCTTGCATCGTCACCAGGCACCAGAATGCGACATTCTGTTCGCGCCAACAACCGGCGGCCTCGGCAAAAACATTGAGCGCCGTCGCCAGTTCGTTCCCGGCCCGCACATGGAGGCGGTCCGCATGATCCAGCAAGAGCAGATAGCCCTCGGCCGGACGCCAGCCAAGGTCTGTCAGGCAGTCCGCCAGCGCATCCCAGTTCTGTCCATACCATTCGGGGAAGGCCATGTCTCTGCCGATGGCAGCCAGCAGGCCTTCTTTGTTCCTTGCTGTGGCAAGATTGACCCGAAACACGAAATAACCGCAGGCTTCGGCGGCAATGATGAAAGGCTCGACA
>Ga0172380_10007227_pt1 | contig 12562 bp, 19 predicted proteins | sample Leawe162metaG_FD_119747 | JGI IMG/M metagenome (GOLD analysis project Ga0172380, IMG submission 119747) | Leachate microbial communities from a municipal landfill in Southern Ontario, Canada - Leachate well 162 metaG | ecosystem: Engineered > Solid waste > Landfill > Unclassified | place...
AATCCGTGCTCTCATAACAGAAGAAATGCAGGATGTAATTAATAAATATGGGAATAGAGACAAAAAAGGCTATATTTTCCCATATATCACAGCTGGACTTTCCCCTCTTCAGGAGAGAATGATCATTCAGAACCTTATCCATTGTATAAACAAGAGAATGAAAATGATAGGCAAAGCCTTAGGTTATGGCGATATTACTACTTATTGGGCTCGACACACCTTCGCCTCCATTTCAAGACGCAATAAGGTAAGCTTATTTGCTATAAGTAAAAGCATGGGGCACAAAAAACTAACTACTACAGATGTATATTTGGATTCATTGTCTGATGATGAACTTATTGAAAACGCTGCAAAAATGCCAAGGAGGAAAAGATGAATATAAAAGAAAGACTTACACAAGAAATTAAGGCTGCCAAAAGGAGAGTTTCAACTGTTGACATTTTATTCGAGCTGCAATTATCCAAAACCAGGCGTGATCATTTTCAAAAAAAGATTGATGATCTTCAAGATGAGATGAAAAAATATCCAATATCAAAAAATTGGATTGGAGACGGCTGCAATGATATTATGCGTGAAGTCTATCCTTATAAGTCCTGGATCGAGGGAGTCACCAGATTAAACCTGAATAACAGGCCGGAAGATGAGTTCTGGCATGAGGTTCAATGGTTCCTTCAAAAATATTTTCTTATATTAGAGTATAAGAAATATATCCCAAATAAGAAACAACCGAAAAAAACTGAGCTTAACCCGGATCTGAAATTAGCTGATGTATTAATGGAAGGGGTTGAGGTGGATAAAATTAAAATGCTTTACAATAATCCGAAGAATAACAGGGAATATATAGGAAGGTTTTTATTGGTATTAGTAAAGCTTGAGTTTATAAGAACTATATCTCTTAAAGAACTGGAGATAATAGCTCGAAACGAGTTCCTTTCGATATATAAACACTCTCGAAATTATAATCCTCCAAAAAATATTAAAAATTCTTGTTTTAAGAGTTTGACTTTTCTAAAAAAGAAATAGCTCACTAATTTCTTAATATGTAAGGGGTTTCTATAAAAGGAACCCTTTTCATTTTATATACATTAATGTACATTGTACACTATGTACAGTAACTCTTTGATAATAAACTATATAGCACTATGTATTATCTAAATACTATCTAATTTTGTATATACACAATGAAGTACAAAATATGGAAGTAATTACATCATTTTCAAGAACAGAACTAGAGCAAATAATTTCTGATACAGTTACAAAGTGCTTAGAGGCAAAACTTTCTCCCCTGCAGCCAGAAATACCCGACCGATGCACACTTATAGATGCATGTGAGATAACAGGACTTGGAAAGGCAGCTATATATAAAGCTGTTGGTAAAAAGGAAATTCCGTATTCCAAATTTGGATCGAGGCTGATATTCTCCCGCAAGGAGCTTGTTTTCTGGGTTGAATCGCACACACTCCCCTCCTCCTCCCCTGATGATGAGATGACAGCGAACCTGGTGAAATCTGCACAGAAACACCTCCGCAATGCAAAGTAAGGGATTGAAGGAACTGAGGGAAGTTGCACTCACTTACAGCCGGGTAAAGCATCCAAACTTCCCGGAGGCAGCCAGGTGTACTAGAAATTATTCAGATAAGACAAGCAATGGATTAAGCCGCGCTATCATTGACTTCCTCAACTTTTCAGGACATCAGGCGGAGAGAATAAACTGCATGGGCAGGCCTCAGGATAACAGGAAAGTCGTTACCGATACCCTAGGAGACATGAGGCGAATTGGAACAGTGAAATGGTTACCAACTTCGGGCCAAAAAGGAACGGCTGATATATCGGCTGTCATTTATGGTCGTGCCGTGAAAATTGAGGTAAAGATCCGCGACAAGCAATCTGAAGATCAAAAATCGTATCAATTGAAAATCGAAGCTGCCGGAGGTTATTACTGGTTGGTCCGTTCTTTCGATGAATTCCTTATTTTTTATAACAGTCTGCTATGAGTGAATTTTCTTTTTTCCCCAAAGGGATTACCCAGACAGAACCAGCCCAGAACATAGGTATGGAACTTTGCGCCGGAGTTATTCGTACCGAGCTGATTGAGAAAACCAATGAATTAAGAAGCATCCCTGCAGGTGGGGGAAAAACTTATGGTTACAAGAAAAGTAAAACACAAAGGGAGGCATTCAAAGAAACCTTCCCGTATGTAACTTTTAGCGGAATATTCTCCGCACGTGCCAATGATAAGTTAGTAACTCACTCAGGATATATCTGCATTGACCTGGATCATATTAGCGAAATAAAAAAATTACAGGAAAGAATAAAGGAGAAATACACACCCGCGTTAATGTTTGTTTCGCCTTCCGGCAGTGGCTTAAAAGTAGTTTTCGCAATCGACATTAATAGAGGTACTCACTTGGAATACTTCACAGCTCTTCAGGCTTTCTTTAAAGACCAATTTGCCTTACCTGTTGACAAAAACTGCAAAGACATTAGTCGTGCCTGTTTCCTATGCCATGATAAGGATGTTTTTTACTCTGATACACCCGACATCCTTGACCATGAATTTATCATAGATGATTCACGGACTTATGAGGCTGCAAAAAAATGGACTGAAACAAAAGAGACGTTTATTAACAGCAACCGCAATCATTTTATAGTTACTCTGTCCGACTGTTGCAACCGGTATCAGATTTGCGAGCAGGAAGCCTTAACTAAAATCATCGCTGACTTTGCTATTGGTGACTTCACAGCGGAAGAAATCACCACTACTGTCTCAAGTCGTTATAACCTTCATCCGGAATGGCATGGTTTAGCTAAAACGAATGGTGACAATCCTTATATCCGGGTCGGGGTCGATTATTTCAAGGTAATAAATAAGAAAGACCGTTATGGCATTATACGCCGGGAACTCAAACGTTGGACCAAGGACGCGCTTATAACAGATCATAAAAGAAGTTACCTCAAGACTATTCCCAAATACGATGACTTTGTTCAGGTACCTGATAATCTAAACTACCGAGAAATAGTAAACAACTGTTATAATATGTACGCACCTTTCTGCCATACACCCTCACCGGGTGAATGGTTGTGGACAGAACGACTATTGAGGCAGGTATTCTCAGAACAGTATGAACTAGGATTGCGCTACATGCAAATATTGTATTGTTATCCCAAATGGCCAACGGTTATCTTGGTATTGGTATCTAGCAAGCAGAAAACCGGGAAAACAACATTTGTGAACTGGCTAAGCATGTTATTTGGTAGTAATGCAGCTGTCATTTCTTCACTGGATTTTCAAAGCGCTTTTAACGGGCATTATGCTACGAAAAACATAGTGATGATTGAAGAAACCCTGTTTGATAAGAAGATAACTATCGAACGGCTCAAAGCCCTGGCAACATCAAAGATGCTCAGTATTAACCGCAAGAATATAGATCAATTCAACCTTGAATACTTCGGGAAAATAATTCTGACTAGCAACTATGAGGACAAATTCGCCCAGGTGAACACCGAGGAGACACGCTTCTTTGTCCGGAAGCTGGGAGATCCTGAATATAAAAAGGTCGATATAGAAAACGACCTGCTCAGGGAAATACCTGCTTTCCTGTATTATCTGAAGAACTTACCCCCATTACCTGACAACATCGACCGAAGCGGATTTACAGCAGACGAGCTGAGAAATGAATTCCTTGATGCTGTCAAAGAAGAAAGCAAGCATGAAATAGGCAAAGACCTGAAAATTCTCATTACAGAACTTTTTGATAACAATGAGATAGATGAATTTTATGCCTCAACTACTGATATTAAAAAGAAATTTTTTGCCTATGATAACAGAACAGGCATATCCTGGTTACTCAGAGTGCTGAAAGAAGACTTTGCCATGAAACCGGAAAAACTTCAAAGGTATCAACCATTTGAGGACAAAGCAGCAACATCATGGGTGGGCAGGCCATACTTATTCAAACGTGAAGACTTTACAAAAGAAAAACCCCATGTGTCATTTTAATGTTACATGTAACACTTTTGATGTTTGTAACACTTTAAAAAACTGTTACAGCGTAACTGCTTGTAAATCAACGTTTGTAACAAATGTAAATTGTAACAGGCATTTTCATATTCCCCTAGACACACACTACATGTTGCGTAACACCCTACTACTACTAAATATACTACTACTATATATATTTTGTTACAACTGTTACTGGTACATATTATTGCTTGTATTTCAATCTCTTGCAGGCGTAACAAAAAAGTTAATAAATGTTACAAACTGTTACACTCGTTACGTTATTGATGAAAACACACGAAATAACACTACTGGACGCACAGTCGGACATGAAAATAAAACGCAAAAATGACTATAATACTCATATTCAGGCTGTTGATGAATCAGAGCATCAGAATTTATGCTCTATAAGCTGTGTGCTGATATTATATAATGAATTGAATATATACTATTTGGATGATTTTTAAAATGAACAAAAACATACAATTTGCATATTTTAACTATCTTTGTAATAACAAATATCTAAAAAAATGGGCGACTTGAAAACAAAAACAATTAACCTGAGAGCTTCTGAAAGTGAAAATGAGATTTTACAGAGAGCAGCGGAACGTCTAAGTTTGGCGACCGGGAAGAAGGCCAATATTTCCCAAACAATTATTGAGGCTGTAAAACAATATGAAGAGCCTTATTACTTTAATGAATATCGGTATAGACAATGTGTGGAGGCGAACAAGTTTGCATTTAGTCACTATGCGGAAATTGTAAAAGCATACCAAAAGTTAAACATTGGTGAGATGACTATTGAACTGTTGGGAAGTCTTGAATATGGAGGAGAAGATGTTATAAGGGGAAAGTATTTCAACGCTGTTGAGGAGAATTTAACCAGCCTGGGTGTGATAAACCAGGCATTGAGGGATCTTCAGATGCAGGGATGCGAGGGGCCGTTTAATGATTTCATGAATACATTAACTCTTCGTCGGAGCTTATTGCAGCGCACAAGACAATCCTATCAGAATAGTGTTCCTATTGAACCCCATCATTTTAGTTTTATTGATGGGGAGCTTCAATTTACTACTGAAGATAAGGAGAAAATCAAAGAGTGTTTTGAGATACGGCTTAATACTCAGGTAAAAAAAGATTTTGTTACTCTTATTGATAGCTTCATTGAGCAGTATAAGAAGATAAAAGAGGTTCTTGTAAAGAACAAATGTCATGGAGTCTGGGGAAGCGGGAACGCTTTTAACGTGGATAGGGATGAGCTAGTTTTTGATAAGCAAGTTATAAATTTAATTAAAGAATAAAATGGAAGAAGAAGAAGATGATGGAAACGCAAGTGCATCCGGTATTGTTTCGGATGATATCAGTAGTTATCTGAAGGATAAATTCCCAAAAGATGGAGATGACTTAGACGGTAATATTGATCCTGGTATGAAGAGCTGGCTGGATGATAAGTTTAATAAATAGAAAATATGACACAATTAATGAGGACAATAAAGCATCAAACGCTAAAGCTTATCAAGACTGATGATTCAGGGCCGGAGGTACTTCGGGACCATCCGACTATCTTGATAAAGACAACGAAGCATAATAAACTGGTAGGATTGGATATTAATAAAAAAATCATAGAAAATGAGTCTGGAATCAAAATCTGAAACATATCCTCCTCCAAAGAAAAGCGGGGGACTGAAATCAACAACTGAGGTATTTATAGGTCATCACTTGGTTGAGCCTGATGCTATAAAGACAGTACCGGCTGCATCTGGATTTGATAAATTCCCTGCGCCATGAGAGGGTCACTATTAGAATTTAAGCCAAATCCAAATCGAGCGATTCAATCGATTTATGAAGATATCGCCGGTGGCTGCACTCTGAACAAGTCAGAGCTGAAAAACGGCGCATCAGGTTATATGTCGGAAGGTATATTAATTCACCTGGACAATCTTAAACTTGGCCACCTGGTAAAAACCTGCCAAGCCTGGACTTCATTTACTGATTCAGCAACCGGAATTAAAGTTTATAAAAACCATGAATTTAAGGCCGGTGACGTTATTACTAATACTGCCCTGACAACAATAAGCAGAAATATTATTGATATCGATACAAGCGCAATCAGTTATGATCTACTAAATATCGGATCAGGGTTTGGAGCTTCAGGATTGTTTGGATCTGTTTTAATTGAGGCCCTGTCCAGCGGTGTTTCAGGTATGGATGCAAGCTATAAATATTCGCCGGATGCGATCGGATTGAGTGAGAGTCCTGTTGACATGGCCCGTTTGAATAGTGGCTTCGCTTTAATGGTCAGGGGAACGGTAAGAGAAGCAAACATCCCTTATCCTGTTGATGATACTATAAAGGCCTTATTTCCTTTGATTAGATTCGTATAATATGCCAGGAGGAAAAAACAACATAGGACCGGGAGACGGCAAACTCTTTGTTAAGGGTGACGCCAGACTCAACAGGTTGGGCAGGCCAAAGAAGATGAACCTTGAGCCATTGCTGAGAAGGGTATTAATGGGGAGGGTGAATAAACAGGCAGCATTAAAAGGAATTTTAATAAAGTTGCGAGATATGGCTCTGGCAGGTGATATCAGGGCAGCGGAGCTACTGATGGACCGGGCGTTCGGTAAGGCAAAACAGGTTATAGACTCCTCGACACCTTTTCAGATTACAGGTATAACTTATATTCAACAGAACATAGATGGAAATAGTGATCAAACCCACATCGAAGCAGCACGAAGCCTGGGAAGCGCTGAAGAAGTACAGTAGTGTTTTCTTTGGTGGTGGTGCCGGAGGTGGTAAATCATGGTGGTTATGCGAAACTAGGCTGGTAAATTGCTACCTGTACCCAGGTTATAAGTCATTTATTGCCAGGGAGGAGTTAAAGAGACTCATGGCGAGTACATATCTGACATGGTGCAAGGTGTGTACCTTCCATGGGATACCTCAAGGCGAATGGTGGCTTAATGGTCAATACTCATACATTGAGTTTAAGAACGGCTCCCGGATTGACTTGTTGGACGTTAAATACCTACCTTCAGATCCATTTTATGAAAGGTTTGGATCACTTGAGTACAGTGACGGCAGTATTGAGGAGTGCGGAGAGATAAACTTCCTGGCTTACGATGTACTTAAGACCCGTATAGGCAGGCACTTGAATAAAGAGCTTGGCATCCGTCCTACAATGGCCCTCACCGCGAACCCTAAGAAGAACTGGTTATATACAACGTTTTATGAACCATGGAAAAACGGCACTCTCCCGGATAATGTAAAATTCATTCAGGCTCTTTATGGCGACAATCCATATACCTGCGATCAATACCAGATACAACTACAATCTATCAGCGATAAGAGCACTAAGGCGAGGTTAATGCTAGGATCTTGGGACTATGAAGACGCTCCAAATGTTCTTATCAGCTTCAATGACATTAACAACATGTTCTCAAATGACTTTGCGAAGCCAGGAAAGATGCGGATAGTTGCTGACATTGCCAGATATGGAAGTGACAGGGCTGTTATAACGGTGTGGAGTGGGCTGATATTAATTGATTACCTGATCTTCAATATATCAAGTACGACTGAGATTCAAAATGCAGTAAGTGCCTTTAAGGCACGGTACTCAATACAATCATCTGATATACTGGTAGATAGTGATGGTGTCGGGGGTGGTGTTCAGGATAGTTTGAAATGCCAGGGATTTATTAATAACGGCAAACCGACAAACCCGAATTATCAGAACTTAAAGGCTGAATGTGGCTATAAACTGTCTGAACTTGCAAGTAAAATATGGATTAAGGCAGAGCTACCAGAGAGAGAGAAAGAGATGATAATTCTTGAACTTGGTATGCTAAGAACATACGATGCTGATAAAGATGGTAAGCTCAGGATAATGCCAAAAGAGAAGATCAAAGAGTATATTGGACGGTCACCGGACTGGCTGGACTGTTTTATTATGAGAATGTACTTTGAGACAATACCAGTGAAAAAATTTGATCGAGATAAACTTCAGAGTTTACTTGGTCGTATTTAGGATATGAATTATGGCAAAGAAATATTTTCCAAAATTGAAGCTGAATCACAATGATTATGAAATTCCTGACCGGTTGCCAGGTGAAAGGATTCGTGAAATAGGTTTTGTGGATATCGACAGGTCAGTTTTTAAGAAGACGAAAGCAGAAAAGCTTCAGTTAAAATTCGCAAAGTCGCAAGCTAAAATAGATGAAATGAGAAGATGAATATTTGCATACATAATTATTTAAACGAGCTGTACCCGCTTAACCAGAGCGGCAGCATGAATAATGTTCTGTGATTGGCGGTACATCGTAACAACTTACTTTGTACCGCTTTTTTTGTGGACTTAAATTCTACTAGATAGTGATTCTAGGCTAGGTCCTTTTTTCCCAATTGTCTTTGTCTTTACCTTTAATATTTTTTTTACTTCATCCATTGATTCATTAACTGTAAAAAAATGGTTTTCAGTCTGAATTAATGTTTTTTTATTGTTCCGCTCAATTGTTACTGCAACAATTTTATCGGAGTTAATAATAATATCATTCCCATCCGATTTAAATACAATAAATGACATGCTGTTCAATTTTAAATTAATAAAAAACAATAATTCCTCATTAGTCTTCAATAGCATTGTAAATCTAAACCTTATTTCTTCCAGATGCAAGAAAGATTTGTTTCTGACCCGGCACAATAGACAAAATGAAAGTTTATTTTGACAATTCAGAAATAAGATGCAAATTTGTATTGCACCAACGACGCACAATATAAAAACGTATCTTATTTATAATCTGGACTCCCTTGTCAATTTTCGGGCTTCATCGTCGTTGGTGTGCCTGACTAAAGACTCTGGGAGTCCTTTCATTAAACACCAACGACGTTATGAAAAAAAAACTCTTTTATCTAAAAGACCCGCACCGGGTTGAAACAACCGAGCCTTTAATCATTTGGACTATCTGTCTGGGGCCTGATGTTCTGGCAATGCCTGAATTTCATTTCCTGATTAATACATTTTATTTTCCTAACTGAGCCAGTTATGGAAGATCATATTGACCGTGCTATCAGAACAATGTTTCTGAGGCGCAAACTTCGTGCTATTGAAGCGAAGCGAGCTAAACGCTCAAATACTACTCCTGTATGGATTGAGGTTATTATTTGCCTCATCCTGTCTCCCGTGATCATCCCCGTGATGATATACACCGGAATCAAATGGTTGTACCATAAATTCTACCGCCATGAGTCCTGAACAGATTTTAAAATTAAGACATAAATATCTACATGAATGTAGACATCAAAACAATCATTCACTAAAATCAATTATTATGAAAAAAATTGCATTATCAGAAAACGGTGTGAAAACCGGCAAATTCTTTGATTCGGACAAAGCAACCCAGTATAAAGAAGATACGTACTATAATGGAAATAATCACATTTCTAAGTCCACAGGCTCACAATGGAACCATGAAGCACTATACAGGACTGCATCCGGTAAATGGGTATTGAATTGTTATTCTCAATATCAGGGGACAATTGAAACGTATGAGATTATTAGTCCTGCAACTGCTGCCAGGTGGTTTGTCAAGAATGAATACGAGGACATCCCGAAAGAACTGCAAGAAGAAACTTCATCTTTAGAGGTATGAAAGCGACATTTGAATTTACAGAACAGCAGTATCATGAGTTTGAAACATTCCTGCGGGACCTGAATAAAGAGAACTGGGGTACATGGAATCCCTCAGAATGGCTTCGATATCCCGGGTTACCCGGGTATTCTATTCAACAGTACGAACAGACCAACGGAAAGACGTTTGTCGTGGTGAAGTTTGATGAGGCGGTAAAACTACCGGATAACAGAAAAGGCAAAAAGTTTAAAGTTGGAGGGGATCGGAATTATCAGCCGGTTTGTGATAGGTTTTAGAACGGAACCCTCGAAAAAATTCGGGGTTTTGTATATTCTAAAAAACGGCTTAATTTGGTGATTCAAAACAAGCGATCTCATCCATAGCCATATTCAGACACTCCTGATAATAGTTCAATTACATAATTTTTACATAAATCTTTGTAAAAAATAAAAATCTTATATAACTTGCTATTGTCTTTTGTATATATTTGTGTCCCAAACAAAACCATGATAATATTTGTTTGAAGTTTAAGACATACCATCAAAAATGGAAGAACAATTAACAATCAAAACAAGTGTTGATCAAAAGGCAGATCAAATTAAGGCTATTTTATATTTACTACAGACACATACTGAGGAATTTAAGGCAGAAATAGACAGGGCTTATGCTTTATTAAAAGTAGGTGAAAAAACAGATCTATCTAATAAGATCGAAAAAATAATGGATGATCCACTTTCAAATATTTTTCAGATTTCATCTGGGGTTGATACTCAGGCAAAGGAATTAATTGACAGATTGGTGAAATCATTTTTAAACTTCAACAAAGAAATAATCAGACAAGCCTTCAGAACCAAAACTTTTTTTAATGATTTACATTATTCAATTGTTCTAAGAGAAGACAACTTAAATAATCGTGAAAAAATGTTTGAATTTTTTGAAAAATACGACCTTCTTGAAATAGCAGACAGATTTCCGGTATACCTTCAATTTGTACCGATAGAGTTGATTTCTAAAATTCCTAGCTCGGAAGAGATTATTATAAACAATTAATAATGCAACAGTTTCTTGACCAAGCATCACACAACCAGGTCTTTCACGATGAAATATCCAAGGCTTGTAGCAATAATTATTATGATTGGAAAATAACGGTTCTTTTTTACATTGCAGTACATTATTTAAAAGCCCTAGCTGCTATGCGGAATATAAATATTGGGGCAACTCATCAAGAAATTGAAAAAAGTGTAAATCCTGATAGGCCAGGTGCATCAATGAAGATTACAAAGACTGCCTGGAGAAATTACAGTCAATTATATCATTCTTCTCGAAATGCTAGATATGAGGGAATTGCAGATATTTTTGTATTCGAATCCTTGATGCAGATCGATCATGGCTATTGTCTTAAGTATTTAGATGATTTTAAAAAGTACGTAATTGGTCAGGGACTTCCTTTAAATTAACATAATTGCTAAATTTACGCAACAATCCTATTGATCGTAAATATTATGATAGTTCCGATTATTAGAAGTCGGAACTTGTCTTTAAAAATAGGTTCAAATAATAATTTCAGGAAAAAGTAAATTATTAACATTATTGATCAGAGTATTGTATCTGATATAGAAGTATGCAAATTAAATGCAAAATGAGAAATAAAAAAGGAGCTAAATTGCTTTAACTCCCTGATTATCTTAGTGATTCCGGTGCGACTCGAACGCACGACCCACAGCTTAGAAGGCATAAACAATACCCTTTTATCAATTTGTAACCTTTTATAATCATTCTCTAAATATACTGATATTCAGGTATATTGTTAATAAATACTTTATATTGGTTGTTATTCATTTGTATTTAATTACTATATTTGTATGCAAATGGTTTGTTTATTTACATACAAAATTATGAAAAGAGATGATTTTAATGAGGGTAAAGGGAAGGATGATCAGTTAAACTTCACCCCTCTATTTAGTTATTCCATTGAAGGAATTACAGCATCTGTTATTCTTGACCTTCGCAGGCCCAAAGATAATAACACCTTTCCGGTGAAGTATCGAATAACATATAACCGGAGACAGTCTTATTATCCTTGCATGAATATGACTGTAGAATTATATGATAAACTACATGGAGAGGTTAGAAAACAGGAATATTCAAAGCCCAAGAAACAGATTCAGGACGGCTTTAAACGTATCACAGATACTATTGACGAACTTGTAAAAGATGGAACATTCTCTCTTGAGGGTTTGGCTAAACGTCTAAGTAAAGGCACAACTAACAGCATTATGACAGCATTTGATAATCGAATCCAGGAATTAGATAACGAAGGGAAGGTTGGTTCATCAGTATGGTATACAAGTGCCCGCAATAGTATAAAAAAATATACAAGCAAGGATCTGAAATTTTCTGATATTACTGTGGATTGGTTAAAAAAATATCAATCATACATGAGAGAAGACGGCAAAGAATTTACCACTATAAGCATAAACATGAGAGCTCTCAGGGCCATTATGAACATTGGACTCAGGGAAGGAATAATCACACCTGCACAATACCCGTTTGAGATTAAGAAGAATGGTAAGTATAAGATTCCGGAAGGTAAAGGACGAAAAATAGCACTATCGGAAGCCCAGCTATATGACGTAATTGATTACACATTAATGCCAGATGACGAAATATACAGAGATTTATGGTTATTCAGCTTTTATTGCAATGGGGTAAATATAGGTGACATGCTTCGTTTTAAATATGATGATATTAAAGGCAACTACATCGAATGGTATCGCGGAAAAACTATTGACACTGATAAGGAGAAAATAAAAATCCGTGCTCTCATAACAGAAGAAATGCAGGATGTAATTAATAAATATGGGAATAGAGACAAAAAAGGCTATATTTTCCCATATATCACAGCTGGACTTTCCCCTCTTCAGGAGAGAATGAT
>Ga0172380_10007228_pt1 | contig 12561 bp, 13 predicted proteins | sample Leawe162metaG_FD_119747 | JGI IMG/M metagenome (GOLD analysis project Ga0172380, IMG submission 119747) | Leachate microbial communities from a municipal landfill in Southern Ontario, Canada - Leachate well 162 metaG | ecosystem: Engineered > Solid waste > Landfill > Unclassified | place...
AAAACCACCCTTATCTTTATCTAGCCATTTCGGAGATTCAATAATAGCATCGGCTAAGGTGTTCTCATCGACAGAGTCGTGTCTTTGTAAATATCGAGCTAGTTTTAATTTGAGGATTAGTTTCCTTTTATCATCAATGACAAAATCACCCAAAGCAGACAATCTTTGAATTAAGTCTCGATTAATCTGCTCCAGTTTTTGTCTCTTTTCTTCATCTAAAGTTTTGGCTGTCTTATCAATTTCTTCAATTAGGTGATTAACATACTTTTGTTCAAAAGCTTCTCTTGTTTTATCGTCAATTTTTGGCTTCTCCTCGACTAATTTTAATTCCAAGTGATCAACTTCGTGTCCACCGGCACTATCTGAATGCGTGCGACGAAAACCAAAATGTTCTAAAATATGATTCAATATAGGATTAAAACCATGAAAGTGTAACTTTTTATATCCAAGCGAGCGAGCTTTTTCAATCAATCCTGAAATTGCTCGAAAAGGATTTTCCTCCTTCAAGCCTTCAGTCGAAAAATACTTTATATACGCCTCATTTGGTTCAAAATCCTCAAAAGCCAGGTAGCCTATTAATTCCCCCTGTTCATTTCGCCAGAGTCTATTTAGAGGATGACCGTTCTGAATGGTACGAATAATATCAGTTGAAGCTTTTGTCCTTATCTCTTCTGGTACAGTTTCAGCTAGAGCGGTAATACTATTGACTTTCTCAAGATCAAGCGGGCTAAGAGATATCTGCGGTGATTCAGGGGATGTTTCCATGAGAGAAGTGTAGCAAAATTAACGGACGATTTCCACCTCCCATTTAATTTCTAAATTTATTTTTTCCTTCACCTTCGCTGAAATAATTTTTGCAAAATCAGAAATTTCTTTTTCGGTCGCACCACCAAAATTTATTAAAACGAGAGCTTGATGTTCATACAGGCCGACATTGCCCTCTCGATAACCTTTTAAATGGCAGATCTTATCCAAAACCCAAGCCAGAGACACTTTCACATCTCCCTTGTCGTTTTTGAAACCTGGTAAATCAGGATATTTATTTTTTAAATCAAGAAATTTCTTTTCTGGCATAATCAGATTCATAAAAAATGATCCAGCGGTGCCGACTTTGTGCCAATCGGGTAATTTTTGCTGACGAATAGCAACGACTGCTTCACGTATTTGAGTTGGCGTCAGATCTTTAGCTTCGGCGAATTTACCTTTTAAATCAGCATAATTAATATTGGCAACTCCTTTCTTTTTCAAAACAAGAACAATTGAGATTATGATGTATTTTTTATTTTTCTTAAAAATACTGTTTCGATAACTGTACTGGCAATCACTGTTTTTGAAAGTAAAGTCCTTACCGGTATTAGTTATGAGGCCGGTGACAGATAAGACAGAGTCTTTCAATTCCGCGCCGTAAGCTCCGGCGTTTTGCACCACTGCCCCACCAACCGTACCGGGAATGGCGGAAAGATTTTCCAGACCGAATAATTTTCTGGCTGTTGAAAGAGTCACGAGATCGTCCCAACTTTCACCAGCACCAACTTCGACGTGAACGGTATCGTCTACTTGATCAGTAAATTTAATACCTTTGATTTCGTTTTTAATAATCAAACCAGTGAAACCGTGATCAGAAATCAAAAGATTTGAACCACCGCCTAAAACAAAAATTGGTAATTTACGACTTTTAGCAAAAGACAAGGCCTGGCGCAATTCCTCGGGATTTTTGACACAGACAAAATACTTGGCCGGTCCACCGACGCGCAAGGTTGTCAGATCTTTCAGAAAGACGTCTTCTTGAATATTAAGCATTGCTATATTAAAGCACAAAAGGCAAAACAAAACACCAACTGTTTAATTGGTGTCTGTTTACCTCCTCGTTAAACCTTGATTATTCCCAATCAACGCCGGCGGGGGCGAACTCCAAAACTAATGTCTTATGTGAGTGCAACCGCCGGCTGTGGCCGGAAACAATCGGAGGCACTTATTTATAGTAGCATAGTAAAATGTGACATGCAAAACCCCACCGAAGTGGGGCCTTACACAGACATTCGTTTGAGCTAGCCATTGCTAGCACTCACCCAAGTAGTATAGCATACTATGCAAATAAATGCAAGTTTATTTTTTCATGAGGTCCTGCACCTGTTCATACACCTGCTTGGCTTGTCCAAAATTAGGCTCTAATTCATAGGTTTTTTGGGCTTCGAGCAAGGCTTCTTCTTTTCTACCTAGGGCAAAAAGAGTACGAATCAGCTCAAATCTCATGGCTTGTTTTTGGGGTGATAACTCAACTGCTTTCTGAATATAAATAATTGCAGAATCGTAATTGTTGGTATTATTTAGAAACGAACCCATCAAGATTTGATACCGAGCATCATTAGGCACACGCTCGATTTGCTTACCCGCCTCACTGACCGTCAAATCAAAGAATTTTTGTTTTAAGGTCTTATCTACCTGATCAGAATTTAAAATCGAAGGGGTGTAAGAAAGTAGTTGTTCGCGAATTTCCGAATCCCCTAGTGATTTTCGAGACAAGGCTGATTCAAAATTATTTAAGCTTTCAATCACTTGACCGCCTTGTAGTGATCGAAAAGCTTGAATCAAATCTTTGTTGGCCTGTATCGCCGGCACATTGATCCAATATCCCCCAACTAAAACCAAAATTACAACCAGTGGGATCAAAATATAATTTTGCTGGTCCGAACTTTTTAAAATATCAACCAGATAACCCTTGATTTCTTTTCTTTCATGGTGCTGGACTAGGTGTGAATGAATATAGGCTAAAGTTGTAAAGAACATCAAATAGCTGACGAGATTGTCGAAGACGAATAAAGCTTGGAAGAAATATCCTGCAAGTAATCCAGTTAATAAAGCCTGCTCGGTAACCGTGAAATTATTTCTTCTAAACCACAATAAGTACAGCGCAGAGCCAAAAAGGGCAAGATAAGAAAGTAAACCTAAAATTCCACCGGCGACCAGAAAATCTAGTGGTGCATTGTGAGCCCGATCAAACCACTGCTCCTGCCCATACATTCGCGAATCATAATATTTATTAAACACATAGTTAAAGCCGTCTTGTCCCCAACCCAAAATTGGTTTTTCTTTAAAACCTTTTATGGCCATCGGCCAGACCAATTGACGGGCTTGACCATTGATATTACTCCAAGAAACTTCCGCCAAACGTGATAAGGTTGGATTGGTCTTCACAAAAGTCGTCTCTCGAGCACCCAAAAAGATAATGATAACCGCAATCACCGCCGTCAAAACACCGATCGAAATCTGCCTAATCACTTTATTATTTTTCTCAAATATGGCAATTAATACTGCAGTCACCAGGACTCCGCCAACTAAGCCAAGAAGAGCTCCTCGTGAGGTGCGGTAAACCACATAAAAAGATAGAGCTGAAATGAATAAGTAAACGTAGAATAAAGTATTTGCGAAGATCTTTTTCTTAGTCAAGACATCTTTATAAAGCAAAATTAAAGTAAAGAAGAAAATAAATAAAAAGTAAACGGAAATATAAATTGGATTTCCTAGTGGCCCCGAGAAGCGAACTTCTGTGGCATTATCAATACTCATCATCGCCAAAACTACGCCAGCACCGACATTGGCTCGCAAAAACCACAACCATAATTTTTCGGTTTGGATCATAGCACTTAAAACAAAAAAATAACCCAAGAGATGAGCAAAGGTGATCCAACCTTCCATTCGTTCATAGTTGCTCCAGAAAGCTTTGTACGGGGCAACGGCAAAAATATCCGCGATTAGTAAGATGAAAGTAAAGATAACTACAGCGCGAGAGATCCATGAACATTTCGGCCTAGATTCTTTATCTTTCATAATCAAAATCAACCACAAGGCCAAGATGATTTCAACAATGATTCGGAAGGTAAAAGCTTTACCGACAATATAAGGGAAAAACATACTATTAGCGACAATAAATGGCACGATTAAAACAAGATAAATCCCTACCCAGATACAATATTTTAAAATATCTTTCATAAAATTAATTATTAATTACTCTTTTCCACCTGAAGCATCTGTCTCAATTTTTCTTCAGGAATTTCTTTTATTGTCTCTTTGGGTTTGGTCTCAACTTTATCTTTTTTAAAAGACTCAAGTACCGCCCTCAGCTCCGCAAGACTCTTTTCGTTCACATTTTTTTTGACCGGGTTTTGAGCGGTAATTTTTGGTTTAATTTGATCAAGAGGAACAAAATCGTCATCGAGTGGTTCGGGTTTTGGGGGGACCACAACAGGATTCTCTCTTTTGACATACTTAGGGCGCTCAATCGGTTTTGGAATTGGGGCTGGAACTGAAACTAGGGCCGGAGTAGGAATAGGTTTTTTTTCGACGACTTTTGGCTCAACTTTGGGGGTAACCGACGTGCTTTTATTATGATGCCAATCCTGGACATTTTGTTCAACGATTTCTCGTTTCATGGCAAATTGTTCGCGAGAAGTCTCAATCACTTTTTGTCGGAAAGATACTTCTGGCTCTTTAATTGGTGGCATGGTGGTGGCCGAAAATGGCATGGAGCTGACACCATCAATCATGAGTTTCAAATAAATCTGGGCAAAACCAAGATTCACCAAGTCCTCAGCGGTAAATTGTGGTGCAAATTCTTTTTCCAAAACTTCAGCATCAAAAGCTCCCACTCGGAAAGTAATCATCGTACCAACGTTACCAAAAACGGCCGCCCGCACTTCTTCAGACATTTGCTCAATATATTGATGAGCAATCGTCAAATTTAATTTATATTTTCGAGCTTCCGATAAAATGTCGGCAAAGCTTTCATTGGCAAAAGATTGAAACTCGTCCACGTATAAATAAAAATTTGGTAGTTTTTGTAAATCTTTATCTGAAACATCGGCACGCGACATGGCGGCCAAATAAATCTTGGTAATAAGCATAGAACCAAGCAAATTGGCATTAGCCTCACCCACCCGTCCTTTGGATAAGTTGATAATAATCACTTTATTCTCATCCATCATTTTTCTTAAATCAAATGAAGATTTCGGTTGACCAATAATATTTCGAATCAAAGGATTATTGGTAAATTGTCCAATTTTATTTTGAATCGCTGGGGTCGCCTCAGCGGCAAATTTATCGGTATATTTAGCGAACTCATCCACCCAAAAGGATTTCACCGATGGATCTTTAATATTATCCACCACTTTTTTACGATAGTCTTTATCCGCCAACATTCTGTTTACACCAAGCAAGGTTGAGCCTGGATATTCCAAAAGTGCCAGCAAAGTATTGGTCAAGATATATTCCATACGTGCTGACCAAGCATCCAGCCAAATTTTCTTGAAAGTGCTCATCAAACCGGAAACAACTAAATGTCTTTTGTCATAACCCACATCTTCTAGAACATTGAAAGAAATTGGATGCTCCATATCGAAGGGAGCAAAATAGAGGACGTCTTTTAGGCGATGCTCGGGGACATAATTTAAAAGCAGCTCAGCGGTTTTTCCGTGCGGATCAATAAAGGCCATACCTTCGCCATTGGCAATATCCTGAACAGCCATATTTTCGAGCAGGGTCGATTTACCCATTCCAGTCTTTCCAATCACATAGACGTGCCTGGTACGATCTTTGGCTTTAATACCAAATTCCACATTTCGATTTCTCGAATCCGCGTTGGCAAAAGTTGTAACTCGATCAGGATCGTACATTTGCTCTAATTATACTGCCTTTTGTAAGCTTCCACAAGATTCTCAAACAATGAGGCAACCGTGAGCGGTCCGACCCCGCCAGGCACCGGAGTAATGGCAGAAACAAGCCCTTTTACTTTATCAAAATTTACATCGCCAACTAGTCTATCCCCATCTAAATTAATACCTACATCAATAACTATCTGGTCCTTTTTTAAATAAGAATCGTCAACAAGATTTGTCTTGCCGATCGCTACAATCAGAATATCGGCTGAACGGGTGATTTCTTTTGGATTTTCAGTTTTACTGTGTACGACACTAACCTCTGCCCCAAGCCCGGTTAAAGCTTTAGCAATCGGTTGTCCAACTAATTTTGACCGACCCATAACTGTCACTTTTTTCCCAGTTGGGTTGATTTTATAGTAATTCAGCATAGTCAGGATTCCTTTGGCCGTGGCTGGAGTGAAAGGACTGTTCTCTGTTAGACCATCAACATCTTTCCGTGGGTCAATCGCGTTTATTATTTCGTTAACCAATAAATGTTTAGGTAAAGGCAATTGGACGATTATGCCCGTGATCGTCTGATCTTGATTCAATCTCTGGATTTCCAAAACTATTTCCGTCTGTAAAATATCATTAGCAAATTTTAAATGCTGTACCTCGGCGCCAATCTTTTCGTCAAAGCTTTTCTTGGCTTTAATATATTTGTTTGATTCGGCCAAATCCCCAATCTGAATTATTGCCAAAATCGGTTTGGTCTTAAGACCCTCAATTTCTTTTTTGAGTTTTATAATAATCTCGTCTCTAATAATTTTCCCGTCTAATATTTTTGACATTTATTCAGAAAGTAAGGCCGCTTGGGTATAAGTATTCCCAGCATCCCACAGCATCCACGAGGTCAATCCGGCGTCATAGGTGGCTTGAATTTGAGCTCGGACCATCTCGGGCGTGTAGTGAACGGGATAATCATTATCTTGAAGCCAAGGACGTAATTTCAGTGGTGATTCACCAATAGCGACCAAGCGGGCGGCGGCGATTTTCATTGAATAATTTACGATATCATAAGGGTGATCATTCACATTCTTATAACCATTAAAACCGGTTGGATAATGTGACGGATAAACCATCGGAGCGATGAAATCAAAATTTGGCGCCGCATCCTCCAGAATCTGACCGATATTTAGATCGTCATAATTCGTCGCCGTCATACCAAACAGATCCGCTGAAATCACAATGCCGGTATCTTTAAAATTCTCATGTAAATATTCAAAAAAACTTCGCATCACAATCGACTTGCCACTTTTAGTACTGGTGGCATTCGCGACTAAAATCTCGTTACTTGAGGGAAAATAGATATCGGCCATATCACCATCCGAGGGAAAACGAATATAATCATAATTTATTTCATCAAAGCCAATCGCATAACTGTCTTTGCCTAAATCCACCAAATATTTCCACATATTTTTATTCCCCGCATCTATAAAACTAATCCCCTTGCGATCTTTCCAGTTGATGGTTTTGTCACTTCTCTTTTTGACGGCCCAATCAGGACTTACTTTCGCTAAATATGGATCTTGAAAAGCCGTAATACGCGCGATGGTATAAATATTGTTATCATGTAAAGTTTCCAAAAATTCCGGTAAGTCGGCCACACGACAACCTCCACCGCCAGCAGATTCGCCGAAAGAAACCGTGCCGGTATAATCTTTGACATCAATAATAATCGAATTGATTTCAGTTTCCTGCGCAAATTTTAAAAGCCTGGCGCGAAAACTTGGTGTCCCAGCCACACAGGCGGTCATATAAATAGCTTTAACGACTGGAGGTGTTTTCAGATGTTTTACTTCTTTGACTATCGGTTTTATTTCCTCAACAGGAGCTGCCAATGGCGAAGCAACGAAATTGGCTGGCAAATAATTTGGTAAAACAAAAAAGGCCAGAGCCAAGATGGCAAGGCTGGCCAGACCGATATAAAAATATTTATTGTGGATTATTTTCGACATAGGTATCGGGTTTGATGTCTTCTACGCCGTGTACTATCCTAATCACTTTGTGGAGTTCTTTCCTTAAGAGAATTGATAAGACGATAATCGCTAGACCAGAGAGCATCAAAACATAATCTTTCCAGGTTCGAGGAATGGCGATAAATGGTGAGGCAACTAATAGAACCAAAAACCCCAAAGCTGAAATCGATGAAATTTTTATCATAAAATTTAATTATTAACTAAGTACTATAAATATAACACAAATCTACTTTCCTGCCACTAGAACGACGAATTCGCCACGAACTTTATCAGGGTGATCATTAAAATATTTCTCAATTTCGACGGGGGTGCCAGAAATAATCTGCTCAAAAATTTTGGTTAGTTCTCGAGCAATCACAACTTTTCTGTCGGGCATAAACTTTTTTAAAGATTCCAAAGCCTTCAAAATTCGATGTGGTGATTCATAAAAAACCATGGTGCGTTCTGAGTCAGCGATTTCTTTAAACAAAGTCTCCCGTCCTTTTTTATGAGGTAAAAAACCCAAAAAAGTAAAATCAGAAGCTGGCAGACCAGAGATCGACAAGGCAGAAACCAAAGCGCTTGGGCCAGGAATCGCAATGATCTCAATTTCTGGAAAAGTTTCCTTGATTTTTGAAACGAGGACAGAGCCAGGGTCAGAGATCGTCGGTGTGCCCGCGTCAGAAACCAAAGCCAACGTTTTCCCTTCTTTAATCAAATCGATAATCTTATCGGTCTTAGATAATTTACTTTGTGAATGGAAACTTAAAGTTGGTTTCTTGATACTATATTTATTGAGTAAATTAATCGTTACTCTAGTGTCTTCACACAACACCAGATCCACCTCACTCAAAATTCGCACCGCGCGGTACGTGATGTCTTCCATGTTGCCGATTGGGGTGCCAATGACGTAGAATTTCATAAGTTGATATTACCTTAAAATTGACAAAATACCAACCGCCCCGTCCATCAGAATGGCCACCCCGCCTTAACCAAGGCGGGGAAAGGGAACGCAAGGTTCTAGGTCCCCTTTCTCCTCCTTGTTTAAGGAGGAGTACCCGAGTCGGCGAGGGGGAGGTGGTGGGAATTAGTATTCCCTCATACTCACCTGCGCATCCACTTTTTTCATGAGATCAATAACAACGGAGACAACAATCAAAAGAGCGGTACCACCGATGGCGAGAGATTGGATACCGGTAATGGCTTTCATGGCGAGTGGTAAAACAGCGATTAAACCAAGGAAGATAGCGCCGACCATAGTGATGCGAGTCAAAACTTTTCCAATATATTCGGCGGTGTTTTGACCAGGGCGAATACCAGGAATGAAAGCGCCATTCTTTTGTAAGTTTTCCGAGATAGCATGTGGATCGAAAGTGACGGCGGTATAGAAATAGGTAAACAAGAAAACTAGAATAAAGTAGAAGATGGAATAGAACCAACCATTATTTAAAATGCCTAGAATGAAACTAGAAATTGATTTGATAACCCCGTTAGAAACGCCGGTCGCCAAAAATTGGAAGATCATTTGAGGAAAAATCAAAAGAGACAAAGCAAAGATGATTGGAATCACCCCAGCTTGATTAACGCGAAGTGGTAAATAAGTGGAAACTCCGCCATACACCTTGTTGCCACGAACACGCTTGGCATAAGTGACAGGAATTGGTCGCTCGGCTTCGGTCACCACCACCACTCCAAAAATAATCAATAGAGCAACGACGAGGAAACCAAGATAAAGAGGAATTTGTGCGGGAGAGAAAGTGACAAGAAGTTGAGATAAGTAAGTCGGAATCGCCGCCACGATACCAGCAAAGATAATCAAAGAGGTACCGTTTCCAATACCAAATTCAGTCATCAGTTCACCAATCCACATGAGTAGCATTGAACCAGCAATCACCACCATAATATTGGCAATCAAATCAATGGTGCCTAGATGAGTAATCGCTCCGGATTTTTGCAACAGCAAAAGAAAACCACCACCCTGAACCAAAGCTAGAGGCACAGTCAGTAAACGAGAATATTGAGTAAATTTAGCGCGACCAGCTTCACCTTCTTCCTGATAAATTTCTTTTAATTTAGGGAAGATCATGGTCAAAAGCTGCATCACGATCGACGCGGTAATATATGGACCGACACCGAGCATCACAATAGATAGGTTGGAAAGACCACCTCCAGAAAAAATATTGAATAGACCGAAGACATCCCCAGTTGGACCGGAGAGAAAAGCTGCCAATCGAGCAGAATCGATACCAGGAACAGGAATAGTTGAAAGTAAACGGAAAATAACCAGAGCGACCGTCACAAAAATAATTCTTTTTCGTAAAGAAGAATCTTTAATGATCAGACCTATTTTTTTAAAAAAGTTCGACATTTTATTTAACAGAACCACCCGCCTTTTCTATTTTAGTCTTGGCCGACTCTGAAACGGTGCAGCCAACAATTGAAACTTTCTTGGTAATCTCACCAGTGCCTAAAATTTTGATTTTTTGATTCTTACCTTTGTATTGTTCGATCACACCCTTAGCAAACAAAGTTGAAGGTTTGACCGTCTCGCCATTTTTATAAGCAATTTCAATTAAATCAAGATTGATAGCCACCACTGGATTTCGCACACCAGTAATCGATTGGAAGCTGTAACCACGTAATTTTGGCATACGCTTGATGAAATCTCTCCACTCTGGACGAATCTTGTGTCCAGCGCGAGCGGTTTGACCCTTACCTCCACGACCGGAAGTCTTACCTCGTTTGCCTCCTCGGCCCACGGTCATGACTTTTTTATTAGCGGTCTTTCTTTTAATATTGTGTATCTGCATAAAATTTATTTAGTTTTTACTGGTTTTAATTTCGACAAAGCTTCCACAGCGGCGCGAGCAATGTTTAATTTATTTTTTGAACCAGATAAAATCTTGGCGGTCACATCTTTCACTCCGGCCAAATCCAAGACGTTTCTCACGGCACTACCGGCCACCACTCCACGGCCTGGGGCTGGTCGAATCACTATGCGAGCAGACGAATATTTACAATCTACCTCGTGAGCAATTGAAGAGGACTTGGTCATGTTGACAGTAATCATATTTTTCTTGGCTTGTCGCAAAGCTTTGTCGATCGCCAAAGAAGTATCGTTGGCTTTACCCAAACCGACTCCAACTTTACCTTTTTTATCACCCGCCACCATCGCTACGCTAAAAGAAAAGCGTCGTCCACCAGTCGCCACTCGGGCCACGCGACGGATGTTTAGCATTTTTTGTTCGAATTCACTGCGGGGGCGTTCACTGCGTCCAGACTTACGAGGATTTTTTGGTCGAGAATCGCCACCCCTTGGAGCATCGGTTCGAGGCATGAATTTTGCTGGTCGCCCAGAAGCAATCTGTGCTGGTGTACCCTTAGGCTCAACTTTGACTTCAGCTGGTCCACCCTCACCCATTGGCATATCTTTTTTAATTTCGTCTGTCATTTTTTTATTTAAAATTTAAGTCCGCCCTCTCTTGCTCCATCAGCAAAAGCTTTTACTCGACCGACATATTTGAATCCACCGCGATCAAAAACGACTTGATCAATTTTCTTTGCTTTGGCCAACTTGGCAATCTCTTTACCAGTCTCCACGCAACGATCCATAAAAGTTTTACCTTTCACTTTCATTGAAGACAAAGACAAAATCGTCTCAGCTTTATCATCATTAATCAGCTGACCGTAGATATATTTATTGGACTTGAAAACTGACAGACGAGGCTTGTCACTCGTACCAAAAACTTTGGCGCGAATCTTCTTGTGTCTTCGTTCAACTTTTATTTTTTTAAGATTAACTTTTTTCATATCTTTAATTAGACGGTTTTCTTACCTTCCTTACGTCGGATGACTTCTTTTTCATAACGAATACCTTTACCTTTATATGGCTCCGGTTTCTTCAAAGCTCTCAATTCCGCTACATATTTACCAACAAATTCTTTATCAATACCTGAGACAGTAATAATATTCTTTTCGGAAGAAACTTTCAATTCTTTAGGGATAGCAATCGTGACTGGATGAGAAAAACCAAGTTTGAAAACTAAGTTGGTACCTACGACGTCAGCTTTGAAACCGATACCTTCAACAATCAATTTCTTTTCATAGGCTTTATTGACACCCAAGATCATATTATTGACATGAGAAGCGATGGTTCCCCAAAGACTATTGATAGTCACGTTTGGATTTTTAGAAACAGTCGCAAAAGAAACCTTACCGTCATTGACTTCCACCTTAATACCCGCTTGGAAAGTTCTGGTCAATTCGCCCAAAGGACCTTTGACAGAAACGGTATTACCATTGACCTTGACTTCAGTCTTGGCAGGGATAGTTATTATTTTTTTTCCGATTCTTGACATATAATATTTATTACCAGATTTTGAACAAAACCTCACCACCGACTTTTTCTTTGACAGCCTGTCGATCAGTCATAATCCCTTTTGGTGTCGAAAGGATAGTCTTTACAAAACCGCCACGGGCTGGATGAATCTCGGCAAAGCCTTTATAAACGCGTCGAGAAGATTTAGAAATTCTTTGAACTTCTTTAATCTTTGATTCGTTATCGTGATAATTCAAAACGACTTCTAGAATCCCTTTATCTTTCTTTTTATCTGACAAAGATTTCAAATAACCTTCAGAAACTAAAACCTTGGCAATCGCCTCTTTTAATTTTGAATAAGGCAAAGACACTGATTCCTTGCGCGCCTTACCCGCAGTTTTCAGTCGTGTTATGAAATCGGCAATTGGGTCTCCTACCATGATGATTTTTTAATGCCCGGAATTTTACCCTGATTGGCGAATTCACGGAAGCAAATTCTACATAAATCGAAATCTCTCATATAACCATTTTTTCGGCCACAACGAAAACAGCGTCTCACCACTCGTGAGGCAAATTTTGGATCTTTCTTGGC
>Ga0172380_10007229_pt1 | contig 12558 bp, 17 predicted proteins | sample Leawe162metaG_FD_119747 | JGI IMG/M metagenome (GOLD analysis project Ga0172380, IMG submission 119747) | Leachate microbial communities from a municipal landfill in Southern Ontario, Canada - Leachate well 162 metaG | ecosystem: Engineered > Solid waste > Landfill > Unclassified | place...
ATATGATAGATTATATATTAAAACAATTATAATATTAAAATAATCCAATATCACCCATATCAAAATATACACTATATTTTTCTTCTATATTAGGATGAATTTTTATATATTTTTTCATTAATGGTGCAATATGTGGTTGTGTTTGCATTATTTGTTCTTGAACATATTCTTCTTTCCAAAAGTCTTTAATATAATTAAATGCACACATATTATCATTATTTATTATACTTAAATCTGCGACTTTAGTTAATAACATTTCCACTATTTCTATATTTGACATTTCAGCTGCACAAATTAAAGGTGTTGAACCATCATTTTGTATACTATTTATATTTGCACCAGAATCTATTAATTTTTTTACCAAATTAGAATATCCAAGTGATGATGATAATAATAGTGGCGTAATTCCTTGATTATTTGTACAATTCACATCAACTTTTTGTCTTATTAATTCATTAACTAATTTTTCATTTTCATGGTATGATGATAAATGTAAAATTGTGTCACCGTTATTATTTTTTATTTCTAAACATTTTTTGTCTTTACAATTTTTAATTAAAAATAATACATCTTTATATTTAGTATTAACAATAAATTTATATAGTGGTGTATACCCATTATTATCTTTTTGACACAAATCAATACCTGAATCAATTAGTAGTTTTCTTATTTCATTTTTATTTTTAATTGGCTCTATTAATATGAGTGGAATATCTCTAAATCTCACATTAACATCAGCACCATTATCAATTAATTCTTTAATTGTTTCTAAATTAGCATGTTCAATTGCATAATATAATGCGGTTTTTCCTATTGTTGTTTTACAATTGATATCGATTCCAGATTTTATCCATTTTTTAATTGTTTCTAAATCTCCTTCAGTTGTAGAAATAAACCAATCCATATTTATTTCAGATTCTTTAGATTCATATGTTTTTAAGTATTTCATATTAAAATAATCCTATATCAGTTAAATTAAACATGTAATCATATTTAGTTCTAATTTCTTTTTCTATATCTTTTGGTACTTTATAATATTTATTTATATAATCAATATCTAATGGATTTATATTAAGATATGTATTAAAAAAATTATCTGTTTTTACATATTTTCTTATATTTGTAACTGGTTTATGTTTTACCCAATCTAAATATTCCCAACCTTTACCAATATCTATTTTCACATTTAGTTTCAATCCATTTTCTATTAAATATAAAAATATATCTTCTGAAATATTTGTTTCAGATATATTAGAACATATATTAGTAGATTCTTTTTCAATATTAACACCACTATCAATCAAATAATCAATAACTCTTTTAATATCAATATCATTTGATCTACTATAATGAAAATTTCTAAACATATAAGTTATTAATGAATCTTTTTTTGCACCTTTACTAAAAAGTAAATCACATATATTTTTTAATTTTTCAAATTGGTCTTCCTTAAAAATATTAAATCCACCATTATTTAATACCCAATACATACAATCTTTATAGTTTTTCGTACAATCAATAGTAGTTATATTATCTATCAATAATTTAATGATTTCTATATCACCATCATAACACGCTTCTAAAAATGCATCATCACAATTAGTTTTATTTTTTATTGAATCTTTGATATAATCAATAAATTTTCTTTTAACAGCAACGGTTAATAACTCTTCTTGTTCTTTTCTTAAATCTTCAAATAATTTTAAGTATTTCATATATGTATATATTAATATATTTATATTAAAAATAAAAACAAAATGTAAAAAAATGTTTATAAAAACAAATAAAAATTGTATTATTATGACAAAAATAAAAATAACAGAAACTATTTTACGTGATGCACACCAATCATTAGTTGCAACAAGAATGACAACTGAACAAATATTACCAATTGTTGAAAAATTAGATAATATTGGATATCATTCACTTGAAGCATGGGGTGGTGCGACATTTGATTCGTGTATTAGATTTCTTAATGAAGATCCATGGGAAAGATTAAGAAAAATAAAAGATATTGCAAAAAAAACACCATTACAAATGTTATTAAGAGGACAAAATCTTCTTGGATATAAACATTATGCTGATGATGTTGTTGAATACTTTGTACAAAAAGCAATCGCAAATGGTATGGATATTATTCGTATTTTTGATGCATTAAATGATCCTCGTAACTTAGAAACAGCAATGAAGGCTTGTATAAAAGAAGGTGGTCATGCACAAGCATGTATTTGTTATACTACAAGTCCAGTACATAATTTAGAATTATTTGCACAGGATGCTATTCGTCTTGAAAATATGGGTGCTAGTTCTATATGTATTAAAGATATGGCTGGTTTATTAAAGCCATATGATGCATATGAACTTATAAAGGCAATAAAAGATAATGTAAAAATACCAATACAATTACATACACATTATACAAGTGGTGTTGCATCTATGACATTATTAAAAGCAATTGAAGCAGGTATAGATATTGTTGATACATCAATTTCTACATTAGCTCTTGGTACATCACAACCAGCAACTGAACCATTAGTTGCATCATTACAAGGTACCGATAGAGATAGTGGCTTAGATTTATCTAAATTGAGTGAAATCGCTGAATATTTTAGACCTATGAAAGAAGAATGGATTAAATCTGGACTACTTGATCCAAAGATGTTAGGTATTGACACAAATGCATTATTATATCAAGTTCCAGGTGGAATGTTATCAAATCTTTTATCACAATTGAAACAATCTAATTCATTAGATAAATTTGAAGAAGTATTGAAAGAAGTACCAAGAGTAAGAAAAGACTTTGGATATCCACCACTTGTTACACCATCTAGTCAAATAATTGGTTCACAAGCTGTTTTCAATGTAATTACTGGAGAACGATATAAAATGGTACCAAATGAATCAAAAGGTATTATAAAAGGTGAATATGGTACGACACCAGTTAAAATATCAGATGAATTTGTTAAACAAATACTTGGTGATTTTGTACCAATTACATGTAGACCAGCTGATTTAATTGAACCAGAACTTGAAAAATTGAAAGAAGAAGTAAAAGATATTATTATACAAGAAGAAGATGTATTAACATATGCACTATTACCACAAGTTGCTAAAAAATTCTTTGAAGAAAGAAAAAAAGGAAAAGAAACAATCAAAAAAGATGATATAATATTAGAAAATAAAAAGATGATTGTTAAAGATAAAAATGGTAATATTGTTGAAGATAAAGAAATTCTAAAAGTTATAGAAATGTCTATTAAAGAATTTAATAAAGATGTAAATGTTGTAGAAAAAAATAGTAAAGTGCAATATGATAATGATAATTTACCAAATGGTATAACAACAACATTCAATAGAAGAACTGGCAATTGGTTAAGTCCATGGGTTTTATCTGGTAGATAAAAATATTATTAAAATAACCCTATATCTTTCATATTAAATATATGTTCGAATTTAGGGTTATTTTTAATATTATCTGATATTGGTATTTTTGCATCCATAGCATATGTTATAATCGATGGATATTTATCAAATATTATATCTAATCCTTTTATATCATCAAAATCAAAAAATAAAGACAAATATAATTCTGGTTCATCTGTATCAACTTGGAAACCAATATGAACTTGTGATAATTTTTTCAATTCATTATATTTTTCTAATTCATCTAAATAACTTAATGCTATTTCACCATATTCGAAAAAGACGGTTATTGAAAGTCCTAATATTTCACTAGCACCTGGATAATCATCATATTCATAATCGATATTCCAATATTTTGTATCATATGTTTTAGATATTTCATTATCATATATTTCTTTGAATATTATATCACCAATAGATTGTAATGAATTTTCAACAGATTCATTTAGATATGTATTAAATTTTTTAACTTTCATAACTTATATATTAAAAAATTTAATTTATATTATTTGTTTCTTTTTGAACCATTTCCAAATAACGATACATACGACAACCATTAAAAATAAAACAAATGGATATCCATATATCCAATTTATTTCTGGCATAAATTTGAAATTCATACCATATAAACCTACAATAAATGTTAACGGCATGAAAAATGCAGAAAATATTGTAAGAACTCTCATCACATCATTTGTTTTCAATGATACTATTGATAAATACATATTAGATAAGTTGTTAGCATCTTCATAACATTCATCAAATGTGTGTAATAAGGTTTTTTGATAATCTTTAACATCTTGTAATGGACTAATATCACATTCTATTGTATTGTGTGAATTTATAACTTCACCATTTAATGTTATCACTTTTCTATATAAACGACAAGCATTTTTCAAAAAATATAATTCTTTCAATGATGTATTAGTATCATTTTCTATAAAAAATTGTTTTTCTATTTTATCTATTTTTGTTGATAATGTTAATGATATACCATTATATGATTTCAATACATTATACATTATTTTTGTCACAATTTCTCTAGGTTCTGATATATCTTCAGTATCTATATCTTCTTTTTTGATAATATCTATAAATGGACATTTACTTCTATGTACAGTTATGATAATATCATTATTATAAAAAATAGCAATTTGTTCACTCATTTCTTGTATAGATGATGCTAATATTCTTGTCTTTTTTTCAAAATATCGTAATATAACAAATGAGAATTTTTTAAGATTTTCTTTTTTTGGTAAGTGATTTGGTTCAAGACAATCCATTAAAGTATATTCATCCAATTCATCGAATGAATAATTAGTTAATTCTTCTTCTGTTGGATCAGTGAAATCGACCCATTTTTCACATATTTTTTTCATTTTTCGACCAATATTTTATGTATATATATGTAATTAAAAATGGAAAATATAGAATTAAAAAAACACATAGAAAAACAATGGTCGCATTGTATACCATTTAAGTATAATGATTATACTACATTCATGATATATGATCCTAATTTATATCGATTAAAAAAACTAAAATCTATACAAAGTATTGATATAAAAATCATTAGGACAAAAAATACAAAAATATTGTTTGAGATTGATTATTATTTGAATTGTATTTGGATATACACTGATATATTCACAGAAATTTCACAACAATATAATACCAGTTATTCTTGTATTAAGAAAATAATTAAAGATTTATTAATCAAAGATATGGAAATAAAAATAATGGGTGATAAGGATATTGATGATATAGATTTTGAAAAATTAAAATATATTGAAAAATTAAAGTAAATTGTTTGTATTTTTAATTATTTTGCTGTATATTTGTAAAACGAAACAATTAAATTATAAATTATGAAAAATATATTATTATTTTTATTCGCAGTAATCACGATTACATCATGTAGAACATATGAGTCTATAAATAGTAAAACAATATCTGATTATAATATTGTAACATCAGATTATGTTTTTTACACTTCAGAAAAATTGACATTCGAAAGAAAGTATGCGAAACCTAGTAGAAATAAGAATGTTAATTTATATATCGAAAAAATAAAATTAAATAAAAAATGTCAAGTCATTGAATCAAATGATAATGATATGACAGTACAATTCAAAAAATACACATTCAAATTCATAAAAGATACTAAAGGTGATTATAAAATATCAGAGAATCAAGAATTTGGTGGTGAAAAATATAAATTAGTTAAAGGTAATGGATCATTATTAATGTGTAAAACTAGAACAATACACAAAAAATCGAAGTAATATTTTTTATATATAATAAAAAATAATATTTTTATAATGAAAGTAAAAAAATTCGGTGAAATATATGAAGCCATTCAAGTATCTGGTAATACACAAACAACAAATAATGTTCAATCTGATTCACCAGTATCAGAAAAAGCTATAATGTTCACTGATGTTGTAGGTTCATCAGCAAAATGGGCAGAAGATCCAGAAACAATGAAAGAACAATTAGATAAACATTTCAACACAATCAATAATATAGCAAAAAAATGGAGTGGTTTTGTCGTTAAAACTATTGGTGATGCATTTATGATATATTTCAAAGAATCTGATAAAACATTATTTAATGCCGTTAATTGTGCAATAGAAGTATTGAATACTGAACAATTGCCATTAAGAATTGGTATATGTTCTGGTGATATGGAAGAAAAAACATATATTTTACAAGATGCAAATTTAAAAGATTATTTTGGTAATGCTGTTAATACAGCATCTAGAATGGAATCAAAAGTGGCTGAACCAGGTGGTATCGCATTCACATATACTAATAATATATCAAAAACAGAATCTACATCAATTGTTAATTTAATTGAGAAATATAAACCAATTGCAACTAAATATAGTAATGATTGTAATAGTGATAAAGAAATGCAAGGCAAACGTTCTGGTAGATTATTGACAGATATACATTTAGCTGCTTGTAAAAGTGTTCAAGAATTGAAAGGTGTTAAAGAATTGACTGCATTTAGTTTCAAAGTAAAACAATAAATATGATATATTTAGAAAATTTTAATACATATAAAGGAAATATTGTATATTCTGCATGTTTTGTTATAAAAGATGATAAATATAAACTTATGGAAATGTTTCCACAAGTACACGAAAATATATATTATCATCATTCTACAATAGAATTCAAACCAAAAGATATATCTAATATCGATTTTGGTATAACAAAAGAAATGAAAATATTAGGTAGATTAACTACAGATAAGGTTGATGTTATTATTGTAGATAACAAAAAATCAAAAAATAAATATCCACATATAACATTATCTACATCAAATGGTATTAAGCCATTTGAAAGTAATACAGAATTAGAAAAATACCAAAATGATATAAAATGGTTTAAAGAACCAAAAAAAATTAATATAATCGAAGGTATATTTAATGGTACAAAAGATATTATAAAGATCTAAGTTTTCTCATTCTTTGTAATTTTTTAGATAATCCAATTTTAACAAAAGATTTTTCTGGACAATTACCTTTTTCACATATACAATAATAATTATCCGCTGTATACAATAATGATAATCCAACTTGTTCACTTTTATTTATTCTAAATACATATATATCACTCACATTTTCATTGAAAATTATATCTAAACCTAATAATTTTAAATTATCTTCATCATATGATATCTGAACTAATGTATCTAATTTAAGATGATAAAATGTTTCTTTTGAAATTAATATATTAGTTGCTGGTCCTATTCTAGACTCAACAGCAATTCTATTTGATGCCAACATAATTTTTGATAAAATTTTTCTTGGATCCATATTCAATTCTTCTATATCTAATCTAGATTGTTCATAAGTATCACTTTTCGCATTTTTATATGATAATTCTACAATTTTTTTAATTATAGATTTTTCTATAATTGATATATCATTTTCTACTAATTTTTCATATTTTGTAAAATATTGCATACTAATTTCTTGGATATAATTAAATTGATTAGATAATGATGATGGAGATAATAATGAATTTGTTTGTAATTGTTTATTACTTGGTAATATAGTATTATAATCTAAATATGAAACATGCATATCACGGCTATTTACTTTTTCAACATTTATTAATTTCTTATATTGTTCCATAAATAATTTTTTATTTATTATAAATGTTTTTTATTATTTTGTTGTAAAACTTATTAATTTTTTTCTAATATAAAATATAAAAGAAAATAATATGGAAAAAGAAAAATTCGAAGGCACTGTTATATTAGCTATAATAGATAAATCTGGTTCAATGAATACTATAAAAAATGATGCAATAGGTGGGTTTAATGCATTTTTAGAAGAACAACAAAAATTAGATGGTAAATGTATAATAAGTACTGTTTTATTTGATGATCAATATGAATTAATAAATCATGGTTTACAATTAAATGAAGCCGTAAAATTAACAACAGAAACATATGTACCAGGTGGTTGGACAGCATTGTATGATGCTATTGGTAAAGGCGTAAACGATGTCGAAAAAATGAAAATTGAGGCAGAACGATATCTTTGTGTTATTCTTACTGATGGTGAAGAAAATAAAAGTAGAGAATATACAAAACCAATGATAAATGAACTTATTACAAGAAAACGTGAAGAAAATTGGGAATTTATATTTTTAGCAGCTAATCAAGATGCTATGGCAGAAGGTCAATCAATGGGTATGTCATCATCAAATTCGGCATTATTTGTTGCAGATTCTGATGGTATTGGACAAGCATATACAAAAATGTCAAAAGGTGCAACTACATACAGAAGTATGTCCATGTCTGATTTGAAGATGAAAAAAGATAATTTATTAGAAGACGAAGACAAATAAAATGGGATTAGACACTACACACAATGCATGGTATGGACCATATTCGAGTTTTATGGCATGGCGAACAGAACTATCAAAAATATATAATATACCATTAGAATTGATGGAAGGCTATTATTATAAAGGTAATGTTTGTAGCGATCCATTTTTAATATTGCATCATAAATTTAAAAATGATGAATTAGAAATCAAATCTATAAAAAGATTAGAAGAAATATTACCATTGAAATGGGAAAACCTTAAAAAGAATCCAATACACATTTTATTATGTCATTCTGATTCTGATGGATATATATCATATGGTAATTGTGGAAAAATTGCTAATGAATTGAAAAATGTAATTGAAAAAATTGAACCAGATGATAATAGATATAGTTTCTATAATAGAACAAAACAATTTATGGAAGGTTGTTTATTAGCATATAAAAATAAAGAAAAATTAAAATTTCATTAAATAAAAAAAGATAATCAAAATTTGATTATCTTTTTTTATATATATGTGTATATAAAAATAATATTAAATAATATGAAACACGTTAAATTATTCGAAGAATATACAATAAACCAAGATGAATTAAATGAAGGATTTGGAAAAAATATATTGTTTGCTGGCTTATTGAGTTTAATGAGTATGACTGGTATGGCAAATTCAGGTGGTGGTGATCCACAATTAAAAAAATTGAAAGCCACTACGACATCTACACAGAAAGTGCAAGAATTATCTAAAACTGGTTGGGTTATTGATTCAGTTACAATTGATACATTAATAAATAAATTATCAGAAAAATATCAAAAAGTTGATACAATTAAAATATCATTAAATTTGTATGAAAATTTTGAATCTGGTTCATATAATTTATCAGAAAATGGTAAAACACAAATAACTGATACGTTAATAGAATTGAATGATGATGGTTATATGATAACTAAAATTGATATTGTTTCATCAACAGATAAAACACCAATATCTAAAAGAATGACATCATCTACTGGTATAAAAGATAACAAAGAATTAAGTAAGAAAAGAAATGATGCAATTAAAGATTATTTAGTTTCAAATGGTTATATATCTGAAGAAAATAGTAATATGTTGAACCAACAAGTACTATCAGAAGAAGGTGGTTTAGATGATAAAAACGCTAGATATGTTACAGTTAATATATATGGAATACAAGTTCCAGCACCAGCTGAAAATTCTGTACAAAAAACAAAAACTACATATCATATGTCAAAATCATATATGACAAAAAAAGGACAAATTTCACCAAATACAAGTAAAGGTAATAAAAAAATTAAAAAAACTACATATAATAATAATCAATTGAAAGAAATGAAAGCTATTATGTGTGCAAAAGTTTATTAAAAATATATGATTACAATATTATTCTATAATATAGAATAATATTGTAACATAAATTATTTTGCCTTTACACATACTTTTATCACTTTCATAAAAATAAATAGATGCTGTTGCATATTCCCATTTATTATCTAACATAATTTTTCTATGTGGTATTGATTTATAAAATACATCATATATATTATCAACAAGTTTATTTGTATCAATTTCCATTGATGACATTTTAAATAAAAATGTTACAATTTCACCACATTCAACATTTTTATATCTTTCTTTGAATTTTATAGTATCACCAAAAACATAATCATCGTGACCTGTTATTGGTATTCTTGAATATTTTAATATTGAATCATTATATTCAGCCATATTCAGATTGTGGTTGAAAGATGATTTGTAATATTTATTATCTATGATTATTTTTCTGGTTCGGTGTTTATTTATTTCATTTAATACTAATGTATCTAAATGTGTTTGTGTATAGCCAGAAAGGCTTAACAACAATAATATTAATATGTTAAATATTTTTTTCATATCTATATGTTTAATAATCCAAAGATACAGCAAAATATACCAAAAACCTAATTTTTTTTATTGAAATATATTTGATTTTTATATTTTTTATATATATTTTTGTAAAAAATTATTATATATGAAAGATACATCAGGATTAGCAATTGTATGGAATAATAAAATATTATTAGGACATCCAACAAATAGTAAATGGACAGGAACATATTCTATACCTAAAGGTATGGTAGAAAAAGATGAAGATTTTTTAGATGGTGCTATAAGAGAAACATTTGAAGAAATTGCAATATCTATTGATAAAAATCAAATAACATCAGGTCCATATACATATGTATATCCAAGTAAAAGAAAAAGATTAACATTCTATATAGTAGAAATTAAAGAATTATCAGATATTGGTATGATTGATGAAATTGTTGACAGTACATTATTCAAACCAAATAATGGTATTCTTGAAATTGATTGGGCAGGATTTATAAATTTTAATGATGCTAAGAAAAAATCATCTAATCCAATGCAAAAAATGTTAGAAATCGTCAATTCAATTTATTATAAAAGATAAACATTTTATTTTTTATTTTATATAATATATAAAATAAAAACATAAAATGATACTAAAAGATATACTAACAATAGTAATCCTTGTAAAAACGAAACACATACTATTAAAAAGACATTGGAATATATTAATGAACAGAATGGTATAAATGGTGTAAATGTAATTATTGCAGATGTGTCAGATGATAATGGATATACAATAGAATGTATTCGAACACAAATGAATAAGAATATTAATATCGAAATAATAAAAGGTGGATATCCATCACAAGGTAGAAATGCTGGTTCTAAGTTGGTTGAAACTAAATATGTATTATTTTTAGATGCTGATATATTTATATCAAATAAAACATTATTGAAAAACATATTAGAAGAAATGATAAAAAATGATTATCATTTAGGTACATGTAAATTTAGAGTATTATCTGGTGAATATAATTATGTTTATAAATCATTCGATTATATACAAAAATTCACAAAATATACAAAACCATTTGCAATTGGTGGTTTTATGTTATTTAATATAAATGAATTTGATAATATAAATGGTTTCAATGAAAATGATAAATTTGCTGAAGATTATCATATTTCAATGAAAATTAAACCAAAAAAATTCTATATACATAATGACATAGTATATACAACATCAAGAAGATTCAAATCAAAGGGTTTATATTATATGGTAAAAATGATGATAAAAAGTTATTTTAATAGAAATAATCCTGATTTTTTTACAAAAGAACATAATTATTGGAACTAATGAAATATAAAACTATAATATTGTCTGACCTACATTTAGGTTCAAGGGCAAGTCGAACAAAAGATATATCTGATTTCTTGGAAAAAAATAGTGCTGAAACTATTATTTTGAATGGTGACATTATTGATATGTGGTCATTGAAAAGAGGTTCTGAATGGAAATCATCACACACAAAAGTAATAAGGAGATTAATAAAATTATCTGAACACGAATCGAATATTATTTATATAAAAGGAAATCATGATGATAGTATTTTTACAAAAATATTCGAATATATGATACCATTCGAGATCGGACATATCAAGATGATTAAAGATTATACTTTCATTGATATAAAAGGAAATAAAAATTATGTTTTTCATGGAGATGTCTTAGATTTTTTTATAACTAAGATGAAATGGGTTGGTGTCATAGGTTCTATAGGATATGATTTTGTATTGTGGTTAAATAGATGGTACAATAGATATAGAGAATTTAGAAAATTGCCGTATTATTCTTTATCAAAAGATATTAAAAATGGTGTTAAGAATGCTGTTGATTTTATTAATGATTTTGAAAAAAATGCCATAAAACTTGCAAATATCAAAGGTTGTGATGTTGCTATATGTGGACATATACACAATGCAGAAATAAAAGAAAATTATATGAATTCTGGTGATTGGTGTGAAAATTGCACAGCATTGGTAGAAACATTTGATGGTGAATGGAAAATTATAGAACATCATAAAGAAATAATATGAGAAAATATTTATTGTTTGGGAAAAAGGCTGAATATGAAACATTTACGTGGTGGGAAAACTTTATGGGTGGACATATATCAATTGGATCAATAACAATATTTGGTGCGAATGCTATGAATTGGTCAGTAAATATTAGAAATAGAAAATATGGTTTTATTTGTTTTACATTACCGTCAATTAGAAGAAGAAAATATGGTATGAAACCATATTTTTATGTATCACCAGATGGTACACCACAATCAAGTACATTTTATAGAGGTGGTGAAAATGAAAGAAATAGAGCTAATTTAAGAAGAAAATATTTAGGTCATAGATATAAT
>Ga0172380_10007231_pt1 | contig 12557 bp, 10 predicted proteins | sample Leawe162metaG_FD_119747 | JGI IMG/M metagenome (GOLD analysis project Ga0172380, IMG submission 119747) | Leachate microbial communities from a municipal landfill in Southern Ontario, Canada - Leachate well 162 metaG | ecosystem: Engineered > Solid waste > Landfill > Unclassified | place...
ATGCGAGCGGCAACCTCATCAACAACGAGCAGTGCATGGTTTGCCACGCTCGCTACAAGGTGGCGGACGTCGCGGCAGTGCATAAGTGATGCAAGCGTTGTCCAGATAACCCTGGGGGGGCACAGCACTGCGTGCCCCCTCCAGCGGAACTGTTTGCCAAACCCGGATGTGATGGGGTAACGGCGATCCTTACCAAAGTTGCGGGCCGTGATACGGGGCCCGACGGCGGCCTGACGGCGCTTGTATTCGTTGAGATCCACCAGCCGGATCACCTTGCGCACCACGGCCTCCTCGAATCCCTCTGCCACCAAATCGGCGACCGAGGCATCCTCTTCCACGTAGCGCTTGAGGATGGCATCCAGGATGTCGTAGGGGGGCAGGCTGTCCTGATCCACCTGGTCTGGCGCAAGCTCTGCCGAGGGGGGACGGTCGATGACCCGCTGCGGGATCACGTAATCGACCGAGTTGCGATATTCGCACAATTTGAAGACCAGCGTCTTGGGCACGTCCTTGAGCACGTCGAAACCGCCCGCCATGTCACCATACAGGGTGGCATAGCCCACGGCCATCTCGCTCTTGTTGCCGGTGGTCAGCACTATGCGCCGACGCTTGTTGGAGAGCGCCATCAAGAGCACGCCCCGGCAGCGAGCCTGCAGGTTCTCTTCCGTGGTATCCCGGGCTGTGCCGGCAAACAGCGGTGCCAGCTGGGTCATGAAACCTTCGAACATGGGCTCGATGGAGATGATGTCGAACTCGACCCCCATCCGCTCGGCCTGCTCCTTGGCATCCTCCACACTCATCTGGGCTGTGTAGCGGAACGGCATCATCACCGCCTGCACCTTGTCCGCACCTATGGCATCGGCGGCGATGGTCAGGGTCAGGGCGGAATCGATACCGCCGGAGAGACCCAGCACAGCCCCCTGGAAACCGTTTTTGGTGATGTAGTCACGCACCGCCAGCACCAGTGCCTGATAGGTCTCGGCCAAAGGGTCGAGCGACGCGGCAGGCTCCCGTTCTTTCAGCGGCTGCCCGGCGGCAAAGCGCACCAAGGCCAGCTCTTCGGCAAACGGAGCCAATTTATGGGTCAGCTCGCCCCGACCGTTGAACACCTTGGAACAACCGTCGAAGATCAGCTCGTCCTGGCCACACACCTGATTGAGATAGACCAGCGGCAAACCTGTCTGATGACAGCGGGTCGTCATCAGCTCATGGCGGATCCAGGGTTTCTCCTGATCGTAGGGCGAGGCATTGATGGTGAGCAGCAGCTCGGCTCCCGCCGCCTTGGCGGCCAGCGCCGGGCCCGGTTGCCACAGATCTTCGCAGATGAGCAGCCCCAGCTGATGGCCACGGAAGGGCACCACGCAGCTATCCGTGCCTGCAGTGAAGTAGCGCTTCTCGTCGAATACTCCGTAGTTGGGCAGATCCTGCTTGAAGTAACGGGCGATAAGCTTGCCCTGCTCATAGAGAGAAGCCGCATTATGGAGCGCAGCCCCCTCACGCCAGGGGTGACCCACCAGAATGGCACACTTGCCCTGCCAGGCCGCGATGCGAGCCAGAGCCGCGTCGACCCGGATCATCAGATCGGCACGCAACAGCAGATCCTCCGGCGGGTAGCCGGTCAGGGCCAGCTCGGAGCACACCAGCAGATCAGCACCTTGCTGCTCGGCCTGGGCGGCCGCAGCCAGCACCTTGTCACAGTTATCTTCGATGGCGCCTACCGTCAGATTCAACTGGGCAAGCATCAGAGAGAGGGCTTTTGCCATGGCGATACATCTTAAAATCGAAAATGATGGGGAATGATAAAGAAAAGGCGCTGGCTGTGCCAGCGCCCAAGGCTCAAGGGGTGCAAGTCAGGTTGGCAGCGTTGGTGACGCCATTGTCCACCAGCAGGGAACAGGGCCCGCTCAACACCTGATTGTTGGGCTGTGGCGTCATCTGCACGCTGAAAGAGGGCGGCTGCAGCATGTAGGTTGTGCTGCCCTGATTGGTGTAGGAAAGATTGATGGCCAGCGTCGCATTTTCCGGGGCCTCGCACAGATAGGCTGCGGGCTGGTTGTTCGCCTGCGGTTTGTCGATACGGCAGGTCGCTCCCGAGTTTGGCGTGCTGATGCTCAGGTTGTTGAAGGTGTTCTTGCTGCAGGCCTCTGGCGGGGCATTTTTACCATTACCCCGCGTCAAACACTCGATCCGCCCACCGACCTTGATGGTCGGTACCGTCTGCTGGCTTGCATCAATTTTCACCAGCATGTCGGCGCTCAATGCCAATGATTGATCCTGCGGGGAGATCAGGGAGGCGGTGATCCCCGAGTTCCCCTGATAGGCGGCAACCCGGATAATGACGTCCCGCAGTATCTGGCCGCTGTCTTTGGTCGATTTTTTCGCCGTCATGTAGCCGCGACTGTAACTGCCGAAATAGTAGTTATTGAGATCCACCACGGTTTTCACCGCTTCATTGGTGACGGTCGCATAATCGGTGGCGCTGCCGGTCAACAGGGTCAGTGGCCCCATGGTCCACTCTGCCAGCATGGTCAGGTTGATATCCTGAAACGGCACCTTGGTCAGATAGTCAGTCGCGCTTGTGTCGATGCCAACCAGATAGACAGGGTCAAGCACGTCCACATAGATGCCGCGAGCGATGAGCTGCGCCGTGCCGGTACTGACTGTGATGCCTGTCGTGGTATCTCCCCCCGTCTCTGCATTGGAGGCCAGCCAGGCCGAAAAGTCGGTGATCGTCGGGAGCGTGGCGGAGGCGCCTTGCGTCCAGTTCAGGGTCGACTTCTGCCAGTCGATGTAAGTCTTGACCACGTACTTGATGTATTTCTGATAGCTGGCCTGATTGGCCGGCTTGGCCAGAAAATCGGCCGTGGTCACCACTACCTTGACCAGGTTCCAGTCTGGCAAGGGGCGGTAGAAACCGTCCAGCCGGACAAAGCGACAGGCGTCCACATATTTGCCACTGGTGACAGTGCTCAGGGCACTGTTGTAACGCACCCTGGCGGTATTGAGCGGGGCGTAGAAGTTGTCAAAACCTGAGCCGCTACCATCGAAGTGATCCTTGCAACAGCTGGTACACAGCGTCGGCTGGCCATTGACGCTGCTGTCGAGCGTCCCGGTCGGCTTGCTCAGCATGGCGCCAGCTTTCCAGTAAAGTTGCTTGCTCGCCGAACTGTAGACCTGCCCCGGCAAATAGGCGGTCAGGCTGGAGCCATAACTGCATGAACAGGAGACTGAGGCCATGTCCTGCAACACCTGCTGGGTGTTGCCTCCGGCCTCAGGCTTGTAAGTCACGGTTTCAAACTGCACCAACTTGCCGACCTGACCATCTTTGGATGTGACTGTGGGCAGGGGCTTGCTGGTCTCCTGCTTGTTGCCATCGCCCAGCTCAACCGAGATGACATCCGGAGCGACCCCAGGCGTATAGTTGACCTTGGGCCCCTGCCTTGCGGTGTTCAAGCCCCCGTTCAGCTGATCTGTGCTCAAGGACTCTATCGGCGATACATTCCCGACAAGCTGCAGCGTATGGGATTGCCCTTCGCTATCCGACCAGCCGACATTGACTGCCACCGCCTTTCTCCCCGGATAGCTGAGGCGATAGCCGATTGGCGCCGCGTCTTGCCAGGTTGAGCCATTCAGGTACTGATTGGTCACGGTCCAGGCCAGAGAATAGGGCTCCCCCGACAGGGTAACGGTAGCACTGGCCGAGGTGATCTGGTTGTAAGCCGTGAGCGGTGCTGTTGCCGTCATCACGCCATTGAAGTTGCGGAACTCATCGAGTTTTGACTCGGCCAGGCGCATCGCCGTCTCATAGCGACGGCCATCCTGCGAGACAGTCAGCGCAGACTTTGACATGGCGACCAGGCCGACAACCCCGACCCCCAGTACGACCAGCGTGATCAAAATCTCAAGCAGGCCAAATCCTTTTTGCCTATTCATCCTCATCTTCCTCTACCAGTCCCGCCAACTGCCGGGCACCTGATTGACGACCTGAAAAGCGGCGCCATTCGAGATGTTACTCAATACGTTGGCATCGAACTTTGCATCGTAGGTGCCGTTGGCATTTCCCAGCTGATAATTGGATACCATGGCGCCATGCACTATGGCCCCGCCGGTCAGCTTCACATCCGTGCCGGCCGCGGCCGGGTTGGACGAGTAGGCAAAGACCAGACCGTACAGCACAGTGTTGCCATTGACCGCCAGATCACCGTTGCGCACTATCAGGATCACGGGGGCGGCCTCTGAGCCGACGTTGGCAGAAGGCTTGCATTCGCCATCTACTATGATGAGCCCGGTCGAGGCAGGGCCGAGGGAGCTGCAATCGGTCAGTCGCAGTGTGGCTCTGGCCTCCAGATTGGTCCAACCGGCAGCATCATCCTTTTCATTGAACAGATACCAGACCAGATCGGTCGGAAAGGCGGCATCGTTGTCCTTGATATCCGACTGCTTGTCCCCTTTCTGGCTGATATTGGCCGAGCAGCCGCCGCTGTAATCCCCCTGATGGCACGTTTGCCCCGTACCCGTAATGAGGTCGACGTTGCCACTGGTCCAGACCGACAGGGGCACACCCAGCCCACCGCCATTGGGATTGGCCACTATGGTGAAGTTGCCGCCGACCGCCATGCCGCCAGCCACGGTCAAGGGGGCCGCAGGCGATCCCGCCAACACGCTGAAGCGAACCACCTTGGTCTCTACCGCTGCCTGCGCCTGATCGTTGCTCAGCGTTGCCTGGGAGCGCACCCGGATCGGAGTCACCACCACGGACCCCACGGTAATGGCCGTGTCATCCACTGACGAGAGCGTGTAACTGCCCGTGGTCAGCGTGGTCGTCGCCGAACTGGTACGCCAACCCGGATCCAGCGTCAGTCGCCCCAATCCATCCGCCATGCCCTGCTCTGCCATCGCCATGGCTTGACGATAGAGCACCTCATTGAGGGTTACCCGGCGATCGGCCACCAGCATCTTGCCGACCAGCAGTGAGATACCCAACAAGATCAGCACCAGCAGCAACGTGATGGTGAAGGTGGTAAAACCCGACTGTCGGCTCATATCAGTACCCATCATTACGCAGTTTGATGTCTCGCTGCAGATTCAGGGTCAGTGCGGGCGCAGACTTGAAACGACCGCTCATCATCAACTGCAGTGCCCGCGCCCCGCTGACCTGGCTGCTCGGCAGCAACCTGAGGGTCATGGCGGTTATCTCTATGGTATCATCGGTAGAAACAAGGCTGCCGTTGCCACATGTCGTCGCACCAGTCCCCTGCTTGATCCCCTTGTCAGCACTGCTGTAGCTGTAGACCAGGGTGTCATCCGTGTTCAGTACACCGTTCTCATCATTGTCATAGCGCACCCTGATGCAGGTATAGAGGCCGGAGCCCGTCGCCGTTTCATTCATCAGATCCGTTGCCGTATCAAAGTAGAAACTGGAGCGGCTGCCGGATGCTGCAGCAAGAAATTGAGTCGCATTGGTGTCATACCCGGTTCGCTGGATATCGCGCGCTATCATGTCCGTCAGCAGCTGGATCTCCTGATTCAGACGACTGGTCTGCATGGCGGTATGATTGGCCTTGAGGATGGTGGCGAACAGCGAGGTGACAGCCGCGACCAGCAGCAGCCCGGCTACCATGGCGACCATCAGTTCGACCAGGTTGAACCCATGAGCCCTCAATCGCATGTCACCTCCCCGACCAGGTTGCTGACGGCACAGGTGCGTACCCGCCCGAGGTTGCTGGTCACCACCTTCATGCTGGCAACGGACGAGGCAACCGTGATGCTGCCGCTGGGCAGGGTGCCGCGACGGGGGGAAAACGTGATGGGACGCACCTGGCTCGATGATTCGGTATAGGTCGCCGTCAGGACAATGCCCGGGAACTCGCTGGCATCGGCCCCCTTGCGACCCTCGATACTGGAGCAAGTATCGCTGCAACTGCCGCAGGTCCCGTCGATGCTGATACGATAGCACCAGTTGTTGGTGCCACTGTTGAACAGGATCATCTGCAAGTTGCGATTGCGCTTGAGTGCTTCGGACTTGAGCAACATCACATCCGTATAGACGGCCTGAGTCGCCGCCTTGACCATCTGGTCCTGGCGCAATGATTGATAGCTGGGGATGGCCACGGTCAACAACAGGGCGACCAGGGCCAGGGCAACCATCAGTTCAATCAGGGTAAAACCGGCGGATCTGCCCTCTGTGCATTCCATTAGCTCAAGACTCCTTTCTTTTTGCTCATGCCAGTAGAGCGTACTGTCAGTACTATCCTATAGTATCAACCTGTTTCACGAACCATGCCGCCCATGAGAATCAAACAATCAGGTATCACACTGCTGGAGTTGATGGTCGTGATCGCCATCGTCGCCATCATTGCCTCTGTCGCCTACCCCAGCTTCACCGATGGTTTGCGCAAATCCCGCCGGGCCGAAGCCTTCAAGGGATTGCTCAGCATGCAGCTCAAGCAGGAAGAGTTTCGGGTCTCCAGTACCAGCTACAGCGCCACCCCCTCCCAGGTGGGCAACCCTGCCAGCGATTACTACACCTTTACCATTTCAGGGGCGACCGCGACCACCTATACCCTGATCGCCACCACCAAAGGGGCTCAGGTCGGAGACAAGGCTGGCAGCACTGCCTGCGATACCCTGACACTCAACAAGGCCGACACCAAGACTCCAGCCGATTGCTGGTAACAGGCGACCGGTATCGACGTACTACCAGCACTCCGCCGCCGTCATGGTGGCGCCTGACACCCCTTGCTGTCCACCCTGATCCAGGGTCAGCAGGCCGCAGGGGTCACCATTCATGGCTCCGGTTGGAATCGCCGTCAGGGTATAACGGCCCCCGCTGGCATTGAGCGCCAGGTTGTAATAAGCCTCTCCCCCCTCCTTTGGCAGGGTCGCCAGTCCGGCAGAGGCCAGATTCCCGCCATCATAATTTCCCTCCGCAGTAAACTGCCGCTCCAGATATTGCGCGGCCTCCAGCAAGGTCGCCTTGGCTTCGGCCCGCTTGGCCGAGGCGATGTAGTTGTTGTAACTGGGGTAGGCGATCACGGTCAGGATGGCCATCACGGCCACCGCAATCATCAACTCCATCAGGGAAAATCCACGCACCATGCCAACCTCTAGTCCAGTTGCAACCAGGATTGACGACCACCCAGATCGCCCGCCCCCTCTTCCAGCGTGACCGAGATGTTGCCACTGGATCCGCTGATGTATTTACGCTCCATGTCTGCATCCTCCACCACACTCGGGGTCGTGGTGAGTTCGTCAAATTGCTTGCCACTGACCGGCACCTTGACGTCATTGCCGGCATCATCCTTGATCCCCACATAGTCATCATCGTTGACGGCACCGTCACCATTGACGTCAAACACCGAGTAGGTCAAACGGGCCCCCGACACGGGATCCAGCTCCATCAACCAGGAACGGCCGCCAAAATCACACGCATCTGCCGAGGGGATCAGGGTGTTGAAGATCAGCCGCTTGTTCCGAAACAGCATCTCGGAGACGGCGCGCTCCCCCACTCCTTTGCTCAGTCCGGGTGACTTCAAGACCAGATACCAGCCCTTCTGGCTGGTGTAGTTGACTGCCTTGCTGGACACCACCCGCACGTTGAACTTGATGCTGGTGCCATTGGCCGGATACTCGTGGGTGATGCTCTGTTGCAGCAACTGGCTGCTGCTCACCTCGGCCCCCGTGTCCCAGATGCCATAGACGGCCTCCAGCCTCGGAGTTGCAGGCAACAGCTTGTCATCGTTGGTGAAATAGCTCCCCGTCCCCATCAGCACCATGATGCCCCCCTTGGGATGGCGGATCGCCAGTGGCCGCATGGTAATGGGTTGGCGCGTACTGGCCGAGCAGGTGCCATTGCAGGCCTGGAACAGCGGCTTTGGCTTGTTGCCGGTCTTGAAGGCGCTGCCCCACTGGGCGCTGTTGTTGTCGGTCAGATCGAACTTCCACAGGTTGCCCTGCAGATCGCCGGCATAGACATAATCAGCCACCCGATCACCATCCTCATCCACCGGCAAGGGGGAAGAGAGACCGTTCGGCTCGCTGGCCGACCCCACCTGGGTATCTATCTCCTTGATCACGGCGCCGGTCGCCAGATCCAGCACGAACAGGCGCGCCGTCTGGCTGGTGCTGTTGTAACCGTTGGCCACCAGCGCCACCCACTTGCTGCCGGACTTGACCCGAACCAGGGTCGGCGCAGCCAGTGCCACCCCCATCTCGGCATTGGTGAACTCCCACAGCATCTTGTCGGCGCTGAAATTGTCCGGCGCCGTCACATCGATGGCGAATACCGCCTTGCCACCGGCCCCCGTCGACCCCAGCAGCACCGTCTTCCAGCTGCTGCCAAGGTAGGCATCACCGACCTTGGGTGTCCCGTCCACATAGTAACGGTGGCTGTAATCAGGCTTGGTCAACAGGCTCAGATCTCCCAGCAGACTGGCGGGAATATAGGCCAGCTTCTCGACCCCGTTGGCGACGCGAAACCCGTGCAGCATGCCATCATTGGCTCCCACATAGAGCATGGGTGTACGGCGACTGATCGCCGTCGAGCCGAGGAACGTCTGGTAGCTGTCCCGCTCCGTCTGGCTCAGCCCGGTGGCGCTGGCATAGCCGTAGTCCCTGACACCGACATAGACGGGATCCGAGTTGATGATGTCCCCCAGCAGATCGCTGCGACTGCGAAACAGGCCGCCATTGCTCTGTTCACGGCTGCGATCACCGCGCAGATAGGCGACCCGGTTCTCCCCCTGGTTGTCGCCGGCGATGTTGAACAAGGCGCGGTTGGTGGCATTGAGATCGGTCCAGGTAAAAGGGATGCCGACCCCGTTTTGCCGGGTAAAAATAGTGCGGGCCGAATGCGCCGGGATCAGGGTCGCCGCATCCCAGGCCATGGAGCCCAATGAGCCATCGCTGTTGAGCGGAATGGAAACAAGTTGTCCCGACCAGTCCCCGCTGTTGTAACGGGCCTGATAGATGTGGGTATTGCTGTCCAGCCGGGTCGCATTGGCAGTCACCGAACTGGCTGAGCTGTTGCGGGCCGCGATCTGGGCCAGGGTACTGCTCAGGGCCGCGGCAAAGGTGTCGGGGTCGGCCGCACTGAAGAAGCTGCCCTTGCTGTTGAGTGCCGCATGCCAGAGATCATCGATCTTGTACTCCGGAATGTAGGTCGGGTTCTTGTACTCCTTGTCATCCGGATCATGGGGATTGGGCCAGCTGCTCGGGATCCCGTTGGCCGGATTGAGCGAGCCATTCACCCCCAGCCCGACGGTGAAATTGACCAGATGCTGCCAGTTGGCGGGATCTGCCGTGCTGGTCGGCACCTTGTTGGCCAGATCGGTACGCAGATCCGTCTTCCAATACTGGTAGGCCACATCGGCCAGGGTATTGCTGTAGCCGTCCTTGTCCTGATCCCCCACCGAAGGGGTGTCTCCGTTCCAGTAGCCGTCCGTCATCAGTATGTTGTAACTCTGACGGCAGGTGAGGTGCGGCAGAGTGCTGCCCGCACTGGCGGCCCAGGGGCCATTGTTGTCCGTGCGGGAGAAGTACTCCCCCACATCCTTCAGACTGGTGCGTAGCGGTGTGCCGGACGCCAGAATGTCGCGACTGTAGAGGTCACTGAAAAATGCGCTGCGATCGGTGCCGGAGAAGGGGGCCACGCCACGGATCACGCTGCCACTGGCGTTGATGGTGGCAAAGCCGACCCGGATAGCCTGCCCCTGACTGGCAAAGGCCCGCCCAACCCCGGCCCTGGCCGCCAGGATCCTGGAGCGATAGTAGGTATACCAGTTGGCGAAGTTCTGGATCTCCTCGTCATAGGTGCAGACGGGCGCGCTCTTGCAGTCGCTGCGGTTGGGGCGTCCGCCATAGGTGCTGCCCGACTTGATCTCGACCCTGGTGTAGCTGCCCACCTTCTTCACGTCGCCACTGCCCTTGTAGGCAAAGTAGACGGCGGGCCAGAACGTCTCGTCATCGTTGTAGTCGCTGGAGGAGAATCCGGTGTAGTAACGCAGCGATCTAGACCGGTTGTTCTTGGTCAGGTCACGGCAACCGGCGGCCGTATTGAACGGATTGTGCGGCGCACAGCCGATGCTGGCGTTCGCCATCAGGGTGCCATCCGCCTTGGCCCAGGGACGGTAGCTCTGCAGCGGGTTGTAGTAGAGCTTGTTGTTGTTGCTTGAGCGGGTATAGGCGTTGCGGTCGTTGTTGCTGGTGAAGGTGACGGTCCGGTTGTCATAGTCCTCGCTGCCATACACGTTGTCGACGCGGGGATAGACGTAGCGGGCGCTATTCTCGATCAGCCCCTCCGGCATCAGCTCGAAGTGCATGGAGCCGGAGTCATCAAGGCTGAACATGATGTTGGGCTCGGCCCGGGTACCGAGATAGAGGGGAACCTGGGCAATATCGAGCGCGGCCTGCACCGACGAGCAGAGCAGCAGGACCGAGAGTCCGTAGCCAGATGTGCGCATGGGTTGCCCTCCTAGCGGCTGTAGGTCGATTGCAACAGCACCCGGCTCTCATCCGAGAGACCGAATCCCCTTGCCGTGATGCGATAGAGCCGACGCTCGCCTATGGGTTCGTCGACCGCCAGACTCTCGTTGCCAGCCTGGGTGTAGGGCAGTCGCTCTATGAAGTACTCGGGGGCGCGCCCCGCCAGACCGCTGTTGGCATAGGTACGCCAGGCCGTGGAGGGAGACGCGGGATCCACCGCCACGCTGACGAACTCGTACAAACCGGCGCTGTTGTCATAGGGGCCTGAATTACCGGCTTCCAGATAGCGCTCGGCGGCACGCAAACCGGCCTCCGCCGCCTGCAACGCCTGCTGTGACTCCTTCTGGTTGCCCGCCATCTTCTCCTGCAGCAGTGCGCCCTGCATGCTGGCCATCGCCAGCAGGCTCACCATGGCCAGAAAAATCAGGCTGATCACCAGTGCCATTCCCTGTTGTCGAGGCATCATGGATTCCATCCTCATGGCAGCCGGTTGCGCAGGGCGACCGTGGTTTCGGCCACCCAGTACCAGTGATTGTCGCCAGCCTGGAAGGTCGAGCCCGCAAAGCTCAAGGCCTGGGGCGCGGAGACCAGATTGCCCTGAGCGCTGCGCATCAAGAGCTGGACACCAATCCCCAGCACGTTGTCCCAGTTCGGATTGCTGGCGGCGCTCACGTAACGATCCGCCGCCCGATCCCGGTTCTGATCCTCGCCGAAGGTCAGCTGGATGTCGGTCACCCCCTCGACCAGCGGCATGCCGGCGGCGAGACCACTCTTGCGATAGAGGGTGTAGGGGGCGCTGGCCGAGGCCCGGGCAATGTAGTAGATCCGGGTCTCCATCCGGCTCAGTATCGAACCGGCACCAAAGCGCTCCTCGACCGGGCTGCTGGCCCCGCCCCAGGAGCTGATTGCATTGCCTGGGGTGTATTTGTTGTCATTGGAGTGACCTATGTTGACCTCGGTCCCCGCTCCCACCACCTGGGTCTGGGTGATCTGGAAGATCCGGGCCTTCTGGCAATCGGAGACCATGACTATGTCCCCTTCGCACAGGTCGCTGTAGCCCTGCTTGCCGGTGCCGCAGTAGTTCGCCTTGCTGGATATCTGCTGCACGAACAGCTGGGCGGCGCTGTTGTTGCGTGTCACCGGCACCCCGGCCCCGGTCGGCCCCTGGATCAACAAGACGTCGCTACCCGGCCTGGGTTTGGGCTCGCCTGCGGTGAACAGGGCCGACAAGGCGGCGGGCAGAGTGGCGGTGACATTGTCATAGCCACGCAGATAGACGGTGAAGTTGTAGGGCAGTGCAGTCCCGCCGGTGAGGGTATTGGTGATGTTGACCCCCTGCTTGCTCAGACACCCCTGATAACCCACCATTCGCAGCTCTTTTTGCAGCAGGTTGACGGCAAATCGGCTGTCTTCCTGCACCCGGGCTATGGCCTCGCCGGTCAGATAGGTCTTATGGTTGCCGAGAAAAACCTGAATGATGATGCCCACCGTCAGCAGAGACAGCACCAGGGCTATCATGACCTCCACCAGACCGACCCCGGCCTGCCGTCGCAGTGACGGGCGCCCGCTCATAGATCCGTCCTCAGCGTCATGCTGCGCAACGAAGGCTCGGTCGGCAGCCGGCTGGCATCCCACTGGATGGTGATGGTGGCCTGCCCCGCGCTGATCACAATGGCGCCATCGCCGCTCGGCAGACCGGTCAGCGCCTGTTTCCAGTACTGCAGATCCAACATGGCCATAGAGCTGCCTGAGACGGCCTCCCCCAGCCCCACGTTGTACTGGCCGAGCAGGGCCGCGCTGCGATTGGCCCGCATCATGTCGGTGATCATGTAGGCGTACTGGGTCGCCTCGGTACGGGTCAGCGCCGACTGGTTACTCTTGAGCGCCTGCAGTTGCAAGGTCGCCATGCCGAGGATGCCAATCGACAGCACCAGCACGGAGATCAGGATTTCGAGCAGTGACAGCCCTTGTTGACGCTTCATATGCAGCTGGTCTCCTGGACGGAGGGACGGCCGGCGGGGGTGATCATGATGTCCCGTGCTGGCTCGGCGGCACAGTCTGGTGGTTGCAGGGAA
>Ga0172380_10007232_pt1 | contig 12557 bp, 7 predicted proteins | sample Leawe162metaG_FD_119747 | JGI IMG/M metagenome (GOLD analysis project Ga0172380, IMG submission 119747) | Leachate microbial communities from a municipal landfill in Southern Ontario, Canada - Leachate well 162 metaG | ecosystem: Engineered > Solid waste > Landfill > Unclassified | place...
CCCACTGATTCCACTGGCTTGCACTCGGAAAACACCATCCTCTGCGTTCTCAGCGTTGCAGTCGAAGAGGATCTCGACTTCAAACTCCCCAGTTTCCGTTGGCCGGAAGATGAAATCGCGGACGATCCGCTCGCCGGAACCGAGTTCTGTATTTTGAAGGTCAGGGCAGATGAAGTTGCGGTTGTCGCATTCGACACCACGGATGAGAAGATCCTCCGCGCCGACGTTCGTAATCCGCACTGGGATGGAAAGCTCATGTTCGAGATAGACCACGCCGAAATCGAGTCGTTCGGGGCTGACAGAGATTCCTGGGCCTTCGAATTGGATGGTAGTGAAGCGGACATCGTCGAAGAACATGACCCCCATCGAGTCGTCTGCTGCGATTACCACGTAAGCGATTTCATCACCTTCGAGCGCTATTTCCTGGAAATCAAGTTCTATGCGCTGCTCTACAGAGCTTATCTCGTTGTCCTCGGAGTCGTATGCGCTGATAACAAGCCGCGCCTCCCATCCGGCGACGTTCAAACTGAAATCGGAGGCGGGCCAGTCGAATATCATCGTCTGCGGCCCCATGGGTGTCGCGCCGTTACGGTATACATCAAAAGAACAGATCCCGAAGACGTTGGGTTGGCTGTAACCCCTTACTCCCCAGTTTCCATCCTCACGGATGATGTTACCGCCATCCCGATTATTCGGTCCTCTGAAATGGACTCCCAGATCAGCATATTCTTCGCGTGCCGGTCCATCAAGTTCATTGAAGGAGACGGGCGCTTCCCGTTCGTCGAAGTTGATCAGGGTCGGTTCGTCACGACGCGGGTTGCCCCGCCCAACACGATCTCTGGAGACCGGGACACCATCGGGGTAGAGAGAGCGCATGAAGTCGCGATAGACGAAGGGTTCTGCAGGTGTGCGAGTGGGAGAGAGTGCCGAAGACGCATCGTCTGACGCCGGTTCCGTTACAACCGGCATAGGGACGCCACTCACCAAACTGCCAAGCTTATCCGGCCCGGAGGCAATGGCGCTCGCCATGAAGCCAAAGAGGGCTATGAGGATGAGTGTGCAGAAAACAAGATGTTTGGTCGAGAAGCTGTGCTGAGCCATTTCTGCCTCCAGAAGGATTTTACCTTGATACATAGAGAGTTGAGATACCATCGGCGATCTGGATCGCCATTTTTCCGAGCCATTGTCCAAAAAGCGATTGAACCCGGGAGATAATCTTTAGCGGGTTGGCTCCAGGGTGTAGTGTTCGGGTAAGAGATAAACGGGTATATAGCGACGCATAGACACCGTCGGGCGGCAGTCCATGTCGGGATTGCGTGAGGGGAATGAGGATGAGGTCGGCCTGAGTACCGGGAAATTCCGGTGAATACATGCTGCAAACATCGTACGCCCTTCTGTGCCTGCGAGAAGATTAGAGTAATGGGCTGCTACTAATGTAATAAAGAAAATTGTCGGTTCAAAGCACTTCCACAACGACAGTACATACAAATATCCCGGTCGAGTAGAAATCGTACTATTGCCCAGTGCAGATTATAGTGTTTTCTCTTGGAGGGTGGACTTCAGTCCGCCCTAATCTTCCAGCACGCTTCGACTTACAGGGCGGACTGAAGAGTCTGTCCGACAATTCAACATGGCCAAGCGGACGCCCCCGTCCGCTGATGTTTAGGCTTCAGATTTGGGGCGGACGGGGGCGTCCGCCTGGCCAAATTCAATTCTCGGACAGTCTGTGAAGTCCCCCCTCCAAGAGCTACTATAAAATGCACCCAGTAATAACTCGAAAGCTGGGAGGATTCCCGATTTATCGAATTAATTCCAGAGGATCAATATCTTAGACAAATTCCGCCTTCCATCTTGCCCACTCGAACAAATCGCTTTCCAACATCTACCCGCAGTGCAAAACTCATGTTTACGTCGGATTGTACTAAAGGGTACATGATAGAAACTGTAAGACGTTTAGTGGCAAACAACCAGCTTCGGTGGGTTGTCGGCTATCTGGATCGGGATGATACGTCGAGATAAACTTCATTCAACAGCCCGCCAACCCGCTCAAAGTTGAACCTCTCCCCGACCCATTTGGAGATGGCGCTTCGATCAAAGTTCTGGTGAGTACTCGACATGGCGAGAATACCCTCTGCCAAAGCCAGAGGATTTTCCGGCTCGACGAGCATTCCACGAGATGCATCCATTACTTCCGATGTCGCTCCCACATTGGTCGCCACCACCGGAAGTCCCGCCGACATAGCTTCGACCAAAGCAACCGCGAAAGTCTCGCCCCGACTGGCGGAAATGAAAAAATCGCACTCGCGCATCATGGCTGCAAGCTCCCATTTTGGCTTGACTCCGAGCAGTTTCACATGCTCCTGAAGCTGCATATCTACAGTCAACCGGCTGAGGCGTTCACTCTCCTCACCCTTTCCAGCGATCAGAATTTCAAACCGGCTACCTCTATTTCGCAACATCGCCGCAGCTTCGACCAGTAAGTCCATCCCTTTGATCCACGTCAGATTACCTACTGCCAGCGTACGGAATCCACCTGACAATTCCCTTGACGGCAGGGCAGGATCGAACTTGAATAGCTCGGTATCAATCGCGTTGGGGATGATCGTCTGAGGCGTGGAGATGTTGTGAACGAGGATCAAATTGGCAAGGAACTCACTAACGGGTAACACTCGATCAGCTCGCCTCAGCCCGAAGCGTGCTTTGAGTAGCTCAGCCCCCTTCACCGTCCCCCGGTAAAAGCCCGACCAGTGCTCGCTGACGACGAACGGGATGCCGAACTTTCGCTTTACCAAAGCTGCCGGAACTGCGGCGAGGAAGTTATGCGCATGGATCAGATCGGGCTGGAACCGCTTCACAAGGTTTTCGAGAAAGCGCATATCGCGGTAGAGTCGTGCGAGATAACGCGCCTTCGGAATCTTACCGCGACCTTGACGGAATCGGACGGTCCTCAGACCGCCGTACTCCTCTTCCGTCTCCTCAGACCAGCCGTCAGGACGATCCATCTCAACCGTCGTCACCGCCACCATCACCTCGTGCCGCAAAGCTGCCGCTCGGGCGTGTTCCAGCACAAACACACCCGGAGCCGGGTTGTCCCGCGTCGGGTACCACGGGGTGAGGACGAGGATTTTCAAGCGAGTTTTATCGGAGGGGGTCATCACGTCACTGAAGCGAGTTGATCTGGCGGTTGAGATCGTTCAGTTCGATGTTGATCGGGCGTGTTTCAGCTCCGGTTTCCAGCGCATCTCGCAGCATGTTCTTCAGCTCGCTCCTCCGTCGAAGAAGTTCGCGCCTTATCAAGGTGCGGATGCAATCCCTTACACCTTCGCCAGCCTTTTCGGGGTCCACGTTTTCTCGCGCCAACGCCGCCTCGGCGATAAAAGCCTTGAGCATGGGATCGGCAATCCGGTCTGAAAGTGCCGCAACGTGGGTCGTCCCTCCCGATAGAAACGCCTCCTCGAGTGCCAGGTAGAGCGACTTCAACAGCGGGTTGGTGAAGTGTTCAGGAGTGATACTCTCCATCGCTTCGGGGATCAGGTGCGGCGTCCCGATCACCTCTTTCAGGAGCCCTTGCTCGGCAACCTCGTCCGATCCGACTACCAGCCCCTCTTTGGTGGGAGGAAGTTCTTCGGCTCGTGGGCGAGCAACTCTGACGACTGAATCGAGCGCTTCCCGCCTCAGCCCGGTACGGTCGGAGAGTTCGCTGATCAGCAAATCCCGTTGCAGAGCGTCCCGCACTGATTGGATGGTCTCGAGTAAGCTTCGCGAGATAGTGAGCAATTCATTCTGCCCCATTCCGCCCTTCGCTCCAGCAGCTGCCAGCCGGAACTGGACGAACGACTGGTTCCTCTCAAGCGTTGCTTTCAGCGCCTCGGCACCGAGTTTGCGCAACAGCGAGTCAGGGTCTTCTCCCTCCGGTAGCGGCGCCATCCGTACTTCGATACCGGCGACCGTCAACACATCCGCCGCCCTGACCGCAGCGTTGATACCGGCGGTATCGCCGTCATAGACCACGATCACCCGCCCGGTGAAGCGACCGATCAACTTCGCCTGATTTTCGGTCAGCGCCGTCCCGAGCGACGCGACGCCATTCAGGATGCCCGCTTGCACCAGTGCCAGCAAGTCTATGTACCCCTCGACCAGATAGGCTGTCTGAGCACGGCGGATCTCCTCGCGGGCGGTGTAAAGCCCGTATAGATGTTCACCCTTGCGGTAGATCGCGGTTTCCGGGCTGTTAACATACTTTGCCTGATCCTCTTCCGGCGTGATCCCTTCGATGCGCCTCCCCCCGAACGCTATCGCCTTACCGGAAAGGCTCTGGATCGGGAACATCACCCTCGCACGGAAGCGGTCGAAGAAGCCTGAACCGTCTTTGCGCCGATTGGCAAGCCCGGCTTCAGCCAGCGCATCGCCACCCACCCCGGAGCGACTGGCGTACTTGACCAGACCCTCCCAATCTACTTCTGAGAACCCGATCTTGAAGCGATTGATGATTTCGAGGTTGATGCCGCGACCGGAGAGATATTCCAGCGCCTTTTCGGCTTCACGACTGCGCGGAGTTTTAGCGAGCCGCTCATGGAACCAGCGCTCGGCGACCGAATTGGCGATGAACAGCCGGTCTCGCTCGGAGGATGCCGCCGCGTTTCCCGGGGTCGCCTGGCGCTCGGGCAGCGGGACGCCAGCTTTCTCGGCGAGGAAACGGACGGCCTCATTAAAACTCAGGCGTTCGACTTCCATCAGAAAGCTGAAGACATTGCCTCCCTTGCCACAGCCGAAGCAATGGTACATACCCCGGTCGGTGCGCACGTGGAATGAAGCGCTCTTCTCGCTGTGAAAAGGGCACTGTCCCCAGAAATCGCCCTGCCCGCGTCGTTTCAGCGACACGTAGCCGCCGATCAGCTCGGCGATGTCAATGGCTTGCCGGACGCGTTCGAGGTCTGCCTCGTCGAAATAACCTGCCATGTTCCTTTCGTTCGTTAGGAGGATAGGTGTACGAACCCTTGACTTGTTCCAGCGGTTCTAACCATCATCATTCCAACGCAAGTTGGAATCCAGTTTGGGATTGCATTTCGCTTGACTTTTCTGGATTCCATCTTCCGATGGAATGATGAGTGTGGAATCAAGAAAAAGTCATCCTGTTCGTCCACGCCAATCTATTCAAGATAACATTTCTCCCTGCGATAACCATCACTCCGGCTCAAAAATGAGGAAGCCTGCGCGTTGCGCAGGCTTCCTTCGACCGTATTTTGGTACAGGTCAGTCTAACGATGCTGAAGAACGAAGTCGCCAGCGTCCGTCTGCTGATCAGCGGCGATTTCAACGCGCCCACGAGCCGCGCCGACATCACGCTTCGTCACCATCAGGACCCAGTTGCCTGCCGGAACTTCGGGGAAGGAGAACGCGCCGTTGGCGTCAGTCTGCACGGTAAGATGGCGAGCTTGACGACCGCGACCACGCTCCACCAAACGAGCCGGGCTGATCATCACTCGAGCGCCCTCGACCGCGTTGCCTTCTGCGTCATGGACTGTGCCGATGAGCGATCCGAGCTGGACGTTTTCATCGCCACCGCCATTGCCGCCGCCACGATGTCCTTGAAGCTGGAGACGCACACGAACTGCGCCGCCATCTTCGAGTACCGCTTCAGCGCGAGCGCCGCCAAGTTCGCGGCTCATCGCACCGACGACGTAGGTCCCTGCGGGGACTTCTTCAAAGCGGAACGTGCCGTCTTCGCCAGACTCAGCACGAGCCATAAAGGGGCGCTGACCGCGACGATGAGCGACACCCTGTACCATGACCATCGCACCTGCAACAGGAGCTTCATCTGCGTCAATGACGACGCCGCCGATAACGCCTACTGCCGAGGCGGGTTGGGCTGTCAAGCCGAGCGCGAGCAGCGCTGCGACGACTGCCAGGAGTCCAAATGCCTTTTTCATTGTTTCCTTTCGGTTGGTTAGTGGGTAAAGCATTAGCCTTTGGTTCTACATAAAGCAACCTGCGTGCCAAGACCTGCTCAGCCCGATTCCAGCACTGTCACGCACTGAGAGGTGAATAGAGTGCGAACATCGTTCACACCCCCGTGTATGAAGGGAGCAAGTCGGAAAGAAACTTTTTGTCTTTATATTATGTTTCATAACCTCTGGAGGGCGGGCATTCCTGACCGCCCTGAGACAACCAACGCAGTAACTTTTGGGCGGTCAGGAATGCCCGCCCTCCAAGAGGTTATGAAATGATGCCCCCCTGCAACTTCCTGGCACATCAGAGCGTCATATTATCGAACGTCGCCGGCGACTTCACGATGCCGCAACCAGCGGGTATAATACAAGGAACCTCGTGGATTTCGAAGAATCCCTGAAACCGATCTGGGACGACCTCGTCCGCTACAGCCGCGCTCTGGCAGGATCTCGCGAAGAAGGCGACGACCTCCTGCAAACAGCCATGCTGCGAGCCTGGAAAGCGTTCCCCGGCTTGAAGGAACAGGATCGCTTCAAAGCCTGGCTGATCTCGATCATCCGTCATACCCATATCTCTTCAGTGAGGCTTTCGTGGGTGAAGCGCATGGTCGGATTGGAAGCGGCAGCAACCGTTCCGGCTCCCGACAGTCTCCCGTTTGAAGAAAAGGAGCTGGTCAGGCTGGCACTCAGATCGCTGCCATTGGCTCAACGTGAAGCACTGATCCTCTTCGAGATTCTCGATCTGCCCATTGCACAAATCGCCGTGGTGCAGAAAGTTACCGTTTCCGCAGTGAAGAGTCGGCTGGCAAGGGGGCGCGAAAAGCTGGAACAGTGTTATCGCGGGCTCTCCGAACCAACCCTCCATAGTGTAACGAGCCGTCCCCCCATTCTGCTCGGGACGGCTGGCAAAGGAGGCAGCGAAAATGACCGATAGAAATCGTGAGGCTGTCGAGCGCGGTCTGAAAGCGCTCGCTGAAGAACCGGTCGCACCGCATCTCTTCCCTCAGGTCGTCGCGAAACTGCGGAACTCAACCAGGAAGGAAAATCCGATGAAATCGTTTGCATTAAAAGGCGCTATCGCCGCAGCCGCATTTGCCGTGGTTGTGGGAGGATTGGTTCTGATTCCAGCCACCTACTCGGTGACGGTCGGTTCGCTGGCGACAGTCTCGTTCTATACTGCTGGATCACCCAAGCCGATGGACGTGGTGAAGGCGCTCACGATCCCGAACTCTCAGAAGATGATGACCGTCGAAGGTGACCTCGCCACAATATCTATCGCCTCAAGGAAAGGCTCAGCCTCGGAACTGAAAACCGCGATAGATAACGGCTTGAAATCCGTGAACAGTACGATAAACGGCTTAATCGTGAAGGTCGAGCCGATCAAAGAAGAACGCGGCGGAAACGCTCTGGCTGCGATGACCGGAGGCGTAATTCAGATCGGCGTTGAGGGACTGTCTGACGCAGAGATCGAGAACGCAATCGCTTCAGCACTCTCGGCGCACGGGATGGCCGTGAAACAGGTGCAAGTCTCGACCACCACTCCCGCTCCCGGTCAGATCGAACGGCGCATCGAGATCCAGGGCGAGTTCGACGACAGCACCACCAGAAACTTTGAGTTCAAGTTTGGCGATGAACCGGAAGGCAGCGAGACCGAGCGCGTGATCGAACGAAGAGTGATTGACAAGGACGGGAAGTAAGGACGGTTTCCAACCCACTGTTACCAAGTGAAAGCTGCCAATCTTCCGTGATTGGCAGCTTCATTTATGGCACCTTCGCGAGGTTTCGTTGCCTAAATCAACACAATATGATAAGGGGGGTATCAACAGGTTGTGATTGAGGCGCATGGAGGGCGGGCATTCCTGACCGCCCTGACTCTCGCACTACTCCGACTCTCAGGGCGGTCAGGAATGCCCGCCCTCCAAGAGGATCGTACGTTAGGCGTGATCTACCTTAGTTCAACTCTATACCCTTCAATCCCCCCCTTTATCAACCTCTTGTCAATCCTGAACTTCACCACCTGCGCCTTCTCATCCCAAAATAGATCACTCGGATTGAACGCCGTAACATACTTCGCCTCGAGCACATTCGTCCGGTAGTCGTAATAACCCGCCTCTCTCGAACTGAAGCGGATTCCACCGACTTCGCCGTGCCATGTCATACCGGGGAAGTGTTCGGCAAACAGCTTGCTGCGGTAGGAACCCGGCTTATGTTTATTGGGAATGAAAAGCAGGTTTGTGTACTGATCTGCTTTGCCCAAGTAGGCGCTGATTGTATAATCGTTCACGCCTTCAGACACCTTCACAAATCCAGTGCTATCAACTATTTGAAAGATTGCCTTCCCCTCTGCCGCCCCGCCCGGTTCGATCCCGCTAAAAGTGTGCTGCTTTCGGTATCCCTCGAATCGCGTTACCAGCTCGCCCCAACTCACTCCATATATCCGCTCGATCTGCGCATGAACCTGAGTCACCGAGAGACTCATCAGGCTGTCAGGTGCTGCTGAAAGAACTCTGTAGAGTTCGAGGAACTTCTCGAATCCCCCCTCTTTTATGAGAAATCCGACGAACTCACTGCTGACCGGGTAGCTGAGGTCCGACATCCCGACCGACTGGTAGAATCCGCGCCACGTCAGCACCGAATCGAGTTCCACTACCTCATTCTCAAGCAGATAACACCCCATCTGATCAATCACCGCAACCGACTTCCCCCATCGTCCTCCGAAGTGGCAGGCTAGCCCCTCCTGCAGGAACGGCATGGTGTAAAGCGGTTGCTCTTTCAGGAAGTAATCAATCAGCAGGTGTGTCAGTTCGTGCGGGTGAGGCAGGTATTGCGTTATCACTGCGTCGAACTGGAGGTTGGTCATGCCGAAGGTCTCGAAGCCGGTCAACGCTTTGACATCGTCCTTGTCGCCGAGATAGTAAGGAATTTTTATGCGCTGCAACCCGGCAAGCTTCGCCTCAGACATGCCCATCTTCATGCAGACCGACTCGATGTACTGATCGAGTTGCTCTATTGCATATTCATTCAGCAAGGTTGAGTCACGGTAATTGATCTGGCAGCACTCCGTCTCCAGAACCTGCCACCCTCGCGAATGGATGAACAGCGGCGCACTGATCTTCCAGTCGGTGCCGACTCGCTCAAAGAAGTAGGTCGTACTGACCGAGTCTGCTCCTACCTTGACCCAGACTGGCAGCTCCGCCCAGTCATCGTGAGTCGTCACTTCTCCGCAATGGACAGCGGCCGTTTTCTTGATGATGGCAGCAAGATGCGTGACTATCGGTGAGGCGTTGTCGTACTTCGGCGAGATGTCGGTGAAAACGATCCCAAGCCGTTCCGACTCAGCAACAGCCTCATCCGTCCAGCAAGCGGCGGCCTTATTTGGATTGTGCGCTTTGAGTGCTGAGAGATAGGAGTCGAAGGTCTCTTGAGGCGAGGATTGGTAAAGAGTCGTGAGGGTGAGGAGTGCAAGGATTGGAGTCATGGTTGGCAAATTCACAGCGGATTAAACGGATTAAGCGGATTAAGCGGATTTCCCAAACCTGTCATTGCGAGCCTTTCGCCCTGAATTACACCCTTAACATTGCCAGCTTGATGGGCGAAAGGCGAAGCAATCTCGAACGGATTCACAGCGGATTAAGCTGATTAAGCGGAACGGCTCGGAAATCCGCTTCATCAGCTTAATCCGCTGTGAATTTTCGGTTCTATCCTACTTCAAAACCGTTAACGCCAGCCTCCGCTGTTCGGTTCCGATCCTCAGTTCGACTTGATAGACGCCGCTCGGCAATCCGGTAGTGGCGACTTCGACCGTGTGCGAGCCTGCTGTCTGCCACCCTAAGTTGCTGCCCCAGACGCTCTTCCCGTTCGAATCGTAGATTGTCACCCTCCCCGCGCCGTTGACCGGAGTCTCGTAATAGACCGTCGCCGCTCCATTGGTCGGATTGGGAGCGATGGATGCGGAGAAAGTGGTGGGAAGAGGACGATTTGGGCGGACGGAGTTGGTGGATTGGTTGAGAAAGACACTCCTGTCGGCGATCAGATCAGGCTTTCTGTCGAGGTTGAGGTCGGCAACAATCAGATTACCGACCCCAACTTGAGGCCCTCCCTCGGTGAAAGCATTCAGTTCTAAGCTCCAGGTCGGATCACCATCGGCGGAGGTATTGCAGTACAACTTCAGGTGGCTGACGCCATCCAGATAGTCGGATAGGATCAAATCGCACCGACCATCACCGTCAAAGTCACCCGCGCTGATAGTGATTATCGCAACGGTATCGAGCTGAGCATTTCCCCAGTCGGGACGAAGTGTCCAGTGGACGTTGTTCCCGCCTTCATTGGAGTATTCGTAGAAATGAACCCAGCCCCAGCTATCCGCCCCGTACACCATCGCCAGATCGAGATCTCCATCCGAGTCAAAATCGCCAAAAGCGGGCTGGAACCGGTAGGAAATAGTATCTATCAGGGGATCGAAGAATCCCTCTACTTCCTGCCAATCCCACGCCTCACCATTTGCGACGTTATGATAAAGACCCAACATCGGAGAATTTTCCATCATTCCCTCAGACCGCGCAACCGCAAGTTGTAATCCTTCCCCCGGGAGGAAACTCGCGGCGGTGATGCCCCAGAAGTCAATGAACCCTGAGCCCCATGCGCTGTAGTCCCCTCCGAAGAAGTAACTATCAGCCCAACCAGCAGGGGTTAGCGTCATCTGAACCAGTTTCCAGCGCTGATCCATAAATGAATTGGAGTGATGCACACCACATAGCAGTTCGACCTGCTCGTCACCGACAATATTTGCTGCCGCGAGCGGTCCTCCGCCCAAACCGTTCCAATAAACCAGCCGGTTGTACGAAAGCGAGTCCCTACTCCCGGTGCAGGTCGCATACCTCCAATTGCCAACTAAATCAAGCCACCCATCACCATTAATATCATAAGGGTAAGGACGATAAAGGTCTTCATTCAGGATCGGCTCTGCCCATTCCGGTTGTTCCGGCGAGCCTCTATTCAGCATCAGAAAAAATCCATTGTCATAGTATTGTTCCCCGTCGTCCCGTCCAACCGACATACTGTCTAAATACATCCAACGGGCCATGATGAAGTCCATGTCGCTGTCATTGTCGAGATCGGCTATCTGAATCAGATGCACTACCGGGGTCTGGATGAACCCCAGCGAATCCCAGCCTCCCTCCCCGTTTCTGGAGTACCACACGAAACCACTTGCCTCCGCTACAAAGGCGCTGTCCGGTACTTCAGGAAAGTTGCTCACCATCAGATCGGGATTGTCGTCACCATCCCAATCGCAGAATCGAGCAAAGCCGCCCTGTCGGTCAATCGGAGGAAAGAGGTTATCGGCGCGTACCCAGTTGGGCTGATCGAACGTCCCTTCGTTCTTGAGGATGATGTCGGAACCGAGAATAATCTCAACCGCGCCGTCTCGATCCAAATCGAAAAATGAGACACACTGCAGGTTGGAATCGAGAGGGATATCCAACCCGGGGAAGAAATCTGGCACGAGTGACCAGTGCCAATCGGGGTATTCGCCGGTCACATTGGCAAGGTAGAGTCGGTAGTCGTTGTTACGCGTGGCATAGACGAGTGCGTATTCCGGTTTGCCATCTCCGTTCAAGTCATTCAGACCGCCGGTGACGAATGATCCCTCTAAACCGGCCAACTCGGATGAAATGTTGGCACTGAAGAAGGATGGATTCTCCTCCCACTTCCACACCGGTTCGGCGGAACTTGTGGATGACATTAGCAGAATCGCTAACAAAGCGATGATCAGGGTAGCAGTTTTCACACGACCTCCATTGAAGCAAATTAGGATATGCAAGTAATTTACATACCGGTAAACCGAATGTCAATATATTGACAATTACAATCAAAAGAAAAACGCCCCTCCAGCAGGATCAACCTGCAAGGAAGGACGTTTTGTTATTCTCTGGACGATGGTTTATCGAAGAAGCTCATGTAACCACAGCGCTGTCATTCCCACGAAGGTGGGAATCCAGGCAAGTCATTTCATTCGGTAGGTTGTCTGGATTCCCACCTTCGTGGGAATGACAGCTTCACGGCCTTGTCGCGTATGCTGACCATAGCTCCTCAGTACTTCTCCGCGATCACCTTCTTCTTCAGATTGGCGATGTGCTGAGTGATCTTGATCCGCTTCGGACAAGCGTCCATGCAGTTGAAGATCGTATGGCAGCGCCAGAGACCGTGCTTGGAGTCGAGCACCTTCAGACGCTCAGTGCAGCCCTTATCTCGTGAGTCAAAGGTGTAGCGATAGGCCTTCGCGAGCGCTGCGGGGCCGAGGTAAGTCGGGTCGTACCAGAACGACGGGCAGCTCGACGTGCAAGCTCCGCACAGGATGCAGGCGACCGGGTCTTCGATCGCTTTGAAGATTTCAGGCGGCTGGATGCGTTCGCGAGCCGGCGGCGGATCGTTGTTTATGAGATAGGGCTTGACACGCGCCAGATTTTCGTAGAACGGCTCCATATCCACCGCGAGGTCGCGAATGACATTGAATCCGGGGAGCGGATCAACCACGACGGTCTTCTTCTTCAGCGGTTCGATCTGTGTTTCGCAAGCGAGGCGGTTCAAGCCGTGAATCTGCATCGCGCA
>Ga0172380_10007233_pt1 | contig 12557 bp, 15 predicted proteins | sample Leawe162metaG_FD_119747 | JGI IMG/M metagenome (GOLD analysis project Ga0172380, IMG submission 119747) | Leachate microbial communities from a municipal landfill in Southern Ontario, Canada - Leachate well 162 metaG | ecosystem: Engineered > Solid waste > Landfill > Unclassified | place...
CAACAACTCTCTATGGCGCCCTGAATGAACTTAGAAATGTAGAAGACAAGGTTATTACGGTTGAAGATCCAGTTGAGTATAGAATGAACCTTATTCAGCAAGTGCAGGTTAATCCAAAAGTCGGTCTTAGTTTTGCCGACGCTCTTCGCTCAATTTTAAGACAAGACCCTGATAAAATTATGATTGGTGAGATTCGTGACTCCGAAACGCTTGAAATCGCAGTAAAAGCTGCACTTACCGGTCACTTGGTAATCTCTACACTGCACACAAACGACTCAATAAGTGCAGTAACTCGTATGGTCGACATGGGTATTGCTCCATATCTGATAAGCGGTTCATTGGTTGCAATTCAGGCACAAAGACTCGTTAGAAAAATTTGCCAAAGCTGTAAAACTGAGGAAAGAGTGCCTCTATCAGCACTTGATGATTTAAAAAATTTGATTCCGCCGGATAGCAAATTTTATGTTGGGAAAGGATGTAAAGAGTGCAACGAAACAGGCTATTTTGGTAGAGAAATGATTTGTGAAGTTTTAGTTGTAAACGAAAAAATATCATCTCTTATAGCAAAAAATGCGTCAGTAGAATTAATACATGCTCAAGCGTTGGAAGATGGATTTGTCGGGCTATTTGAGAACGGTATCAATAAGGCTCTTGCCGGTGTTACAAGTTTAGAAGAAATTTTAAGGGTGGCAAAATAATGAAATACTTTGTAGCGACAATACTTATAAAAGGTAAAAAAGAACAAATTGGTCTATATGCTGAAGATAGAAAACAAGCAAGTGAGCTTACCAAGTTAAAGCATACTGGAATTATTCTTAAAATTGCAGAAGAAGCTGAACCGCTAGAGGCTCGACTTAAAAGATTCAAGACAAATCTACTAAGCAATGTCAAAAAAAGAAAAATAAAGCCTGACGCGCTTATTGCATCCATTAGACAGCTAGCGGTTATGACGAATGCCGGTATATCAATTTACGACTCACTTAGTGAGATTTCAAAATCTACCACGGACGAGAATTTAAAACTTGTTTTTGGCAAACTTGCGGAGGACATAAACTCTGGACATTCACTCTCTAAATCTATGGAAAATTTTCGTTTTGAACTTGGGAACTTGGCTATTGCTATGGTTCAACTAGGTGAAAAGACAGGTAACTTAGATGATGCACTCTACTCTCTTGCTAATATGCTCGAAGAGATTCGCGCAAATGTTGTTAAATTTAAAAAGGCCATGGCATACCCCAGAAACGTTATGATTGCAATGGCAATTGCCTTTACTGTTCTTATCTCTTATGTTGTTCCAAACTTTAAGAGTATGTTTGAAAAGTTAAATGCAGACCTACCGTTGCCAACTCTTATATTATTAAAACTGGAACATCTTTTTAATAATTACGGACTCTACGTATTAGCCTCTTTAGTTATATCATTTGCAATTTTTAAATATATGATAAATAACAGTAAAAATATTAGATACGGCTGGCATGAAGTTTTGCTAAAAACATATCTGATAAAAAACATTATCATGTTTGCAACTCTTAGCCGTTTTACTCTTGTATTTTCAGAACTTATTCGTGCCGGTATCCCGATAGCTGAAGCACTTGATACTTCAATATCAATGATTGACAATCTTCCTCTAAAGACCAAACTATCCTCTGTTAGGGCAGCCGTAGAGAAAGGCTCTTCTTTACATGAGGGGCTTGGCGATACGAAACTTTTTGAAAATATGATTATTCAAATGGTTAGTGCGGGAGAGGATAGCGGTACATTAGATACTATGATTGGAAAAGTTGCAGAGTATTATAAAATGAGATTTGATGCTATTATCGATGGCCTCTCAGAGGCGATTGAGCCGATTATGCTACTAATACTTGCGAGTATGGTTCTTCTGCTTGCTCTTGGTATTTTCTTGCCTATGTGGGACATGGGTAATGCAGTTATGGGCAAAAAGTAAAATAGAGCTTCTCTATTTTACTTAAAAACTTTTTCATATTTTTGATAGCACTCTTTACGCAATATTTGTAAATACTTTTTGCACGTCCTCATCGTCTTCGAGCTTGTCTAAAATTTTATCTATATCTGCTTGCTCTTCAGGTGTAAGCGTTATAGGAGATGTAGCCATTTTCTCTAAATTTGCCTTAGTAATCTCGATATTCATGCTCTCTAGTGCACTGTTTATAGCGCCAAAACTCTTATAATCAGCCGTAACTATAACAACGCCCTCATCCGCCTCTATGTCTTCTAATCCAGCATCTATTAACTCTAGTTCCAAATCCTCTAAATCCATATTGTCTTTTTGCGCAAATTCAAATATTGCTTTTCTGTCAAACATAAATTCTAAAGAGCCCTTTGTTAGCATCTCTCCGCCATGCTTTGTAAGTATATTTTTAACGTTCGCGACGGTTCTTGTATTGTTGTCAGTCATGCACTCTATAAAAAGCTGTACGCCATGCGGTGCTTTACCCTCGAAACTAACTTCAAGCATGCTTGCCGTATCTTTCGAGGTAGCTCTCTTAATTGCTGCTTCTATATTATCTTTTGGCATGTTTTCAGCTTTGGCATTTATAATTGCCGTACGAAGCCTTGCGTTCATATCAGGATCTATTCCACCCTCTTTGGCAGCCATTGTTATAATTTTCCCCAATTTTGGAAACAATTTCGACATGGCTCCCCATCTTTTTAACTTTGATGCTTTTCTATATTCAAAAGCTCTTCCCATAAACTTTACCTCACCTGTTTTATATACTAATCTCTATTTACACTCATTTTAAAATCAAAAATGTATAATAGCATATTAGAATATATTAGGGATTTAAATGCTGCCAAATTTTAAAATCAAAAGTCATTTTTTTAGCGCTTTTCGCGAGCTGTTTGTTCATCATCACGGCTCACTAGAGTTTCGTGCAAAAATTTTTGCGCTTGTTATCTCTGCAAACGATGAGATTAAAGCAGAAAATTATGATATTGTTAAAAAAATCGGCATAGAAATTTATAAAAATGATGAAGATAGAGCCAACCTGCTTATGCTCTCTACAAAAGAACTAGTAAAGAAGATAAAAGAGAATAATGAATTCACTATAGACACTCTTATAGCCAGCATTCAAAAAGAGCTAAGAATGGTTCCAAGATATGCTAAAAAAATAGAGGTAGAGCCACTCAGAGAGTTGATTTATCTCTCACATGACAATGATACAATTTCATATCAAGCAAATATTTTAGAGTTTCTAAAAGCTATAAAAGAAGAGACTCTTCATGAGAAAAAATCACAAATTGCCAAAGATGAAGAGAAGATAGAGTCTAAATATTAAACTTATCTTTGTCAAAAAAGCTATCCACTGATATATTTTTGAAAGCTGCATTTAGGCTTGTAAAAAGTGTCGGAAACTCTTTCTCCATCTTTCTTAACATCTCTTTTGCATGTGCTCTTGCATGAGGCATTTTTACGTCAAATCTCATTGATGGACATGCCTCATCACCAACTGTCGGCATTTCATTATCAACTGCACATGCAGCTAGCTGTCTCTCTCTCATTTGAATTAGTGGGCGAATCACAATTAAACCATTTTCGGCTCTGTATTTTGGAGCAAGTGAACGCATCTGCCCATTGTAGATAAAGTTCATAAAAAAACTCTCCGCAGCATCATCCATATGATGACCAAGTGCTACTTTGTTACAGCCATGTTTTTCAGCTGCACTATAAAGAGAACCCCTTCTCATACGTGAAAAAAAGCTGCAAAATGAGGAGTTTTTTCTTATCTTTTCTTCGGCTAAATCATAAATTTGCGTGTCATGAATAGCATGTGGAATATCATAGTCCTTACAATGTGCAATAAGTTTATCAAAATTTTCACCCATGCCATACGAGACAGTTACGGCAATAAACTCAAATCGAAATGGAGCGCGGCGTTGCTGCTCTTTAAGCGCATGAACCATCGTCAGCGAGTCTTTACCGCCGCTAAGACCTACTAAAATCTTATCGCCCTCTTCTATTAACTCAAACTCGGCATTTGTTTTGCCCAGTTTGCTCATAATTTTTTTTGAAAGTTTAATCTGCAAGCTTTTCAACCATTTTCATAACAAACTCTGCACTCTCTTTTGCGCTTGTTTGTAAAAACTCATCAAAACTGAAACTTGCGTCCATGTCAGCCGCATCGCTTATTGCACGAAGAATGAAAAACGGTACATTGAGTGCATTACAAACGACGGCAACGCTTCCACCCTCCATCTCCAGTGCATCGGCACCAAACGTAGAGCCTATCCAGTTTTTTCTCTCTTCGTTTGCTACAAACTGATCTCCTGTAGCAATTATCCCCTCTCGCACGCTTTTGCCCATGCTTTTTGCCACATCTTTACTTATCTCTATCATCTGCTTATCTGCTTCAACAAATACAGCTCCCTCTGGAACATAGCCAAAAGGGTGTCCGAATGCCGTGATATCCAAATCATGTTGGGTCAACTTGGTTGCAACTATCAAATCTCCCACCTTTAAAGTCGGCGATATAGCTCCGGCAACTCCTGAGAAGAGTAATTTTTCAGCTCCAAAGTGCTCAATCATAGTAGTCGCGGTCAGAGTAGAAAATACTTTTCCGATTTTTGAGTAAGCAATAACTAACTCAATACCCTTGTATGATGCTTCATAATATCTGTTTCCTGCATAATCGGTAGTTTTATATGAACCAATTTTTTCAAGTATCGGGGCAATCTCTTCTGGCATAGCTCCCATTATTGCTATTTTCATCTATTTTCCTTATATCTCAAATGTTTTTATTATTGTTTCATAACGCGGAAGCTTATGGACTATAATTGCCTCTTCATTGACTATGCAGCTTCCGCCCCAAAAGCCAAGACCGTCCTCAAAACCGACCCTATTTACAAATATAAGCTTTGCATTGCACTGACGCGCAACACTCTTTATAATCTCATACCACTTATCTTCTATCTCAAGCCCACTATCGCTAAATCCACGCGCAGGAGAAGCAACAAGCGCTATTATATAATCCGGATTTTCTTTTATCAACTTCTCATGTGTAGATTTATGCCACAAATCCTCACAAACCACCATAGATATTTTTCCAAGGCTACTAGAAAAACTCTCAAAAATATTACCTGCTTTAAAATATCTAGCCTCTTCAAACATCCCGTAATTAGGGAGATGGACCTTGTCGTGTTTTGACAAAAGTTTGCCTTTTGAAAAGTAAAGTGCAGAGTTCCTAAAACTATTTTCATCTCTAATGGCAGCACCGACAACAATATCAACACTTTTGCTTAAATCTTTTATAACATCCAACTCGCTTATATGCCAAGCATCCTCGTAGAGTTTATCTTGAAGCATATAGCCGTTTAGAGAGAGCTCAGAAAAAACTATTAAATCGGTCTCGTTTTTACAAGTAGTAATTATTGAAAACACACCCTCTAAATTGGAGCGATTTAATTTCGGTGATGTCTGAGCTAATGTTATTCTCATCTTATTTGCAGATTTGTTCTACAACTTCAAGCAGAGATTTCATGTCAGAGATAGTGTATGTCTCTAAATTTGGCGCAATTCTCTTGTTCAAACCTTTAAGAGTAGCCCCATTTCCAAACTCGATTGCAATATCAACGCTTTCTGCTATTGCAAGAATAGAGTGCTTGTACTTCACAGGTTTTACCAACTGCTCAGTTAAAAGTTCAACAGCCTCTTTTTTAGTTGCATATGGTGTAGTAGTTACGTTAGAGATAACGGGAGCCTCAAAACTATCCTCAATCATCCCCTCCATTAAACTCTTAAGCGGAATCTGAGCAGGAGATAATAGTTCACAATGGCTAGCAACCGACATGTTAAGAAGAAGCGCTCTTTTTGCACCCGCATCTTTAAATGTTTGCTCTAACGATGCCAAATCAGCTCTCATGCCGGCAACAACAAGCTGTCCGTCCTGATTGTAGTTTGCAGGCCAAACTTTTTTTCCATCCCTTTGAGCATCAGAGCAAATCTTCTCAACGCTCTCATCATCAAGACCCATAACAACCATCATGCCGGCTTCAATATCACTGCATGCATCCTGCATTAACTGTCCGCGTCTATGAACAAGCTCGACTGCATCTACATAATTTATTGCGCCGCTCGCACAAAGAGCAGAAAATTCACCTAATGAATGTCCTAAAAATAGCTCAGTTTTTACATCTGGGCACTTCTCCTTAAAGAGGCGATAAGCAACCATTTGAACCAAAAGTATTGCCGGCTGCGTGTATGCCGTTTGATTTAAGAGGTCATGCTCACCAAAAATCAACTCATCAAATTTTAATCCGACTCTTTTGCCGGCCTCTTCGAACATCTCTTTTGCCAACTCTGAGTTATCGTAAAAATCTTTTCCCATTCCCGTTGCTTGAGAACCTTGACCTGCAAAAATCATTGCTATTTTTTTCATTTTCATCCTTTTTATAAATACTTACTATTATCAGCTATTTTTTTTCTTAGTGTGTTTCTGTTTAATCCAAGTTTGTCAGCCAGTTTCAATTGTGATTTAAATCTTTGAAGTCCGGCTTTAATCAAAGGTATCTCGTAGAGGTGTAAAAAGTTTTTATAATCACTGTTTGAGCCCAATTTATCAACAAGATAATTTTGCATAATATCCATCAGCTCATTTTCATTGATGTTCTGCAGGAGATAATTAATCATTACCTGCTTTCTCAGAGAGAGAGCGTTTTGGCTCAGGTCAGGCTTAAAGTTTTTAAAGCTAAACTCCTCTTTTGAGTCAAAAAGAAAAGAGGCCTCCTTGCTAAACTTTTGCACCAGCTGCTCAACATCTTCAGGTCTCTCATGCAAAGATGGGATATCAAGTTTAATGCTAAATAGTCTCTCGGCAAATTCATTATAATATGAACTTTTTGCGGTAGCGACTACCCTTATGTTACCTCTGTTTGTAATCTCTAAAATTTTATTGATATTTGGTGAATTTTCCAAATTAGTAATTACTATCTCATTAACACTCTCAAGTGTTGACAACAATTCATCATAATTTGATGCGTCAAGAAGCGGAGCATTTGGAAGAATGTAACGAGCTAGAGCTCTTTTTCCGACTCCAATATCCCCTCTTATAAGGGCATTTACGCTTAGTGTCTTTAAAAGAGCGGCTGTTTTAAATGCCTGTGCCGAAGAGGCAGAGGCAGTTATGAAATTAGCATCCACAACCCGTGCCGCCGCCGGTACCACAACAATCATCATGTTGGTTCTCTACCGGAATACCGCTCATTGCTTCTTCTGCAGAAGCTTCTCTTATATTGTTTATAGCCACTATAAAAGATAAATCTTTTCCAGCTAATGGATGATTAAAATCTATGATAACACTCTCTTCGCCAATTTCTTTTACAACAACTTGAACAGTACCGCCATCTTCGCCTTGACCGTAAAGAGCCATTCCAACTTCCAAATCAATTCCCGAGAATTGGTCTTTTGGAACCTCTTGCTTAGCTTCTGCATCATACTCACCGTATGCATCTTCTGCTCTTACAAGAACTTCAGCTTTTTCACCTATTGACATATTAGCGATTGCATTCTCAAGTCCAGGGATAATCTGACCTTTTCCAAACATAAACACTAAAGGCATTCCGCCAATATTACTATCTACTACTTTTTCTCCGTCACTAACTTCGTACTCTATCGATACAATTTGATTTTTTTCTATTGCCATAATGGGTGCCTTTATTTTTTTGTGATTTTATCATAATAACAGTTGTAACTACAAATAAGTTGCACTATTACTGTTTTAGTGAACTTAACTTCTTTTTTGCACTATCTGCTTGTGTACTCTCGGGAAATTGAGCGATAACTGCATCATAAAAAACTTCTGCATTATTTTTATCGCCTGTTTTTTCCATAGAGATTGCAGTATGCAACAGCAACGTAGGCATATAACTAGCTTTGCTATAGAGCGTTGCACTCTTTTTAAAGTAAGCTATTGCCTCTGCGTAATTATTTTTATAGTACTCTATCTCTCCTACCATATAGTGAGATTGAGCCGGCTTGTAGTTCATTGCAATAAGTTGCTTATAATGTTCAAGCGACTCGCCATAAGACTTTTTATTGTAAAGGTCTTTGGCTTTTGTCTCTATTTCTGCACCAGACATGTTTGTACTTTTAGATTTTTTTGAACTTGGTCCAACTTTTAGCTCTTTTGCTACAAGATCTTTAAACTTATTTACATCATTTACCAATGAATTGAACTCATCTTTTGTAACATATGAGTTATTTATTGTATCAATAAGCTTAGAGATTTCGGCAAGGCTAACTTTTATTGTTTCAATATCTTTGCTGTTTATCTGAATTGACTCGGCAACTCTTTTGTCGTATTCTGAACCACTTGTTTTTTCATCTTCTAAAGATTTTATTTTCATCTTGTTTTCACGAGCAGATGAACTGATTGATTCTATTATTGTTTGAAGCCCATCGATTCTCTCTCTTAAAGAGTCAACTTCGTTCGCTTGATTATTGCTTTTTACAACAACTTTTTGAAGATTTTTTTTAGTCTCAAGCAGAGTACTCTCAGTTGAGGTTAAACCATATGGATTTGGATTGTTTAAATCACCTGCACCGAACGCAGAAGGTTCGGCACAAACTAAATATGAAGGTAAGAGTATTACCGATATGGCAACTATTTTACTGATATTCATTAATTATGGTAGAAGTTTGAACTCAACTCTGCGATTTTGTGCCCAGCACTCTTTAGTTTTGTCTGTACATACAGGGCTACTTTCACCAAAACTTACCATTGAAATACGGCTAGCGTCAACGCCTTCAGCAGTTAGAGCTTTTTTAACACTCTCAGCTCTTTTAAGACCAAGTGCGAAGTTATACTCATCACTTCCCCACTCATCACAATTTCCTTCAAGTTTTACAAAAAAGTTTTTTGCTTGAGTATTTACAACAGAAGCATCAGCAGACAGGTTGGCTTGCATATCAGCTCTTATAGCAAACTTGTCAAAATCAAAGTAGATAGTTTTGAGCTCTTTTTCTAATCTAGCAATAGCTTCGCTTGTAGACTCTACACTGCTACTAGCAGCTGAAGCTCTTGCAACTGGAGCGGCTGGTGCTTCTACTTTTTCAACTTCCTGAGTAGCACTGTCTGCTGCTTCAACTTGAGGCTCTTTATCACCACAACCACTTAACACCAAAAGCGCCATTAAAACGCTTGAAATCACTACTTTTTTCATCTTTTTCTACCTTGAGTTTATTTTACCGGAATTGTATCAGAATTATATTAAAATTTATTTATAAATTAATCTTACCAATCAATTGATTGAACTTTTCCATATTGAAGCGGAAAAAGATAATTTTTGTTGTGGTTTAATCTGATTATACCTATTGAACTTTGACCATCATAATTTTTTATAAAAATTATTGCATCTCCATCGACTGAAAACCTTGGAAATTCGTTTACACCTACTGCCGTGAGTCTTCTTATAAAATCTGTCTCAGTTGATACTAGATGCAAATTAAAAGTATTATTGCCAAACGCATCAGAGCTCTCTCTTGCTTTATAGACTATGTATTTGCCAAAAACGCTGCATGCCGCATTGCTCTTACCATAATAAACTACTTGCTCAACAGCACCCGTGTTCATATTTAAGGAGAATATATTTGGATAACCTAAACGATCCGATACAAATACTACTTTATCTCTTTCCAAAAACTGTCCGCTTACATCTATGCCGCCGAAGTTTGTCAAAGTTTTAGTACTCTTTGTATTTACATCATACAAATAGATATCAGGCTGTCCCTTTGGAGCCATGGTCAGCAAAAGCTTGCTTCCATCATCATTTACATCTGAACATATCATCATCCCATCAGATGATTTTATTACCTTGCTTTTCCCCGTTCTTATATCTACATGTTTTAATGTCGGTTTTTTCTCATCCAAAGAGCTGTAGTAGAATGCACTCTGCTCCTTATTTGCCCACTTTGGAAAAATATTAAACCCACCCTTAACTGCAATATGCTGATACGTTAAAGTATAATCAGAAATTACCAATTCGCTTTTTTGAGGAGAAATCATTCTAGCAAATATTACTTTTCTTTTCATCCACTCAACAGGAGGCTCTCCCATAAACTCATTTATATCATATGCGATTGTATGCGAAGTGAACATGTATACATTTGTATTATTAGCTCTATAACTTTTATTAAAAACAACACTGTCATTATTTATTAGCTTAAGTTCGACATTTAAAGAGCGATCATCACCCTCAAACAGTTTATATCTAAGGATATAGTTCATATTTTTATTTTCAATAAGCACGCTTGCTGCATCGAAATTAACATTTCTATGATTTCTATCTACGTTAAATATAGAAAGAACATTCAAGTCAGCTATAATCGACTTGAAAAATTTGCTCCTAAATGTTTGGTCATAACCAACTGAAGCATCCTCAAGTGCAATAGTTGGAAGAGTGTCTGCCTTTTTTACAACATCTATAGTAGCATCACTTGCAAACAAAGACACCATAACCAATAAAATTGAAATAATAATTTTCAAAGTTTACTCCTGAGATATTAAATTTATTACATAAACTCCTGATTTATTATCAGGATTTTTAGGAAAAAGGACATTAGCCAATCTCCCCTTTATTTTGTCACACTCACTATTTAGAGCATCGCTGTCTGAGTAGGTTAAGATTCTAAAATCTATAACCTTTCCAAAAGAGTCAAGCTCTATAACCGCTTTTACAACCTTGCCCTGAGTGTTATCAGGCGGTATAAAGTATTGATATACTATGCCCTGAATTTTAGCCAAATATTCATTTACTTCCGTTCCGGTCGAGCTTTTTGAAGCCTTGTCAGATTTAGTTTCTGAATTAACTTTTTGAATCTTGCTGCTAGCAGATTCAACTTTACTTACTTCAGATTTTGGACTTTTTTTAGAAAGCTCTTGAGCCACTCTCTTATCTAGCTCTTTCTCTATTTTTTTATCTTCTTTTTTTATATCTTTTGTCCAAACCTGACTAAATAGGTTATCTATGTTAACCTCTTTTTTTTGGGTTTGCGCTACTTTTTCCTCTTGGGGCTCTTGTTTTACAACAAGTTTTTCCTCTTCTTTTTCTACTGGCTTCTCAACCGGTTTTTGAACATTAGTTGATTGAACATTTGCCATATCGACAGAGACAGAGATAAAATCATCTTTTTGCAGTGCATAGATTTTTACATCCTTTGATACCACTATTGCAATAAAAAAAAGTGCTGTAAAAAATGCGAAGAGAGAGAGCGATATAAAACCACTGAAATAAAAATAGGAGTCTTTGTTACCCATTAGTAGCTAACGAAACCTCTACAAAACCTGCTTGTTTTACAGCGGCAAGCACAGACATAACTACACCATAGTCCAAACTTTTATCTGCACTAATCAATACGGTCGCTTTTAAATCCAACTGTTTTGAATAGAGAAAAAAGTTATCTAGAAATGAAGCGTCCATCTGAAAATTGTCTTTATTGACTTTTACATTTCTGTCTTTATCTATAGTTATGTGTACAGGAGGTATTTTTGACAATGATTTTGTTTTTGAGCTTTGAGGAAGGTTTATCTTCTCTTCATATATCATATTTGGCGCTATAACCATCATTATAGCCAATAGAACCAGCATTACATCCACAAGCGGCGTAATATTTAGTTCAGGTTTTTCATCCCAGTTATACGCCATTTGTTACACTTTTCTAGCTATTATTGCATCGCTTTGCATCTCAATAAAACTAATTAGCTCAAATGATTTTCTCTTTAATATCTGATGATACGTATAGGCAAATATTGCAACAAAAATACCAGCAGCAGTTGCAACCAAAGCATCAGAAACCCCAGCAGCAATAACAGACATGCCACCACTGCTTTGTCCAATATGTGTAAATGTATCTAAAATAGAAACAACTGTTCCAAATAACCCAATAAACGGCGTAGTTGACGCAAATACAGATAATACAGAAAGACCTTTTGTAGCATCTTTTGTCGCCGCCAAGAGGCATAGAGACAATATATCTTTGGTAATATTTGAGCTTGATTTTAAAAAGTTGCTTAAAAAAGATTGCGGATGAACGCTTGACGCACCCATCAAAAGACTCTCAAGAGATCTATTTTCAATCTCAAGCCAACTGTTTATAGAAAAATATCTGTAGAAGAAAACCCAGTTTAGCACTATAAAGTATACTGCTAAAAGAGCTAGAACACCCAGCGTAACTGGGTGGCTTTTTATATAAAAATCAATTATATCGTTAATCATAATTTATAGTAAATTCTGAGCTGCTGACTCAAGTCTTGCAGTAACAGTAGCGATCGCAGGATTATTGTCTTTAATAGATTCAATAAGTTCTTTTGCACTCTCAAGTGCTTTAGAAACAGCACCTTCTGTTTCACCGCGAATTGCAACAGCGCCGTCAACTAATACAATATCCTTTTTCTCATCAACCTGAACAACACCCCAGTTGATAAGAATTGATTCGACTGATTTATCCTCTTTCTCTATGTCAATTACGCCAGCTTCAAGAAGCGTAGTTAAACAAGAGTGTTCTGCTAGAACCCCGAACTCACCCTCTTCACCAGGAAGAGTTA
>Ga0172380_10007234_pt1 | contig 12555 bp, 12 predicted proteins | sample Leawe162metaG_FD_119747 | JGI IMG/M metagenome (GOLD analysis project Ga0172380, IMG submission 119747) | Leachate microbial communities from a municipal landfill in Southern Ontario, Canada - Leachate well 162 metaG | ecosystem: Engineered > Solid waste > Landfill > Unclassified | place...
CGATAAGGAGCGCGGTTTGAAGTTCGCCTCGGCTCCACAGGTGACCGAACTGCTGGATGAAGCCGGTGACCACACCGATGATCGAGACACTCGAGGCGACGGCGATCACCAGCCAGGACGTACTCCGTGCCCAGAGGAGGGTCAGTGCGAGCAGCGCGAGGTACGCGGTGAGAAAGGCGAAGTCCACGCCGTCATCCTCTCCCACGAACCCGCTACCGTGAGCAAGTGCCACCCCGAGTCCTGCATCTGAGTACCTACGACGCCAATGGCGGGGCGTCCCGGGCCGCACTTGCACTGCATGACGCCATGGTCGGCGCAGGTCTCGACTCGAATCTCTGGGTTGCGCGCAAGGACACGCACGATCCACGCGTGCATGAGCATGGCGGCACCCGCTTCCTGCTGGCATCCGAGACCGACCGACGGCTCTGGCGGCTCCAGCGCTCCCCCACGACGACCTGGCGCTCGCCAGCACGCTTCGGCAGCCTGAGCGCCCGCGAGATCAACGCCTCGGATGCCGACGTGGTGAATCTGCACTGGGTCACCGACGGCTTCCTGTCGATCGAGCAGATCGGCCGCATCACCAAGCCGGTCGTGTGGTCGATGTACGACATGTGGCCATTCGCCGGAACCGAGCACTACGGCACCGATACCGCCGATGCCCGCTGGCGCTCGGGCTACACAAGAGACAACCGCCCGCCGAGCGAGGGTGGCTTCGACCTCGACCGCAAGTCCTACGAGCGCAAGCGGCGTCACTGGCGGCCGATGCACATGGTCCCGGCGAGCAGGTGGCTGGAGCAGGCGACGCGGGCCAGCGCCCTGATGGGGAACTGGCCGATCACGAGGATCCCGCACATCATCGACACCGCACTGATGGAGCCATGGAACAAGGAAGCAGCACGGGCACGACTGGGCCTGCCCGCATCCGCACCGCTGATCCTGTTCCTCGCCTCAGCAGGTGTGCTTGACCAGCGCAAGGGCTGGGACCTGCTCGAACGCGCCTTGCCCGAGGTTCGTCGGGCGATTCCCGATCTTGAGGTCGTCATCGTCGGACCCCGAGATGCGCACTACACGAGTCCCTCGGGGACGCGCCTTCACTGGTACGGCACAGCGTCGACCAGCGAAGAGCTCAGGTCGCTGTACTGCGCGGCAGACGTGACCGCAGTTCCCAGCCGCGAGGACAATATGCCGCTCACCGCGATGGAGGCCCAAAGCTGCGGGCGTCCTGTCGTGGCATTCTCGATCGGCGGCCTGCCCGATATCGTCGAGCACGAAGTGACCGGCTTCCTGGCCCCTATGGGAGATGTCGACGCCTTGGCCGGCGGCCTGATCCAGGCAATTCGCGATGGGCACGGAGAGCAGCACTGGGGGGCCGCCGCCCGACAGCGCTCCCTGGACACGTGGTCTCCACAGGCGGTCGTCCCTCAGTACCTCGACGTGTACGCGCAGGTGCAGCGATGACCGCTCCCGTACAGCCGATTCTCGTCATGATGTCCTGGCGTGGTGGGGAGCGCCTGCAGCGCTGCCTCGACTCGATTGCCCGGACTCAGTTGCACTTCAAGCGGGTGGTGCTGTCGATCACCGGGACCGAGGACTGCGACGACATGCATCGTGCCCGCGCCTTCCAGCAGATGCACCCAAACGTGGAGGTCATCTGCACGGGTCGGGAACTGCCGACCCTGCAGCACCAGGCGTACTGGGTGAGTTACCTCCAGGACAGCGGAGTCCGACCAGGCGACTGGATCTACTGGCTCGCGTACGACGACGAAGTACGAGCCAGCGGAATTGATCGCATCACTGATGCATCCGGCAACTGGTCACTGCAGCCTGGGACTGCGTACTTCGGTCCATGGGCGATGCGTCACGAGTCCCCGGATGCGCTCTATGCCGGACCAGGCACCGAGCAGCTCGAGAGTTGGACGAGTTTCCCTGCGCAGGGACCAACCCGACTCAAAGTTGCCGAGTGGATCGCGCGCCAATTGCGTCAGCCCACGTATATGCAGATGAGTGGCTCGATCTGCTCCTTCGCAACCTTCATCGGTCTGCGGGATGACCGGCCGCGCAAGCGCGGACCCATGCGCATCGAGATGGCAGCAGTCGCAACTCCCTCGACGACGCACGTCGAGGAGTTCCCCGAGCCCGTATCGATCATCTATGGGCGCTCCAACTCAGACCGCGCCAGCTACGGGCGCGCCGCCCGTCGTGAGGATGTGCACCTGGTCATGTGGCTGGGCAGGTACGCGATCCACCATCCTGGCGCCCTTCCCACCCTTGGCATGGGCTACTCGCACGTGATCGCGAACTATGCAAAGGCCCTGGCAACGCGCAGTGCACTGCCCGCAGAGGAATGGCGCGTACGCGGCTCAGTCACCCCGTAGTGGACGTAGTCCGCGGTGCTGCAGTCCCTCATCGATCCCACCCCAGAAGCTCGACACATTGATCGCCCGAGCCTTGGCCTGTCCAGCCAACCGGGCCTGCTCGAGCCGAGCAGGGTCCGAAAGCCACGCATCGACGACACCGGGCAATTCCGATGGCCCTGCGAAGAAGCCGTACTCGACCTCGGGTGTCCAGAATCGGTCCGTGCGGTCCACGTCATCGGTGAGCACAAGGCAACCCATCGCCGCCGCCTCCAGCACGCGCGTCTTGAGCTGCTGCTGAGGGCCGGCATTGGTCTGGGAGAAGTTGATGGTCATACGGCTCTGCGCGAGGGCACGCATGTAATCGACATAGTCGGGCACATCAGCCCGGCTCGAGGCGTAATCCTCTGCCGGGACGGCGCGATGCGGGTTGACTGCAACCGACGCCCCTTGCGCACGCAGCGCATCGAGCAGCTCGACACGATAGGGGTAGAGCGTGCCGATGAACGTGACGTCATACCTCCTCTCCAGCCCGTCGCAGGCACCATCGATCACCGCAAGGGATTCGTCAGAGACCGGCATGTTCACCGGGCCCACCTCGGGTCGTCCGCGAACGAGCACCCCGTCCATGGGCATGCAGATATCGACCAGCATGAAGCGATCGGACATGCGGGCCAGCCGCCTCACACCAGCCGTGATCCAGGTGAAGTACGAGTCGGTGACCAGACCAAGGAGCACGCCATCCCAGCGCGAGTGCAACTGCGACCAGAAGACATCCCAGGAGTACAGCTGCTGACCTGAGTTCGGGTCAGCCTCGACCTGCGCGATGAGATGCGTCGCTCCCGACTCGATGAGGAACCGGATGAGTCGCTGATGCCAGACATGAGCTGGCTCATCGCCGGCAACTCCGAAGATCGTGACGCGCTCGGCGCCATAGGTCTCACGAGCGCCCTGGGCGATCTCGTAGAAGAAGTTGCCGCCCGCAGCCTTCCAGGTATCCGCTTCTGGACCCACCTGCGGAACGACAACCAGGTGGGCAGGCCGCGATCCGGCCACGGACCCCAGATCGCGCAGGGCTAATTCATAGCCTCCCGAAGCAATGAGCCCAGCCATCTCCGTATTGCGCCTGCGATTCCACAGCGCCTCGTCCAAGCCTGGATAGAGCTTCGAGGCCACGCGACCAAGTGCGCGCCGCAGGTCCGCGATCATGTCTCACCTTGAAACGGCGACATCGTCGCCTCGCCGACGGCCGAGATGCCCTCCCGCTTGAAGACTGAGATCAGGGTGCGCCACATGATCATCAGGTCGATGCGAAGTGAGCAATTGTCGACGTACCAGGTGTCGAGTGCGAACTTCTCCGGCCAGGACAGTGCGTTGCGGCCGTTGACCTGCGCCCATCCGGTCAGACCTGGCCGTACGTCGTGTCGACGCGCCTGCTCTGGTGAGTATCGCGGCAAGTACTCCATGAGCAGGGGACGAGGACCGACGATACTCATCTGACCCTTGACCACATTCCACAACTCGGGGAGTTCATCGAGGCTGGTCGAGCGCAGCCACTGCCCGAAGGGTGCAAGGCGTTCGGCATCCGACAAGGGCTGACCCGCGTGGTCCTTCGCATCGCGCATCGTTCGGAACTTCAGCAGGATAAACGGCTCGCCGAGCCTGCCTGGGCGCTGCTGCCGGAAGAGCACTGGATGACCCAGTCGCAGACGCACGAGTAGGGCAACAGCCAACAACAGGGGTGACAACACAACCAGGGCGCTAGCGCCCAGGACAAGGTCCAGGGTCCGCTTGCCAAAGCGCGCATACACACTGGTCATGCGCGCAGGCAGTCCACGACCAGTGCGGAGACGCGATCGATGTCGTCCTCGGCAAGTCCGGTGCCCGAAGGCAAGCAGAGCCCGTTTTCGAAGAGCGAATCGGCAACACCCGAAAGGAATGACCGGTTGCTCGCAAACACCGGTTGTTGGTGCATCGGCTTCCAGATGGGACGCGACTCGATGTCGTGCGCCTCGAGGTGTTCGCGAACCAGACGAGGGGCATCGGGATGCCGATCCCGGTCGAAGCGCACGATCGTCAGCCATGCGTTCGACGCACCCCAACTCGGGTCTTGCTGCACTGTGACGCCAGGCAACTGGGCCAGGCGGGAGCGGTACCACTCGCGGATCTGACGACGCTTGGCTACCTCGTGAGGCACTCGACTCAGTTGCGAGCGGCCGAGCGCAGCCAGGAGATTGCTGAGCCGGTAGTTGTACCCGATTTCCCGATGCTCGTACCAGGGCAGATCTTCGCGCGCCTGGGTCGACCAGTAGCGAACGCGATCAGCCAAGTGGCCGTCATTCGTCACCAGCATGCCACCGCCAGAGGTAGTGATGAGCTTGTTGCCATTGAACGAGAGCACCCCTGCCTGCCCAAACGACCCGACCATGCCGTCGTCACGCCGTGCACCCAGACCCTCGGCCGCATCCTCCAGGAAGGGAATCTCCAACTCGGCCAACACCGCCTGCAACTCCCCATAGTTCGCAGGCGTGCCGTAGAGATCGACCGGGACGGCGGCGGCAACGCGATGGCCATCCGCTCGAAGGGCACCCACGGAAGACTCCACCAGCGCCGGATCCAGGTTCCAGGACTCTTCGTCGACATCGACGAATACCGGCAGGGCCCCTAAGTAGGAGACGGCGAAAGCAGTCGCAGCGAAGGTGACCGTTGGCACGAGCACCACATCGCCGGGGCCCACGCCGAGGTACTTCAGCCCAAGATGCAAGGCCGCTGTGCCTGAGGAGAGACCAACGGCGTGCTGCACGCCCAGGAAATCCGCAGTTTCGGCCTCGAAGGCCGCCAGATCGGGACCAGCAGGGGCGATCCAGCCTGAGCGCATGGCAGCCACCACTGCAGCGATGTCCTCCTCCGTGGCCCGTGGGGCCGAGAGAAGGATGCGCGTGCCCGAGTGCTTCACACCGGGAGCGTAGTCGTTTCGCACTAGAATCCCTGAACCGTCTGTGGTGCGCACAACCCGAACAAGGAGGGTCCCATCGCCACTTCGCACGTGATCATCGTGGGCGCGGGGGGCCACGGGATAAGCATGGCCGAGACGGTTGCTGCTGCCGGATACACCCTGGTCGCCTTCGTCTCACAGCTGCCCGGCGAGTCCGAACTCCTCGGGCTTCCCGTGCTGCCGGAGGTGCCCACAACGCATCTGGCCGATGGGGGCCTCATCGCAGTCGCGATCGGCGACAACGCAAGCCGGGAGCGGGTCTGGCGCGCGTACGCCGAACAAGTGCCGCTGACTCAGCTTCCTGCCTTCATCCATCCAAGCGCCGACGTCGCGGCTAGCGCGATCATCAAGCCAGGGGCCTCAGTGCTCCAGGGAGCCATCATTGGCAGTCACGCCAACGTGGGCATCGGCTGTCTGGTGAACAGCGGAGCGATCGTCGAGCACGAGTGCACACTCGGCGACTTCTCCTCGCTCGCACCTGGCTCAACCATCGGCGGACGAGTCACGATCGGCACCCGCAGCGCAATCTCCATCGGTGCCATCGTCAAGCACGGACTGACCGTCGGATCGGACACCGTGGTCGGCTCCGCAAGCTACGTCCACCACGACCTGCCCAGTGGCGTCATCGCCTACGGCTCGCCGGCTCGTAAAATACGAGACCGAAGCATGGGTGAGCCTTATCTCCGCTAGCGGGGCGGAGCACAAGACCTATAGTCCGAAAGTAACCGATGAAAGGGCTCCACTCGTGGCGAACCAGCAGGTGGCGCGCAGGCGCCTAGCCCAGGCTGCGTGGGATGCGCTCTCCTGGATCCTGGCGGTCCCCATGGCCACGGTCATCCGGTATGACTTCCATCCCCCCAGATACGTCGTGGGCTACGGATTCGTCGTGGGCCTCGGCTGTGCGGCCTTCTACCTCGTCACGGGCTACGTCTTTCGTCTCTACCGGGGCCGCTACGTCGTCGGCTCCTTCGACGAAGTCCTCGGGGTGGTGTTGGCCTCGCTCTTCACGGGCGTCATCGGCAGCCTCACCCTGCTGCTTGTCCCACCAACCGAAGTGCCCCGCACCACGCTGATCATCGCTCCCTTCTTCGCAGCTGCCAGCATGCTCGGCGCCCGGTATGCCTGGCGCGGGGCGCGCCAGCAGTCCGCCCTGGGCCGCACGGGGACCCGAACCCTCATCTACGGCGCAGGCGATGCCGGATCGCAGGTGCTCAACCTGATGCTTGCCGACAGGGGCGGTGAATTCCAGCCGGTCGGCTTCATCGACGATGCGCCGGCAAAGCAGCACCTTCGCCGTGGCGGCATCAGGGTCCTGGGTACCCAGGCAAATCTCGAGTCGCTCATCGCGGAATACCAAGTCGAGACCTTGCTGGTCGCCATCGCCGGAGTGACTGCCCCCACACTCCTCGAGCTCGACCGCAGGTGCACCCCACTTGGCGTCAACGTTCGGGTCATCCCCACGGCTTCGGAGATCGTGGGCGGCGCAGTCAAGCTCGGTGACATCTCGGATGTCACCGAAGAGGACCTCATGGGGCGCAGAGCAGTCCACACCGACGAAGGCCAGATCACCGAATTCATCCGTGGCAAGCGCGTCCTCGTCACCGGTGCTGGTGGATCGATCGGCTCCGAACTGGTCCGTCAACTTGCCCGTTATGAGCCGTCGAGCCTGATCATGCTCGACCGCGACGAGTCGGCCCTGCACGGCGTGCAACTCACGCTCGACGGCACGGGCACCCTCGTGTCGGAGAGCCTCCTGCTCGCCGACATCCGAGACGCCGACCGCATCCGCGAGATCTTCATCGAGCTACAGCCGCAGATCGTCTTCCACGCAGCAGCCCTGAAGCACCTGCCCCTGCTCGAGCGCTTCCCGCAGGAGGCCTGGAAGACCAACGTGCTCGGCTCGCGCAATGTGCTGCGTGCGGCCCAGGCAGCGAACGTCGAGGTGTTCGTCAACATCTCGACCGACAAAGCCGCCGACCCCACGAGCATCTTGGGCTACAGCAAGCTGCTCACCGAGCGGATGACCGCGGCCATGAAGTCGGCCAGAGGCGGCAAGTACGTCTCCGTGCGTTTTGGCAACGTGCTCGGCTCACGAGGCTCGGTCATCCACACCTTTCGCTATCAGATCGCCAAGGGCGGTCCCGTGACCGTCACCGATGAGCGGGTCACGCGCTATTTCATGACAGTGAGCGAGGCAGTTCACCTGGTACTCCAGGCATCGGTACTCGGGTCGGATGGGGAGACGCTGATCCTTGATATGGGCACGCCTGTGCGCATCGCAGACGTCGCTCGCTACATGGTTCAGCGCTCAGGCCGTGACATCGAGATCGTGTTCACCGGCCTGCGCCCAGGCGAGAAGATCGACGAGGTGCTCATCGCTTCCCGTGAGGCCGCGGTCCGTCCGCATCATCCGCTCATCTCGCATGCTCGCGTACAGGGCCTGTCTCTCGATCAGATCCCCGTCGAATCCACAGATGCCGATGCGCGCACTGCCCTCGTGCACTTGTCCGTCGACGCGCTCGAGGCTGACCTTCCTTGAGCCGGGCGAAGCCACGCATCTGCTTCGTGGTCTCGGCACCGGAGACAGCGTCGGCATTCCTGAATCCGCACATCGCAGTGCTCGCCGAGCACTATGACATCGACGTCATCGCGAACTTCGATGCCAGCGCAATCCCTGTCTCGGACCTAGCCCGGCACATCAACCTGCCAATCGAGCGGACGATCAAGCCCCTCAAGGACCTCAAGGCTCTGCTGCAACTACGCAAGGCCTTCCGAGCCGGGGAATACGCGAGCGTGCATTCGGTGACGCCCAAGGCCGGCCTGCTCGCGATGACCGCGGCCGCAGCGGCACGTACGCCCGTCCGCATTCACTGGTTCACCGGCCAGGTCTGGGCAACTCGCACAGGCCTGGGGCGCACCGTGCTCAAGACGGCCGACCGGATTACGGCCCGGTTCGCGACCGAGGTGCTCATCGACAGCCCCTCGCAGCGTGACTTCGTCGTCGCCGAGGGCGTAGTACCGGCAGCGAAGGCCGTGGTCCTTGGCAACGGATCCATCTGCGGGGTCGATGCCGAGCGGTTCGCACCCGATCCCGCTGCCCGGGCGCGCCTGCGAGCCGAGTTCGACGTGGCTGACGACACGACCGTGCTGCTGTTCGTCGGCCGCATCAATCGCGACAAGGGCGTGCTCGACCTAGCACGGGCGCTGCCGATGGTGCAGACCGACAGCAGGCTCTGCGTGGTCCTTGCCGGCTCCGATGAGCAGGACCTCATCCCCGGCATCAGCGCCGAACTCGAGTCGCACGGCATCGCCTGCATCTACGTCGGCCACACCTCGACACCGGAGAAACTGATGGCGGCGGCCGACATCTTCTGCATGCCCAGTTACCGCGAAGGCTTCGGACTGTCCGTCATCGAGGCCTCGGCCTGTGCACTGCCCTGCGTGGCATCCAATATCTACGGCCTCAGCGATGCCGTCGTCGACGGGGTGACCGGTCTCCTCTTTCCCGCAGGAGACGCCGAGTTGCTGGCCTCGTGTCTGGAGCGACTGGTTCCTGACCAGGAACTGCGATCGGAGTTCGGCGCAGCAGGACGCCAACGCGTGCTGCAGGACTTCACCCAACAGGAACTGACCTCGGCACTGCTTGCCCTGTATTGCGAACTCGTGCCCCTCTTGGACTGACGGATCCTTGAGCGGCTGGCCTGCCAGATGCCGCGCCGTGGAATCATGGGGCAGCAATCGACGCTCGAGGTCGCGAACAGAGGAATGGCATGCGCGCAGAGGACTACTACCGCAACACGGTCGACCGGTCCTCGGACTGGGCCGACCAGGCCGCCGAGCCGGGTTTTGCTCCTGTTGGCGCGGTAATCCGGGCCGCACTGCCCTCGCTGGCCAAGGGAGGCCGCGTGCTCGACATCGGCTGTCAAGGCGGACACCAGTTGGCACTGCTGCGTGAGCACTTCGATGAGGCCGTGGGCCTCGACGTCGCCCCCTACGAAGAAATGTGGGCGCTCTTCCCGGATATCGACTTCATCGTCCACGATGTCGACGCTGCGTCCATTCCCTATCCCGATGGCCACTTCGACTGCATTATCGCCACCAACGTCCTTGAGCACGTCTTCGACGTGTACGGCTTCGTCCGCGAAGTGCACCGACTCCTTCGCCCTGGCGGCACCTGCGTGATCTCGGTGCCCAATATCGCCGAGATCCGCCGCGTGATGTCGCTCGCGCGCGGCAAGGTTCCGGTCACGGGCGGCAACCAGTACCCCTTCACCGATGAACAAGGCTGGGACGGTCAGCACCTGCACTACTTCACTCCAAGCGCACTCACACACCTGCTGGCCGAGGAAGGACTTGAGGTCACGGACACGCTCGTGATCGGCAAGTTGCCGAGACTCAAGCGCCTGTGGCTCGCAGGTCTGAGCAGCAGTATCGATGTCGTCGCTGTGCGCGCGGAATCGGTTCATCGTGGCTGATGTAGACGTCCTGCTACCCCTCTACCGGGCGAACCTGCCTTGGCTCCGGGAGACCCTGGAGAGCCTGCAACGGCAAACCAATATCAACTGGCATCTCGTCGCAGTCATCCATGGCCAGGATGCAGGCATGAGCGACTTGATCAACTCTTTCAGTTTTTCCGCCACAGTGCTCTCCGCGCCCGAGGAGGGCAATCTCTCCGACACACTCAATGCCGGACTAGCGCATTGCACTGCACCATTCGTCGCACGCATCGACCAAGACGACATCGCCGAGCCGAGTCGGCTTGCGCGCCAGTGTGCCGAACTGAACAGAGATTCAAACTGCGTGGTGCTGGGCAGCAATGCCACGCTCATTGATGAATCAGGACAGGTGATCGGGGAGCGCCTCCTGCCCGAGTCCGCCGACGACGTGCTGCGCATGATGCGCTGGAAGGCCGCGGTGATGCATCCCACCGTGACCTTCCGCACCGAGTCCATCCGAGCGGCCGGCGGCTACTCACCTGTTGCGGCGAATGTCGAGGACTACGACCTGTGGCTGCGTGCCCTCCGGCACGGGACCATCCGTTCGCTGCCGGACAAGTTGCTGCGCTACCGGCTGCACGGCAACCAGATGACGCAGACCAAGAAGATTTCGAAGGCGTCGGCCCGAGTCGTGCGCGACTCCCGGTTGGCCCTGGCCCGAGCCCGAGGCGAGTCCGTGCTGGCCGCGCGATTCCGACAGGGGGTCTGGGCCGCCAAGCAGACTGGACGCCGATGGACCCGCTGACAATCGCCCATGTCCTGCCGCCCAATTCTCCGGTGACCATCACACGCGGGGGAGCGGTCGAGCGCATCGTGCTCTCGATCGCCGACGGCCAGGCTCGACTGGGTCATCACGTGCGCGTCTACTCGGCCAACGAGCCACAGACGCATACCCGGGAGTCCGGACTGATCGTCGAGTCGGTTCCCGTGAAGTTGCCACGGCCCTTCAGCGATATCGAGTACCTGCGCAAGGTGCGCAAGCGGCTGCGCATCCTGCGGCCGGACATCCTGCACGCCAACAGCTCGCCGCTCGCCGCGGGCCTTGTTGGCGATGCCGGCCAAGTGAACCTCGCGACCCTCAACTTCTTCCGCTTCCGCGGCTCGGGCTCGAAGTTCGGACGCAGCGTCTACCGCCGCTTCCTGAATCGATTCGCCGCGGTCTCGTCGATCACGCAGTTCTCCGCGCAGTCCACCGCGGAGTACTTCGACCTGCCCGAGGTACCGGAGGTACTGCACTGCGGCGTCAACCTCGCGGAGTTCCGCAGTGACGTGCCGATCGACTGGGCTCTCCTGCCAGAGGTGATGCAACGCGGCCGAGTCGCCCTGTACGTGGGTCGGATCAACGAGCAGAAGGGCGCGCACCTCCTCGAGCCCCTGGCCGAGGCGCTTGCCTCCTCGGGGATCACGGTCGTGGCGGCCGGCCCCCTCGGTCAGTTCCATCTCGATGGCACAGTCGAGGGCTCAACGCTGCTCGGACCCCTGGTTCACTACCTCGGCGCGGTCGAGCAGGAGATCCTCCCGGCACTGATGGCTGCGGCAGATGTACTCGTCCTGCCCACTACGGCAGACGAGATGTTCGGCATGGTGCTCATCGAGGCCGGCGCCTGCGGGACTCCCGCAGTAGCCTCGGATCTCGGCGGCATTCCCGAAGTCGTTGGCAATGCCGGCTTGCTGTTCCCCGTCGGATCGGTGCCCGACATGGTCGCCTGCGTGACGCGCCTGCTCGATGACCCCGAGGAGCTGGCGCGGCTGTCGGAGCTGGCTCGCCGCAATGCCGAGCGATTCGGCTGGTCCCGGATCGTCGAGCAGTCGATCCGCATGTACCGGCGGGAACTGCTGGTCAGCTCCTGACGGGTCGGCAGAGGAAGTTGTTGACGTAGTCCTCGCCCGGAGTGGCGGCACCGTGCACATAGGCGGCCTGGCGCTCAAGGGCCGCCTGCCAGTCGAGCAGGCCAGCAGTGGTGAGGCCCTGCACCGTGTAATCGTGGCCGAGGAGCCATTGCGCGACATCCTGAGCGGACTGGCTCTCCGGCTGGTGCCGGTGCTCGATCTCGAGAACCACCGGTGGGCGATGCTGCTCGAGGATCCGCTGGGCTCCCTTGAGTACCTCGAGCTCGAAGCCCTCGACGTCGATCTTGAGCACTGAGACGGGCAACTGCAGCATCGGCTCGAAGCTGTCGAGCGTCTGCACGCTCACCTCGAACTCCCGGTGACCACCCTCGCCTTCACGGTGCCCCAGCGAGCCGAGTTGGATCTGCAACTCGCCGTCCTCGGTCGTGGGCACGCTCAGCGTCGAGGTTCCGGGCTGGCTCGAAAGGGCGTACTGCAGCGGCACGATGGCCTTGTTCCGCGCTCCGCGTACGAGTTCCTCGTAGGCGATCGGATTGGGTTCGAAGGCAAGGACGAAACCCGATCCCCGCAGAGACCTGGCCATGACGGCCGAGTACTGCCCAAGGTTGGCCCCGACGTCGATGGCGACCGTGCCCGGCTGCACCAGTTGCGACAACAGCCTGCCCTCAACCGTCCCGCCCTTGCCCACCAGCATCCTGGCCCGGATCCCGCGGAAGGCAGGCGCCAGGATCGGGTTGTTGCGAGCCGCCGCCGCCAGGGACAATCGCAGTTGGTCAGCGTTGTGGCGCATGCAGGGCTCCCAGGGGTTGAGTACAGTGCGCGAAGCCGCACGTGCCGATGGACACGGCACAACCTACCC
>Ga0172380_10007235_pt1 | contig 12550 bp, 8 predicted proteins | sample Leawe162metaG_FD_119747 | JGI IMG/M metagenome (GOLD analysis project Ga0172380, IMG submission 119747) | Leachate microbial communities from a municipal landfill in Southern Ontario, Canada - Leachate well 162 metaG | ecosystem: Engineered > Solid waste > Landfill > Unclassified | place...
CCGGCGGCCGGAGAATCGTCGCCGAGCTCAAGAAACGCAAGGCCAGGGTTCAAATCGGGTATGTTTTCCGCTCGACTCCCGTGGCGCAGGCCGTGCGGGAGCTGGTTCGGCGCGACAAAATCCACCTCGTGCATTCATTTTATGCCTGCCCCGTGAGCCTGAACATGGGGCTGCCGAAATGGTTTTATGACAAGTCAAAATCCGGCGGGGCGCTCATTGACCAGGCCACGCACAACCTCGATTTCCTGCGCTGCCTCTTCGGCGAGGTCAGCGAGGTGCGCGGCACAGCCCTGAACCCGGTGCATAAGAAGAAACCCGGCTATACGATTGATGAAACGCTCGGGCTGATAATGACATTTAAAAGCGGGATCATCTGCGCCCATACGCATTCCTGGGTCGGCGACGCCTGGCGCAACGAGCTGACATTCAGCGGCGAGAAGAATTTCTACCGGCTCAACCTCAATAAGGGCCTCCTGACCGGCGACAAGCCCGTGGCGGAAGATCTGAATTTCAGCGGGGGCGGTAAAAACAAGGTAACCGCCGGGAATGTTCCATTCCGTTTTCAGCAGGATGAGGAGCTGAGCATCTTCGAATACCAGCACAGGATATTTTTGAAGCAGGTTGCAACGGGCAAGTGGCAAACCAATCCCTCCGACTATGCCGATGGATTAAGGACGCTCGAGCTTACCCATGCCTGCGACCGCGCCCTGGGCGGCGGGGTGGTGAAGATATAGTGTCGACAGACGAACACTGGCAAAGGGTCTTTGAATAGGCGCTCGCTGTCATTCCCGGGCCGGACGTTTCGGCCGGAACCGGGAATCCAGGTTGATTTTTTTCCTGGCTATGGCCGGCAGGTTGCCACAGGCGGGTTAGAACGGCAGGCATTGCAGTTCTATCCCGACCTCCCGGAGAGTCGGGATCGAACCGCCGCTACACAGCATTATTTTCAACGCGCGGATTTTTTGTAAATCACGTTACCGCCGACGATGGTATGCGTAATGTCCAGCGCCGGCGTAAGGATGACAAAATCGGCGTCAAAGCCTTTCCTTATTTCCCCTTTCTTGAGCCCCATGATCCGGGCCGGGTTGCGCGAGCACAGCCGCGAGGCAGCGGGGATGCCCTGGCCGAACATGCGGACCGCGTTGCGGAAGGCGTCGAGCGGGGTGAGCGCGCTGCCGCTTAAGCCCCGCAAGCGGCTGACCAGGCGGACGCCGTCGTTGGGCCCCCTGATTGTGGCTTTCCTGCAGGAAGTCGGCAGGAGGTACACGCCGGGAGGGAGCCCCGCGCCGTAATTGCTGTCGGTCACGAAAGCGACCTTGTCTTCGGGCTTGCAGCGCAGGGCCAGCTGGACCAGCAGCGGGTGGACGTGGGTGCCGTCGGCGATGATCTCGCAGGCGACGCCGTCTTCGAGCAGGAAGTAATCGGTCAAACTCACGGGATACACCCCCGGATCAGTGACGGGCGGCGGCGCAAAGGTGTCGAAGAGATGGGTCACCAGCCGCGCGCCGGCCTTCACCGCCGCCCTGGCCTGTTCGATGGTTGCGTTTGTGTGGGCCATGCTGCAGAGAATGCCTTGCCTTGTCAGGAAGCGGATGGTTTCGCAGGCGTTTTTAAGCTCGGGGGAAACATCCCAGATTTTTATGCGCCCCCCGCCGGATTCGAGGAGGCGGCAGGTATTTTCCCTGGTGATTCTTGCAAGGTCCTGTTCGCGGCCGGCGCCGGTCTTGGCCAGGTAAGGCGATTCCAGCCGGAAGCCGCCAACCTGCGGCACGTCCGCCAGGTTCCGGGTTTCGGCCAGGTTGCGCCGCAAATGAGTGCAGATGAAATCAATGCTGCCGAAGAGGGTGGGGTAGAACGTGGTTGTGCCGCGCCCGGCTTCCTTTGCGGCATAGGCCTTGAGCGAGCTGGTATACGACTCGTAGCCGATGCCGTGGGTGTGCAAATCGATAAAACCCGGCAAAACATAGCGCCCGGCGGCGTTGATCACGGCGGCCTTATTGGAGTTTTGCCGGCCGCCTCCGATCATGGCGATCCGGCCTTTTTCGATGGAAATATCAGCCCGGACAACCCTGCCGTCCGCAAGAAGAACTTTCCCATTGCGGATGACGAGCGAATCTGGTTTTTGTTTTTTAATTGTTTGCGAATTACGGTTTGTATTACCTGAAACGTTCTAAATAGCTAAAATAAACAAGAAAAGATTCACCACAGAGGTCGCGGAGGCACTGAGATTCGAACAAGAAGAGGCATTTTAAATTATTTTGCCATCCGGCAAAACCAATTTAAAACACGATTTGCCATTGGAGCAAGAGGGGAGCAATAATCTGTCTCCCTGTATTTCTCGAAGAAAAAGGCAGTTTTTTCATCCCGATGGAATCGGGATGAAAAAATCTCCTCCGACTCTATCTCCGTGCCTCATCTTTCTCCGTGGTTGTTCTTAATCTGGGATGCGGGCGTTGACCGCCTTGGTAAATTTACGCGCCGTGCGGAAGCATGACCGCCTTCACGACCGGCTGGGTGGCCTCGATGATGCCCTTGAAAATGTCGCGCGCTTCCTTGAACCCGAAGGTGTGCGTAACGAGCTTGCTGCCGTCCACGAGGCCGTCGCGCAGGAGCCGGAACGAAACCGGGAAGTTGATGGCCGGCTCGGCGAAGGTGGGGCGCAGGGTTATCTTCCTGAAAATCAGGTCGTTGACGTCCACCTCGATCTTGTTCTTGCCGCCGAAGTGCAGGCCGAAAAACGAGATGATGCCGCCGAAGCGGATGATCTTGAGCGCGTCGTAAATGCTCCGGGGCGGGGAGCTCACGATGACCCGGTCAACGCCCTTCGGGAAGACTTTCTTGATTTTTTCCTCAACATCTTCCTTTGCCGTTTCAACGGTCAGGTCGCACCCGAAATCAGCGGCAACGCCAAAGCGCTTTTTCTCCATAACAGTGGCGGAGCTCAAGCCCGTGATGGCAACCCACCCGGCGCCGCGCAGCTTGGCGATCCTGGCGGCCATGAGCCCGAGCGGACCGTTGCCCAGCACGGCCACGCTCCCGCCGAGGGGGATTTCGGCGTTCAACACGGATGTGAGCGAGACCGCCAGCGGTTCGGTCAGGCAGGCGTGCTTGAAATCCAGCCCCTCGAAACGGTGCAGCAGGTTGTGGCGGACGCACATGTATTCGCCCATGCCCGGCTGGTTTTCCAGGTTGAACATCTCGCGGCAGAATTCGGAATGGCCGCTCTTGCAGTTTTCGCACACGCCGCACATGGCGCAGTCCTCGACGATGACCCGGTCGCCGGGCTTGACCGTGGTGACGCTTTTGCCCGTTTCCACCACTTCGCCCGCGATTTCGTGCCCGAGCGCCATCGGGTCATCCGGCCAGTCGCGGACAAAGTTGATGTCGGTGCCGCAGATACCGCAGGCGCGGATCTTTACGAGAACATGATTCTCGCCGGGCGCGCCGATTTCAAGCCGGCGCTCCTGGATGTCCAGGTATTTTTTGCCGAAAAGCGATTTGCTGGTCATATTTCTCTCCATCCTGCATATTTATAAGTTTCTGCGCGGCTACCCTCCTGCGCTGAGGCCAGCTTCGGAGGGCAGGCAAGGCGCCGCGGCTACAGAAGTCGTTTCATCTTGGCCTGTCAACCCTGTAGCCACGCCGCTCTGTCGGCGTGGTCCCGCAGTTCTTTTCCCCGATAGTCACAAATAATCAAACAGACGATCTTATTTCGCATCCCGCACAGGCCAGACGTAGCCCTTGCCGGTCTCCTCGCCTTCCTGGCTGATCCCGCCGCTGAAGAACGTAACCAGCCATGCCCCGGCCGGCTCGCCCGCGGTGGTCGTGGTGGTCCAGTAATAGCAGTGGCCCGGGCCGTATTCCTTCACGCCCTTGAAGGGATCGCCTTCCTTCCACTTCGCCGTGCCCTCGGTGTTGGAGAGCATCGGGCGGGTGTAGTTGGTGTTCATGATGCTGTAAAGCTCCCTGATCTGCGGCAGTCTCCAGTCCTTGTGCCCGCCGTAGTCGAGGTTCTTGCAGAACGCGATCGCCTCTTTCCAGGTGAGCAGGTTGGTGCCGTTCAGGCTGGCGTGGCGCGTCCACATGAGCCCGGTCAGGTTGTCAACCACGCAGTTGGTTTCCGCCTGGACCGTGAAGCGCGGGGTGGGCAGGAGCTTGCCCGGGCAGATGGTGCGGCTGTCGGCCACCGTGTTGGTTTTCTGTTCTGTGGCGGCCGGTTCAGCCGCCAGCGCTGTTCCCGCAGTCAGCAAAGCCGTCAGAACCGCCAGTGTTGATTTGTTCATTTTTTTTCCTCCTGTGAAAACAGCCAATCTCGTCATTTGCCTGGCAAGCATCAAGCTTGCCCCGCAAGGCGGGGTCGGCGCTACATGCGGTTATTCGTTGGTAGAGCCGGATTAATTCCGGCTATCCCGTTTGTCAAAAACAATATCGTAATTCCGATCATTTGACAACCAATTCGCCGAATTTAAGCGGCACGTGGAAATGGCTGGCGAAGGTGGGGGAGAAGGCGGAGGCCTCCTCGAGCTGGCCTTTCCTGATCCGCTGGCGGCCGATGTTGAAATACCAGGGCGACGTGGCGGTCGGTTTCCTGCCTTCGACCTTCTTGAGAGGGTCGGCGCCGCCGGCGTCGTTGTCAACCACCGGGAAGCGCACTTCCACGCACCATTCCTTTTCATTGGCGGAAGCGGCCACCTCGGCTTCCGAGTTCCACATGGTGTCCACGCGCACGCGCCGGTCGGCGTCAATGATCGCCCCGGCCGGGTTGATGGCGACCTGGTAATAGGAGTGCGTCTGGGTTTCCAGGTGCACTTCAATGGCGTCGCCGGACCAGAGGTTGGAATCCTCGTTTTTCCGGGTGGCGATGTTAAGGTTGGGTATGTCGTCCTCCTCGCACCGGATGCCGAACACGATTGCGGTATCGCTCCAGGCGACCTGGAAGAAGGTTTTATGGGCCGGGGGCTTCCCGGTGGAAAGGTCCTTCAGCTCGTAGACGGGCACGTCCTTCCAGAATGGCTCGTCGAGCTTGCCGTCAAGCTTGAGCTCGGAATTTTTGCGCTCCGCCGCCACGGCCTGCGGGGCGCCCTTGCGGCCCACGGCCAGCTTTTCACGCAGCTCCTTGACCGGCTCGGTATCGCCGATGATCACGTCAATGCGCCTGCTGTAAACAGTGTCCCCGGCCGCCTTGCGGGCCTTGGCGAGGAGCTCCATGGCCTTATCGATCGGCTCGACCTTGGTTTTCATTAACGGCCAGTTCACCTCGCAATATTCCATGAATTTCTTCATCTCTCCGGCGGCCGGGCCGTAAAACTCGCGGTAGTATTCCGAGAGCATTTCATCAACGTCCCGGCCGGCATCCCAGTAAAGCTTGCCGGTAACGTAAACGTTCAGGTGGTTTATGCCTGGGGCGTGCATGGCCGACTGCGCCCCCTGCGAGAGCTCGATGAACTCGCCCTGGGAAACGCCCCTCAGCGCGCGTAAATCATTGGCGATCATGTGCGGAAAAAAGACCGGTACGCCCGCGAACGCGCCCTTGGGGCGGGTGTAAAGGTAATGGCCGCCGGTGAAGAAATTGCCCGGATTGACTTTTTCCAGGTAGCCCTTGCGGATGTTCATGTAAAAGTCATATGTTTGCGGGTCGGCGTAGCCGAAGCGCTGCTCGCAGATGGCGACCATCACGTTCGGGCTGAATTTTTTAATCTTGAGCGGCGGCAGAAGGTAGGGACCGTAGGCGTCGTTGATGATTTTCTTTTCCGGGTGGGTCTTATACAGCTCCCGGGCGACGCGCTCGGTGAAATCCCAGACGTAGTCGGAAAGCTGGCCCTGGTAGCCGCGCTCCGGAGTGTCCTTGCCCTTGCAGAGCTCGCACTGGCACAGGCTGACGTAGCCGTCGTTCGGCATAACCGAAATGGCCGGCTGGTCGGGGTAGGTGTTGAATATAAAGCGCGCGTATTTGACGGTGGAGTCAAACAAGCCCGGCGATGACAGGCACGGCGCGCCGCTGTGCATGTGGTTGGTGGCGCGCAGCCCGTTATAAAGCGCGAAATACTCCGGGTGGGCCTGCTTCACCTCTTCGCGCCCGTGTATCAGGTTGAGCGAGTGGGCGAACCCGCCCAGGCCGACTATCTCCTCGCCCATGGAAAAGCGCATCCGCAGCCGCCAGAGGACCGAATCGCGCGGGCCGCCGTCAAAGTGGGGCGAGTAATCGCCCAGGTCGCGGTAATTGAAGTCCGGTTTGACGGTTTTGTCCATCTGCGCCAGCTCGATGGTTTTTCTTTCCGGCGCGACCTCGCCCAGGTCGCCCGGCATGTACCAGCGCAACCCCAGGCTTTCCAGGAACTCGTAGACCGCGTTCAGTGATCCGCGCCCGTCGTAATCCGATATGCCGGCCGCCGGGCTGTAGCGCCGCTGGATGCCGCGGAAAGGCATGCCCCATTTTTCGCCGGTCAGGGCGTCCCATTCCTTGTAGAGGTTGGTCCCCGTGTTCAGGGCGATGGGCGGCGGGGTAAAATCCCTGTCCCGGCCCAGCAGGACGAGGAAATCCTTGCCGGAAACAATCCTGAAGGCGCCTGAATTAAGGCCTGTATCCGTGATCTTGAGCTCATCGGTGTACTTGCTTTTGCCCACGTAAACGTGCGCGGCCATGCCTTTCAAGGGCGCGGTGGCGACCGGCAGCCTGGCGCCGCTCATTTTTTCAACGTAGGCCTGCAGCTCCAGCGCCGCGAGTTTTACCATGCGCGGGGGCTGATCGGCTATTATGATATCGGCCCGGGGCGAGCCGTCCTTTACTATGAACGGCTCGCCGAGAGCAGTGCCGGCCGGCATGCCGGCGCAGAGGGCCGCCAGCAATGCCGCTCCGGAAAGGCGGACAAATTTCAATTTTATCATGAAGTGTTCCTGCAACCGTATTTGTTTGCGCCTGGCGTTAATTATGACGCACCGTAGAGCTTGCTGTCCATGCCGGGGTAGATTTCATCGTCGGCGTGCGCCAGGGACGCGTCGATATTGGCAAACACCTTCCTGAAGGCCGCCACGATCCGCTTCATGAGCGCGGCGCCGTTCGGCGGGTGGATGCCGTGCACCACGGTGTAGGTGTCGCAGAGCATCTGCGCCACCGGGAAGCGCTTGACATCGTAGTTGTACTTGATGCCCTTGGCCTCGTTGACGGTCCAGGGATAACCCGTGCCGCCGTATCCGAGCCTGCTCTGGAACAAATCCTGGGCCGGAACCGGGACGGTCTGCCACTGGCCGATCTGCAGGCCTTCCTTGTAGAGCGCCTTTTCGATCGCGATGCGGAAGCGGCGCGGCTCGCATTTCACCCCGGCGGCCACGGGATCGAAGCGCAAGTTGTACATGAAGTAAACGTGCTTGCAGTCCGGGGGACAGTAGGGCGGGATGATGCCCGGGATCTTTCCGAGCTCCTTCGTGAGGTAATTGGCGTTGGCTATGCGCCGGGCGTTGTTGCTGTCCAGGTGCTTGAGCTGCCCGCGCGCAAGCGCGGCCGGCAGTTCCTGGTTGCGGTACATGTAGCCCAGGATGGACGCGTTGTATTTCCGGCGGTGGGAGACCTCGTCTACCTCGTCGCCGAAGCAGCGGACCAGTCCGGCCTTTTTGACGATGTCGTCGTTGTTGGTCACGAAGAGCCCGCCTTCGCCCCCGCAGAGGTTCTTGAGGGCGTTGAGGCTGAACTCGGCCGCGTCGCCGAAGGTGCCGACCTTTTTGCCCTTGTAGGTGGCGCCGTGGGCCTGGGCGGCATCTTCCAGCACGAAGAGCTTGTGCCGCCGGGCGATCTTCATGATCGCGTCCATGTCCGCCGGCAGGCCCTGGATGTGGACCGGGATAATTACCTTGGTGCGTTTCGTGATGGCCGCCTCCAGCTTGGTCGCGTCAAGGTTGTAGGTCCTGGGGTCGATATCCACGAAGACCGGGATGGCGTTCTGGTGGAGCGCGCAGGAGGCCGAGGCCAGGAAGGTGAAGGCCGAGGTGATGACCTCGTCACCGGGTCCGACCCCGGCGGCGGCCAGGCCCATCTGCAGGGCCGCCGTGCCGCTGCAGGTGGTCAGGCAGTGCTTCATACCCATGTATTTGGCCCATTCTGTTTCAAGCGCCTTGGCCTGCGGGGCCGTGCCGCCGCAGACTATGCCACTGTCCAGGACTTCCTTGACGTATTTGCGGTCATCGGAGGTGATGATCGGCCAGTTTTTGTAATCCGCGCGCTTCAGCATCGGCTTGCCGCCGTCAATCGCCAGCTTCTCTTTCATGTTTCTTTCCTTTCTTATTGTTGCCGTCCGCGTTCAGTTTCTTGCTTTCGAAAAAATCATTTTCCCGCCTGCCGCGCGGCCCGGGGCGCCGAGGGCCCGGTCCACGGATTTGAACTGGAAGTGCTCGTAGGGGTAGTAGCTCACGAACCTGGCCACGACCTGTCCCCCGGCCAAACGCACCAGGTTGGTTTCGACCAGCAGGGGATGGCCGCGCTTGACCCTGAGCCACCGGGCCAGGCGGCCTTCGGCCGGGGCGGCCTCGATGGTCTGGCTCTCGTAGTCGGGCAAAATGCCCTGCCGCCGGCGCCAGCGCTCGATGAAGTCAAAGGCCCGCCAGTCCTCGTCGGAAAGGCGGTTCGCGTAGCGCACGGGGATGACAACCTCGTCCAGGGCGGCCGGGCGGCCTTCAATCAGGTCCAGGCGCCGCGCCAGCGTGACAATCTCGCCGGAGGGCATGTTGAAAATCCGGGAAAATTCCTCTCCGGCCGGAACCAGCTTCTTTTCCAGCAGTTCGCGCCGGCTGCCCGGGGCGTGGGCGTTGATGCTGCCGGCGAAGTCGCCGCGCACGATCGGTATCTTGCGCTTCGGCCGCACGTTGACAAAGGTGCCCAGCCCCTGGCGGCGGACGATCAGATTCTCTTCTTCCAGAATATGCATTGCGCGGCGGACGGTGATGCGCGAGAAGCGGTAGCGGAGGCAGAGCTCGCGCTCGGTCTCGATCTGGTGCCCGCCCGGCCATTTGCCGGAAATGATGTTTTCGCGCAGGCTCTGCGCGAGCTGGTTGTAGGCCGTGCTCATTTGTACCGCTAATCCTCCCGTGTGCATCCGGCGCCGCCGGAGTGCGCCAATTCCAGAAACGTGATCATGTTGTTATAACCATTATGCAATGTCAACAAAAAATCAGCGGCAAGCCGCGCGCGAGCAGTAATGCCGGCATGAATGCGCGCGCCTGCCTCTAAACTGGCCAGGAGTATGGCGCGCGCTGCGCTCCGCGGGGAGCCTCAGGCGCCCGTCATTTCTGATAATGACCCCGCCGGGGATTTTTCGAGCAGCTGGATGATCCAGAGGAAGTTACGGCCGATGTGAAAGAGGTTTTTGCGGTCGGTGCCCTTGGCGCGGTTGATGGGCCGTCCGGCGCGGTCGAGCAGGGCGTACCACTCCCCGTATTTCCGGTCGGCAAAATGAGAGAAGCTGTAAGCGTGCGTTTTGCAATAGGCCTTCCAGAACCACGGGTTGGCCGACTCCACGAAGGCCAGCAGCAGGCCGTAAAGCGCCTCGGCGTGCTGCCACCAGAGCTTGGTGTCCGCCAGCAGGGCCGGCCCGCCGGGCAGGGGGAGCCCTTCGGCGTCAACATCGTTGAAAATTCCGCCGTAAACCTTGTCCCAGCCCAGCTCAAATCCCCATCGTATCCAGTTGAGCCCGGCTTTCTTGAGGCCGGCATCGCAACGGTAGCGGCCTTCGTGGATGAGGAAGATTCCGCCCTCGATCATGTGGCCGGGATTGACCATGCGCCCCATCCAGCCCGGCGCAGGCGAGCCGTCTTTCCACAGGACGTTCTCCAGCACAAGCCTGCGGCGGGACTTCTGGTGGATGCGAAGCATCAGGTCCAGGCAATCGTCGACCCGGCGGCGGTCCTGCGGTTCCTTCCGGTAAAGGCGAAGCTGCTGGAGGACGTTCAGCATAATCATGGGATGGGCGTGGCGGCGGATTTTAACGGTGCGCGCGTCCAGGCCCAGGTTGCGCTCGCGGTTGCCGGCTTCATGCGCGTAATCCCAGCAGAGATCGAACAGTTTTCTCGCCCGGAGGTGGAGGGCGGCATCGCCGGCGGCGCGAGCGTGCTCAGTGAAGGCGAGCACGGTTGAAAGCTCGGTGAAAATACAGCGGTGATCCTCCATCGGCCGCCCTTCGCGGGTCAGGGCGTAATACATGCGGCGCTCCGGGTCGAACCCGTGGCGGGCAATGAATTCGATTCCAAGGCGGCTGGCGGCGAGCCATTCCGGCCGCCGGTCGAGCTCGTTGTAAAGGTGGGCCAGCATCCATGCCAGGCGCCCCTGGCCCCACATACACAGCTTGCCAAAGTCGTAGACCGAGCAATCGCGGTCAAGGCAGGTGTGGTATCCGCCGGAGTGCCGGTCAAGGGAGTGCCTGAGCCAGAACGGCACCATGTTATCAAGCAGTTCACGCCTGTAAAATGAGGCCAGGTCCGATATGACAATACGGCGCATATGTTTGATGCTTGCGGCCCGCGCCTACTCGAAGTCGTAGTAATGCGAGGACAGGGCCTTAATTTTGGCGGAGATTTCGCCCATCAGCGCGGCGGGCACGGGCTTGTTGACGCGCATGATCACCAGCGACTGGTTGACCTTGAGATGGTGCGGGTTGCGCACGTCCTCGATGTTGATGTCGGCTCCGGCCAGCGCCGAACCGATCTGGCCGAGCACGCCCGGGCGGTCCTCGTAGATAAAGAACACGGTCGGGCCCTTCGGCTCGAAGTAGAGCTTGTCGAAGTCGTTGACGCGGGAGATCATGAGGATGCCTTCGGCCACGGTGCCGCGCACGCTGACGCGCCTGAGGTCGCCCGTGTCAAGGCTGCCGGTCAGGTCGATCGTCATCGAGTTTTCGTAGCCCTTCCTGGGATCGGTCTGGCGGTTGTTGACGCTGATGCCCATGTCCTTCAGGTGCTGGAGCGCCTCCTTGTGGTCGTTGGGGCGCTCGTCGAGGGCGTTGCCGAGCGCGGAAACGATCGGGATCATGAGCCAGTCGCCGAAGGGCTTGAGCGAGCCGTAGAAGGAAGTTTCGATGGTCTTGAGCTTGGCATCGGCGCCGACCAGGTGCCGGCAGAGCTTGGTGATGGTGTAGGCCAGCTTGCCGTAGGCCTCGTCCAGGCCCTCGGGCACCTCGCGGTTGACGACGAAAGCGGTGATACCCTTTTCATCCAGCTCGATCAGCTCCTCGGCGGCGCGGCGGGCGGCGTTGGTGTTGGCTTCAACCGTGTTCGCGCCCAGGTGGGGCAGCATGATGTCGGCGATGTCGGCGACGCTCTTCGGGCCTTCCTCGTCCTTCTTGTAGACGTCGTTCAAAAACCTGATTTTCTTTTCCGCCTTCACCTTGCGCAGGGCCTCCTCGTCTATGATGCCGGCGCGGGCGCAGTTGACGAGGGTGGCGCCCTCCTTCATTTTGCCCAGCAGCTCCAGGTTGATCATGCCCCTGGTGTCCTTGTTTTCCGGGATGTGGAGCGTGACGTAATCCGAGCGGGCGAAAAGCCCGGGCAGGTCCGCCAGCTCCACCTGCATGGCGTCGGCCTTCTCCTGGGAGATCATCGGGTCGAATCCCAAAACCGTCACGTCAAAGCCCGCCAGGCGCCGGGCCACGAGCTGGCCGATGTTGCCCAAACCCACGATGCCGATGGTTTTGCCGGTGATTTCTCGGCCCATGAATTTCTTCTTTTCCCATTTCCCGGCGCGGGTGGTAACGTCGCCGGCGACCACGTGGCGGGCATCCGCCAGCATGAGGGCGATAACTTCCTCGGCCACGGCGTTGGCGTTGGCGCCGGGCGTGTTGAGCACGTCTATTTTCCTGCGGCGGGCGTGCTTGATGTCGATCGTGTCATAGCCGCTGCCGGCGCGCACGATCACCTTTAAGGCCGGCAGGAGGCTGATGATGGCCGGGGTTACTTTCTCGCTGCGCACGATGAGGGCGTGGCAGTCCGGGTGTTTTTTGGCCAGCTCGGCCAGGTCGGTTTTGTCGTCCTGGACAACCTGGTAGCCGCCGTGCTTTTCCAGGGTCTGGCGGGCGATGCTTTCAAGCTTGGTGGGAATCAGAACTTTTTTCATGGTGTCTTGCTCCTTATGCAATGCGTACCCGGAGGCTGAATCAGTATTGGGCAATATAATTTTCCGGAGCAGCCCGTTCAAGCAAATTATTGCCGGGTTCGGGGCGCTCCGCCAATTCTGGGCTTTACATTGCCGGGCCGGTGGCATAAAAAGTTACAAAGGAGAAAACCATGGCACACATTCTGGGCAGGGGCGGTCCGGCCGAGGCAATCGGCGCGGAGGAACTGGAAAAGCTGATGCGAACATGCGCCGCGGCCGTGCCGTCCGGCGCTAAGAAAATCCTGCTGATTCCGCCGGATTTTTCGCGGTTTCACTCCGGCGCCGGCGAAATATGCGCCATCCTTTACCGGGAGCTTTCCGGGAGTTTCCAGGTCGACCTTTTGCCCGCGCTGGGCACGCACCGCCCGATGACGGCGGAGGAGATGACGATTATGTTCCCGGGCGTGCCGCACGCGAGCA
>Ga0172380_10007236_pt1 | contig 12549 bp, 26 predicted proteins | sample Leawe162metaG_FD_119747 | JGI IMG/M metagenome (GOLD analysis project Ga0172380, IMG submission 119747) | Leachate microbial communities from a municipal landfill in Southern Ontario, Canada - Leachate well 162 metaG | ecosystem: Engineered > Solid waste > Landfill > Unclassified | place...
AACTCCAGGAATCAGGGTAACTGCCCCATTAATTTCAAATGGCTGTGACATCTTTTATACCTCTTTGCTTTGAGTTGCCAATTAAATCATTGAATTTAATCTCTTTCAATATTTTACCATACCGAAAATAATTATCAAATATCTCAGGGGAATAAATGGCTTTTGATAACGGAGACTTGTAATTACCAGCAATATCAATATTTTACCACAAATTGGTGTTAGTAACCAAAAAATGATAGAATACCAAAAGGACGGTATCATACCGTTTTCGTTGATTAATTAGCTGAACCCAAATTTGGGCCGAGCAAAACAGAGGTGTCTATGTGGAAAGAAATGTTATTGGCTCTCGGATTAATGGGCCAACCAACCATCGAATCTTCCCCTAAAGATTGGGATGATATGGAGCTTGCGGGTAAATGTCCAGTCACTAAGATAGAAGGTGACAAGGAGTATGGTTGGACCGCCTTCGACAAACAGACCTTGGCTAGGGCCAAGAAGCGATGTGCTGAATTATATCCCAGAAGCCCGTGTGTCAAAATATTTAGGAAAATAGCAAAACAGGACTATCAGGTAATCTGCGGTAAGTAATTTTTCATGTTGGACTAGTGTAGTAAAATACATATAGTCGAAGAAAATCACTAACTTACAGGTAAGTACCCATGGCTACTAGCAAAAAAGACCATTTAGAGACATTTCATGATTATGGGCTTCACATCCCTACTCGCACCATTGAACTGTCCACTAGTATGGATGAGGAAGGTCATGGGAATGGTGTCAATCACTACATGGCAATGAAGTTCATCCGAAACTTCACCCATCTCTTAAGTATCAATAAAGATCCAATCACTGTCATCATGAACACTCCCGGCGGAAGCTGTGTTGAGGGTTATGCGATCTATGACACCATTAGGGCTGCCAAGAATTGTCATGTGACGATCAAGGTAGTGGGTCAGGCATGCTCTATGGGTTGCATCATCCTCCAGGCAGCTGATGAACGAATTGTTCAACCCAATGCCTGCATCATGTTCCATGCTGGTACCGGTGGGGCTGGTGCTTATAATCCATATGAGGTAGCCAACTCGGCTGAGTTCGATAAGAGATATATGGAACGGATGTATAAGATCGTATGGGGACGAATTAACCGTAAGAGGGAGCAAAAGGGTGAAGCTCCTATGGCCTGGAAGACTTTCGAGAATATGAACCTTAAAGGTAAATATCTCTTTGCTGAAGAAGCGGTTGAACTAGGACTAGCTGATAAGATCGAACCAGGATTCGACACCAAATAAGCTTGTTAGGTTCTATCAATACAAGCTCCTTAAAATAACAAAGGCCGGGTTTCCCCGGCCTTCTTTTTACCCACCCACACCCTAGCTTACTTAGTTCTCATTCGTCCAAGATACTTGTTGGTCAGTGTCTGACGAACATAGATCGTTTTCAGGAAAGCACTATAGAGTCGTTTTTCTTGATCAGTGTCGAGAGTTTTCTTAATGGAATCAGTATCAAGACCGACTTCCAGAGGTTCTTCAATCACCGGGCAACCCGAATAAACTACTTTGACTTTGAAGATAAAGACCGTGAACTTCTCAACAACTCGCTTGCGAGCCAGTTCAGGAGTACAGGTAACCTGTGTCATTTCATCAGCAACATTGTTTTTAACAGAGTCGCTGCCAAAGAGCCACCAGTCATTACGAGTCTTCTTACGGAATTCTGCGAGTGACAGACCAATTCGTTTTGCCTGAGCTTCATCAAGTTGACGAACCATACCGTGAATGAATTTTACTCGTGACAAGTTATTCGGTGCTTGGCCTTCCAAAGAATAGGAAGCCACATGCTGCATCACAATAGAACTCTCCATTACCTGGCGAGTATCGCAGGCTTGGAGGATAACAAAGGCCATACTTGCTGCGATCGAGGCAACACAGTTGATCTTTTTGCCAGAAGATCGCATCACATTGATAAGCTGAATACCAGCCACAATGCTTCCGCCTGGACTTGAGATGTACAAATTAAGTTTGTCACCTTTAGATTCAAGAATCTGAGTTGAGAGTTTTGCAACCGATTCACCAGTTACTTCACCACGAAGAACGACAGCATTCGTTCCATCCAATACCAGTTTGCTTTCCGCATTGGCTTGAGCAAGTGGCAAGCACAGTGCTCCCACGACGAATGCGATTTTCTTGAAGAACCTGCTTAGCATATTTGCTCCTTAGTTTTACGAATTGACCAGTTGACCAACATTTAAATCTTACTTAAAGGAAAAATTAATATCAAGTGTTTTCTGGGTCGAAAGAAACCAATCGTTCGGGATGTTTGGTGACTTCTTCAGCCGCTGCCATAACCTCATCACCGACCTTTTTGGTGCTTTCTGGGCTACCGTGCCATGAGATTTCCCATAAGATACCGTAAAGTATTTGAAAAACGGTATATTGTGGTGTTGCCTTGATCACATGAGCCTCTTCTTTCCAATCCAAGGCATTAGAAACGGTCACATGGTCAGCGATTTTGATCGGCAGATGCAAGAGATTGGCTACAGGCGAGAAGGACAGGCTCCAATTGATTCGGTCACCCTTCTTATAGAAGCCTTCTTCGCCGTCTTCTTCCAGAACCTTGCCGATGCCATGGAATTGAGGCAGAAACAAACCGTTCAGGTTTTTTGGCATTGCGGGATCATATTCCCGGTTGTCAGTCTCAAGATGGGTATAAAGCTCTAAGTACTCGATATCAGTATCTTTAGTCTTTTCTTCTTCGCGAGCAGCCAAATATTCTTTGACATAGCAATTTGGCATAAGCAAATTGAACAGGGTTTCATGCTTCGCAAGCAATTGAAAAACATCATCAAGGGTTACACCCTCGTCGAGTTCACAATTATTGTGCATGAACAATAAAAGATCAGCATCTTCAGTGAGATCGCGGCTGCGGTATTCACCTTTGTCGGCTTCTTCGTCATAATGCCAATCTGTGTGCTCCAGAATGCCATTTTTCTTCAATAACAGGGACATATAGTCTCCTTAAGGTTTCGTTTACATGTGCCGATAATTATTATAGAATGGGAGGAACTGGGAGTCAATATGAAACGGAAGACCAGAAAACAAATAATCACCGAGCTTTGCCAGATGTTTGGTGTGAAATACCGGCTAGTCCGCCGCAGTCAAGAAGGCTGGGGCTGGGCTTGTGCTGATGTCTTTCGTGAAGAGATCCAAATCAATGTAAATATTACTTGTACCAAAAATGTCTTTGTAAGTACGATATTACACGAGATTTGTCATATTGTCGCCTATCGTCAAGGTAAATTCAAGCTGTATCACAGCGATAATACTAAAACAAAGGCTAATATACTCGGAATCATCAGGACAGGGCTTCGTGCTGAGAGGTATGTCGATGCCCAAGCCAAGAAGCTCATGAAGGGCTTGTTTCCGGGAATGCGGTACGATTACTCGTACAACTTGAAAGAAGATGTGGAATGGTTCCACCGAGTTTATCTAAGTCAATACAAGGACATGCTTAAGTGAGTAAGCAAGGAACATTGTCGTTCAAAAACAAGAAAGATGTAAAGAAATCACAACATTGTGCCTGTTATTATTGCTTGTGTGTATATCCTGCCAAGGAAGTGACCGATTTCACTGGCGATCAGACGGCTATATGCCCTCGTTGCGGTATTGACTCCGTGCTTGCAGATGCAACCGCACCGCTGCCAGACTCCTTGACCCTTCTCCAGTATTACGAGGAGTCGTTTGAGAATGCCGATTAAGGAATTCCTAGTAGCTGGATTTATTTACTTTTTCTACTCCTGGCTGGTGTTCAACCCAGAGTACAAAGATAAGGCATGGGTCTATCCCGTGGGTGTCTTTTGTGCCGTCATTGCAAATTTGATATGGATCTATATATCTAAAATCACTGCCGATTCCAGCCGTGTCATCATATATGGCACCATCTGGGATGTCATCATAACCGCCTCAACCATTGCTGTGCCTATCCTGATGTTTGGAACAAGGCTTAGTAATTATGCATGGTTAGGTCTTGCCCTTATAATCATTGGTCTTTTTATCCTCAAATTCAGCATGCCACATTAAATAATCAAATTAACCACTTATAAGTTTTTTCTAAAAGGGCCTAAAGTTTTTTTCTAAAACCGCCGACAAGTCTTATGTAACAAGCAACGGAGTTACAAATGCAAGTCGCCCTGGTTCACCCATTTGAAAAGACTCTTGGCCAAGGCCCATACCAGTATCTCGGTATGGTGACCATCATCAAGCCAAGTGAAAACATGCCAGAGGGTAACTACCGCCAACTTGGCATGCTGACTCCTACCCGGTTTATCCGTGGCATGGGAACCTGTGCTCACTGTGGAATGGCCATCATGAATGTGTTCTTTGTTCAAGTTGGCAATGGTGATGTTTATGGTGTTGGCTCTGACTGCATCCACAAGGCTGGTCTACCTCCTTCTGAGATCCGCAAGCTGAGCCGCGACGAAGCCAAGCACCAGAAAGATCTCCGGGTTCGTCGCAAGAACAACAAGATTGAGAATGCCTGGGCTGAGCTTGAAGAGATCTGCTACACCAAGTCAGAAGAAATGGCCAAGCTGCCACACCCATCCATTTATGGCAAGACTCTAATGGATTATGTGGAATGGGTTAAGGCCAATGTCAGTAATCCGATTCGTTCTCTTGACACTGTTAAAAGATCGCTTAGTGTTTGATATCTAAACATTTTAGGAGGCTACCATGAAAAACTTACTTATCCTCATCATTGCAACCTTGGCTCTTGGTGCTTGCACAACGGCACGAGACTATAAACAGATCAGCAAGCAATTGGCTGAGCCAGGTCTCAGTGTGATTGAAGACACGGCTAACAACACCCTCTGCTACATCTACAAGGATGATGACGATGATGTTGTTGTTTCTATGCAATGCACCAAAAAAGATCAATTCAAAGGACTCAAAGTCAATGCAACAATCTCCAACTAAGTATTTTGGGCTCGCAAAGAGCCTGCGGGTTTTCTGTCAACTGGCAATTGCCAAAGAGGTTTTCCTCAACGAGGCAGAGGCATGCGGATGGGACTTTAAGACTTGCAAAGTCCTTATGAAGCACCCTGACTGTCCGATTGAGATTAACGAGCACTTCGCCGGTTCAAAACTCTGGTATGAAAGGTTGGTAGCCTTCTGTTCAAGAACTCACCGGAAGAGTTTCTTCGAGCGGGCCATCAAGGACTCTAAGTCAACAGTTCGCAAAGCTGCCTATCAGGGAGCTATAGACTGGAAGCTTGGCAAGCCCAATGGTGGCTGGTTGGATGACGAAACAGTTCGTCAAATGGTTCTAAGGGATGATCGCATCCATAGTTATTTCAACAAGAAGTGGCTCTCGGGCGACTTCAGTGACTTTCAACTCAGTGAAGATTTGCCTGGGAGTTACTAATGAAACAGAGTACTAAAGCAGCTATCTTAGGTCAGGCTTGTTACATTGGCATCATAATTGTTTGCTGGAACTTGCCATTGCCACACTTTCTGGGACTAATAGTCCTGTCCTCTGGCTTTCACTTCTTCGGCTTTGTTCAAGGACATGCCAAGGCGAGGGATAAATGAGCAAGGCAATATCAACCTATCTTCTGACCGAGAAGATCTTGAAGGCCAAGAAGGCTTATTACAGGGGCAAGCCAATCATGTCGGATTTCGACTATGATAAGCTTGAAAATAATCTCAAAGTTATCAACCCGGATGCCCCTGTACTTCAAATGGTTGGATACGATGCTGACTTTGTTAATGAAAAGCCGGAGGGTGCATGAGCTACCAAGAGATTCAAGATAAAGTCAGAAAGGTCCGAAAAGAACAAGAGTGCATTGGGTGTTTGACTAAATTCCCCAAGGGCTCTATGCTCCGTTACCGTGCCTATACCTGGGATGGGGATTTCAACCAAGACTATCTCTGCACTCAGTGTGACAAAGTAATGGATGATATGCACCCAGGCGATCTTGAAGATGGTTTTACACCTGGCGATCTCAGGAATGGCTGGGTTGATGAAGAAGGAAACAGCATATGACTATTGATCGCAAAATCATCTTCAAATGTGTTGTAGGTTCCAGACTTTATGGCACTAATGATGCCGAGTCTGATGAAGACTATTGCGGGGTATTCCTGCCCGGCTCGGAAGATCTCTTTAGTCTTCAGAATTGTCCAACCGAGTGGACTTTCAATGAAAAGAAGTCTGACACCGCTCGCAATCAAGCCGGTGATGTTGATTGTAAACTTTATTCACTTCAGGAATGGATGAGACTTGCCCTCAAGGGTGAGCCGCAACAGCTTGAGCTTTTGTTCGCACCCGCAGATAAGATTCTGATCATTGAGCCAGAATGGGAAGCCGTTCTGCGAAACAAAGACATGTTCTTGTCTAAACGGGGTATTTCGCCTTTCATTGGTTTTGCCCTGAGCCAAGCTCACAAGGCTACAATTAAGGGTGATAATTTAAATCGTCTTAGGGCTATCAAGGCTTGGGGCTCGAATCTAACCCCTCAACAAAAGAACATGCCGATTGCCTTTCATGTTCAAACCTCGGACGATGGTCAATGGAGTTCTGTAGGTGAAGTGGTCGATCTTGAGAGAGTCACTAATGAACACGGTTTTGTCAATTATGTCATCGCTGGCCGCAAGTATGATGTCAATCTCAAGACCAAGACTTTCCTAGAAAACATTGACGGTCTGATCGCCAAATACGGTGCAAGGTCTGAAACAGCTGCTGCCGAAGGTCATGACTGGAAGAACCTCTATAATGCCTATCGCTTGATCGGCGAAGCCAAGGAATTTCTCGCAACAGGGAAAATCAGCTTTCCAAGGCCGGATGCTGAGTGGCTTTATCAGATCAAAAAAGGCAGATACCACGGTGATCACTTTGGTTATATCACCGAACAGCTTGATTTGATTCGTCAAGAGCTTGAACCAGCTTCGGCCTTGCCAGATCAACCTCGCCGCGATTTGGTTGGCAAGCTTTGTAATGAGATTCTTTTTCATCACATTATTTCAAACTGTCAAGCACAGGGCTAATTATGAAGATTTCTGAATTGATTGAACAACTTGAACGGGTCATGAAGGTCTATGGGGACTATAATGTCCGCATCCTGACTGATACCGAGAAGCATGGTCAGATTGAGCAAAGTGCTGGCGAGATTGCAGTATCCGAACGGCGGAAGGCTGTAATCGTTTTACCCGAGGGATTCACATGACTTATAAAAGAAGCAAACACGGATCAACTGATATTATCAAGGGTAATTTCAATAATCTTGGGATCTCTTGGGACTATGATTATGAAGATACCATTGAGGAACGAGTGGCGGTGCTGCTCTACACTCCTCACATGCAGGATACCGATAATCACTACCATATTCCCTTGAATCTCAAACAGGCCAAGACATTGCACAAGTGGCTGGGTGAATTCATCAAAGAAAAGGAAGCCCATGAAAGTACTACTTAATCGCCGCAGCTATGGTGTTCATAAGGTCATTAAGGAAGTTGAAGTCGAGGGCGAACTCAAGGACTATATCGTCAAGGTCAAAAAAGAGAAGGTCGGGGCTGGTTGGTCAATCGATCATGAAGTTGACGAAAAGAAGCTCTTGAATAATCTCCCAAAGGGGTTCCTGCCGGTTAAAGCAGAGAATGTGCTCTTGATCGTTGGTGACAAACACGGTGGCACTGCGGTCTCCGATCCAAAGGAGTTCCGAGCTTGGGCTAAATATTTCGATGCTTACTCAGTTGAGATAACAGATGAAGATAAGTAAAGCGAGACGAATATGAAATTATCAGAGTTAAAAACACACATTAATGAAATCCTAAGTACCACTGGTGATTTTGATGTTAAGATGCTTTTGACATACAAAAACAAAACCAAGGAAATTGATATTTTTGAGGTGGAATATCAAAAATTATGCGGAAATGTTTTATTGAAATCTGCTTTTGGAGGGTCTCGTTCAGGCGGATTAATTGCTAAAAATGATATTTTTATTAAAGAGCTTCTCAGCGATGAAAGATACGAGATAAGATTAGATGGTACAATTTGGACTAAAGTCCCTGCAAAGGGATATGTCGGCTCTCTTTTGAAAGAGTTTAGAGAGGTAAAGCCATTTACTAGCGGCGGTGGTTATCAAGTTATTAATTACAAAACCAAAAAACTTCTTGTTCATAGAATTGTGTATGCTAAGTTTAAGGGAGAGTTAGCCAGCGATTTGGTGGTTGCCCATTTTGATGATGATAAAACTAATAATTCAATTTCAAATCTTGAACTTACAACACAAACAGAAAACAACAAACACAGATACAAAAACGGTGGTCCAGCTGTTGTAGGTTATAGAAAAATTAATCATGAAGCTGCGGATGAAATAAGGAAGCTTCACGAGAGCGGACTTAGTTATGGCAAAATACTTAAAATTATTGGCCCCAAATACGGAATTAGAGCCAAAAGTACGATTAGTTATATCATCACAAATAAGACATGGAACAATAAAGAATTGATTTTGGGCAATCAACCAAATGCATATTAAAATTACTAAAAAAAGAATACTCTTGGCAGCCCTGGTGAGTCTTTTGATTCACTTGGTGTTCATGTACACAATGACTGGCTCTGGTGATGGCAAGGGTAATCAACCCGGCTCTGGGGCTAATAAGCCTCAGCCACCTATCAAGATAGTGATTAAGGGTTCGGACCAAAAGACCGATAAGAAGGTGCCAGAGCTAAAGCCGGCGGAGGACACCAAGTCCAAAGTCGTTCAGCCAAAAAAGAAGAAAAAGCCCAAGCCCAAGAAGATTGTCGAAGACAAGCCAAAGGGTAGAGATTGTGAGAAAGATGGTTGGTATGGTGGAATTGGCATCGTCATGGCCGGTCAGTTTGTAGGTGAGACCTATGAGGGCTACCCTGCACACAAAAATGGCCTAATGAAGGGCGACTTGATCATTGAGCCCAGTGATGGTCAGATTCGAGGCGAGCCAGGCTCCACAATTAATATGAAGATCTTGAGAGGTTCTCAGTTGATAATCAAGAACTTCAAACGAGAAAAAATCTGTTATACCGCGAGGATATGATGTTTGACATCAAAAAGACTCTCATAGAGCTTGATGAAATGATCAGAGATGCCAAGGCCAAGCATTATTGGATGTTCTTAACACAAGAACAAAAAGACCTTGCACAAAAAATGTGGGATGAAAAATCAAATCTGAGAGGTGCATACTGGGACACAAAACACCTAGCTTACAACCAGAGTCTCTCCGGTAATACTCAAGATGATGAAGTTATAAGCCTCTTGACAGATATCCTGTATAAGCTTGAGGAGATAGAAGATGCCCAAGTTTGATGCTCAAAACACCTTGAAGGTTCAATGGTCCAAGAGAGACCAGGAAATAATTTACATGTATCCAGTCAAAAAAGACGGGATGGTTTGTCATCATTATATGGCCTGTGAGCACAAAGGCTATGTCTATAATGAGCAAACAAATCAATGGGGAGAAGGTTACATGCCATCTTTCCTTAAAGAGCTTGAAAAAAGGGGCTATGACCTGACAACTCTCAAATTCTCAATCAAGAAGAAGGTACCCAATGGCGAAGGATAAAGTACTTGAAGAGAAGTTTGTCCAGAAAACTCTGACCCGTTCATGGGTTGAGGTGTTTGATCTGAACGGAGTCAAGCTTGGCACTATTACCCGAACAGACACTCATTCCCCGCTGCGGGAAGAGATTGGCTTGTGGCGAGTAGGAACTGACGGGGCAGCATGCCTTGATGCATACCTACGGGATTGCAGTTCCCTGCTCAAGCTAGATGACGGCACCTATATTACACCAACAGCAGTCAAATGCGGCCCAATCAAGGGCACTTCGCTTGATTGTACCTGGCGGTTATATCGGGTCCGTGATTGGAACATGTTCCCATTCGGCCTGTCCTATTGGAAGGAAGAACAAGTGACATGCTTACCGGACTGATCGTTTGTTATTTCGGCTTTGGCCGAACGGTTCTATTGGTGTGTCCGTTCGTGAATACTTACAAGCTCTTGAGATGGAGTTATAAATGTTTATCCCAAATAAATACTACTGGTGGAAAAACAACGACCAGGGCTCTCGTCATGAGCTTCGTGCCGCCAACCCATATCAAGCAGCCGAGCATGTCATCAAGTACTACTCAACCATTAAAGAAGGCGATGTAATTCACATCGGACCATTCGAGCCACGATCGGTTGATTTTGACAAGGTTGAGTCTTTCAAGGTCGAGACAAGAAAGTATGCGGTACCACTATGAACCAGTGCCCAATCTGCGACACAGAGCTTAAAGTCACGGGCCTCATGCACGAGGATGGTCGAGAAGAGTGTCCGCATGGACATTATTACTACACCCACTCTTACGGGGCTCACGAGGAACACATCGATCTTGATGGGACTGGTCATATCTGTATGTCAGTTCATTACGGTTGGCGAGAAACTGATGAGGAAAATCGTCGCAGAGAGCATGTGACGAATGCCTTTATTGAATATTGTAGGTGGCTTAGAAAATGAAATGCGGAAACTGCTTAATTGAAGGTCCGGTTTGTACACATCACATTATTCCTAGAATCAAGGGTGGTACAGACAATCCTGGAAATTTAGCTATTCTGTGCTATTCGTGTCATGAGAAGGTTCATGAACATTCAAGTGTTAATGTAAGCCTTCTAACAAAAGAAGGGCTCAAAAGAGCAATCGCCAATGGTGCTAAGGTTGGTGCTCCAAAGGGCAGTAAAAACAAACTCGGTAAATTCAAAGAATACGACTCAGAATTTATTGAAGAAATAAGGCTTTTGTCAATAAAACACACATGTCAAGAAATATCAGACAAGATGGGCATTTCGGTATCTAGTGTTTCGCGACTTCAGCGAAAGTTTGGCTTAAAGAAAAACCCCGGAGAGTGATCTCCGGGGTTCGTCTAATTAAGCATCCTTGCTACGGGAAAGAAGATCTTACAGACCTTCTCGTTGTTGGAACAAGTTGTCTGCCAAGGCAAACGAACGAGGACGGTCAACAACACAACCGACATAGCTTGCATAAACGGTCTCGAAAGCAAGACCTTTGACTCCGAGTTGGAGCTTGTTCAGCAAGTTACCAAGGGTAGCAAGTTTCGCACGGTTCTTGTCCGTAGGCAAGAAGAGAACCGAGTCCAAACCAGGGATAACACGGTTGTTATCGCGGAACACAGTCGTTGCACCAGCACTAGGGATGATCTTACCGATGAAGAATTCTTTGCCGAGGGCACCAGAAGCTTCAACCGGGGTACGGAACACCATGTAGTACTCAACATTAGCTGCATTCGTGATGCTAACTTCGTTGTTTGCATCAGCAAGAGTAACCGTGAAGAGAGCCGAGGTAGCCGGGCTAGAAACACCAGAGATGTTAACCGCTTGAACACGGTAAACATAAGCTTGGCCAACTACGAAACCGGAACCAGCAGCTGCACCACCTTGTGCAACCGTTGGGGTTGCAGGAGTGCTAGGAGGGGTACCAACCGAGCCAACAACCGTGCGGGGCTTGCTGTGGTTGTACTTGAACACAGTAGGATAGAACATGATCGAACCACCAACGGTGTCGATCGGCAGACCTTGGTGCTCATCGTTCGTGATGCCTGCACCACGGATCGCATAAGCTTCTGCAAGGCTTCCCCGTTCGAACGGGAAGAAGGTAGCACGGAATTCTGCCAACATCGAAGTTGTACAGTGTGCTTCTTTTACTGCACCGCGAGAGTCGCGAACCGCAGTAACGATTTTGTCCAAGAATGCACGGTCCATAACACCACCGCGACGGTCGAAGACCACGGAACGGTTGTTACCGTAACCGATGAAGTCACCAGGGATACCCCTTTGGCTTTGGTCGCCTTCGCGGATGTTAGCTTGGATACCGCGAACTTGGCGGATTGGGCCGTTCGGGTTAGCAGCTGCCGTACTGTCGATCAAACCGTCGCCGGAACGAACGAAGTAGTCACCGCCGTAATAGAGGTCCCGCTCAAGAGCTTCTGCCATGGCAAGAGCCGCATTGAGGTCGTTTTCTTTTTCGAGATCCTGGCTATAACCACCAGCATCATTGATCAATTGAGCCATTTGGCTGATCGACTTACGGATACCGTAAATCTTCAGAACTTCAGCGACTCGCATGTATTGGCTGGTATCTTCTTGCGGAAGGAAGCTTTCCCAACCAGCAAGGTCAACACCCGAGCGAACCGCAGTTTTAACTGTGTATTGATACACAGACTGAGTAGCCTTAAGTGTTGGGATGTCTTTAGTGAGGAGGAAGTCTTTGTCTTCCAGGGTGATCGACCGAAGAACAGGATCAAGCTGCTCAGCGGCTAGGGCGGAAACACCAGTACGGCCAGCATTTTGAATGCCTTGATAGCCGGCTTGGAAAGATTTCGCGAGAACATCTAGTTTCTCACTAATCTGTTTCACCGTTTTTGAATCGATGCTTGCGAAATTACTCATTTTGGAAACTCCCTTGATTGTGCTTAATAATCGCTTTAATTATTTTACCATACCTAAGTTTGCAATTTTCTTATTGCTTGCTTAC
>Ga0172380_10007237_pt1 | contig 12548 bp, 13 predicted proteins | sample Leawe162metaG_FD_119747 | JGI IMG/M metagenome (GOLD analysis project Ga0172380, IMG submission 119747) | Leachate microbial communities from a municipal landfill in Southern Ontario, Canada - Leachate well 162 metaG | ecosystem: Engineered > Solid waste > Landfill > Unclassified | place...
CCGCAGTACACGCACTCGGCGATGGCCACGGCTCCGCACGAGCCGCGGAACAGCCCTCCCGAGTGCGCACAGGGTTCGGCAATCACGCGGGCGCAGTCCCTCGTCGTCGGCGGGTTCTGTCTCCTATTGTCGCACGAGCGGGCACACGAGGCCTGCCACGACACCGCGGTGCGCCAGCGTGAGCATGGTCCCTGTGCTCCGCACCTCGCTGCCCGCGCCCAGCACCTCGGTCACACGCGCAGCGCGCGCGTCGATCACCATGAGCCGTCCGGCGGAGAGATCGCCCGCGTACAGCGTTGTGCCGTCGTAGTGCAGCCCGTCCGGCAGCCCACCGACCTCGACACGACGCACACCGCCACGACCATCCAGCAGCGCTACCGTACCCTGCGCGGAGAGCGCAACCGCGATCTGGTCACCGGCAGGCGAGAACGCGACGCGTACCGGCCGGCCCCCGACCGGCACGCGCATCAGCAGCGTGCCCGCGTCGTCGAATACCTCGACGCTGTCGCCGAACGCGCCAGCCGTCGCGATCCGCGTGCCATCGGGCGATATCGCCACCGTCTCCGGCAGTTCGGAGGTCGCGAGCGCGCGGCCAGCAATGCGCAGCGTGGAGGTGGCAGCGTCGGCGACGGCGAGCCCGCCGTCCGGCAGTAGCGCGACCGCGTGCGGCCACATGCCTGCCGGGATCGGCGCCTCCTCGATCCACCCATCGAGGCGCAGTCGACGCACCGTGCCGTGCTCGCGGTCGGTGACGTGCAGCACGCCATCGCGCAGCGCAAGGCCGTGCGGCACACCGCCGAGCGAGACGATCTCCACGGCACCGCTGCCGGGGTCGACGACCGCCAACGTGCCGGACTGCTCCAGCGAGGCCGCGACGCGGCCGTCCGGCAGCAGCACCAGCTCGTGCGGGCCGCCGGGGAGCGGGATGCGCCGCGCAGCCTCGGGTGCGGCGGGGTCGAGGAGCAGGAGCGCCTGCCCGCGCAGGTCGGCGATCACGAGCAGTCGATGCTCACCCTCGGGAACAGCGAGGCCGGGTGCGGCAACGCCGTGCGGCGCCGCCTCGACCGGCAGCGACCACGCCAGCAACAGCGCGACCGCCACGATCAGTAGCGCGCGCGCCGCGCCGCGGGCACTACGCGGAGCGGGCCAGCCCACCGTGCGCCCCTCGTGCGGTGTCCAGCCGTTCGCGCGCCATGCGGAGCAGGCCCTCCTGGCGCGCGGCGGTCTTCATGCTCACGCACTCCAGCAGCCAACGCCGTGCCTCATCGATCTCACCGAGGCGCAGCGCGAGGTCACCGATGAGGTACGCGACGCGCATCGCGGAGGCGTCCTGGATATCGGGATCCTGCTCGTACACGCGCACGTACTCGGCGTGCGCGTCCTGCAGCAGCGCGCGCTCGGCCTCGACGTCGCCGCGCGTGCGCTCCTGCCACGCGAGGCGGTGGAGCAGCCCGGCGATGCGACGCGGCCCGCTGCCCCGCACCCGCGCGCAGTCGAGCGCGAGCCGCAGCGAGACGACCGCGTCCTCCACGGTGCGCTCGCCGACCAGCGGATGCGTGAGCTGTGCCTGCCGCTCGGCACGCGTCGCCTGCAGCGCGCGGCGCTCCTCCGCGTCCACGTCGGTGAAGTCCTCCACGTACGCCGCATAGGCACAGTGCGGACAGACGGAGACCGCGTAGAGGCTCGGATCGACGGTCTTGTAGGCGATCCGGAAGTCGGTGTCGCGGTGGGCGGGTCGCACGGCGCTCGCCCGCACGCGCAGGTACCCGAAGCCGTTGCGACAGACGGGGCACTGTACGTCGTCGGCGAAGAACCAGAGCTCGTTGAAGCCGGCGATCACCGGTGCCTGGGCCGTGACGGGCGCGGCTTCCTGCTCGTCATCCATCAGCACGTTCAGCGGCAGCAGCGAGGGCGGCTCCGGCTCCAGCGCCACCTCATCGAGGTTCGGCGCGGCGATCGGCGGCGCCAGCCGCTCTTCCGCGAACTGGCAGATGATCGCGACGGCAAGCTCCGGCACCTCGCCGAACGCCTCGACTGCCTCCACGACCGGCACCGCCAGCAACTCGGTCCGCGTGACCGTCCGCGCGGCGGCCGAGGTTGGTCGGCCGGCGAACGCGCTCACGAGCCCGAACGTGCCGCCCGCCAGCACCTCGCCGACGGTCGTGCGCGCGCCCAGCGCGTCCAGCACCTCGAACACCACGCGCCCGGAGACGAGCACGAAGAACTCCGGCAGCACGGTCCCCTGTTCGTACACAGTGGCGCCGGCCTGCAACTCCCGCCGGAAGCGGTGCAGCGCGGGATGCTCTTCGTGGCCCATGGTTCCTCCTGCGGGCGCGTCGCAGATGGCACGAGGCGGCACGGCGGCCGCCTCGTGTCCTTGCCCTGATCCTCGGCAGCGTGCCCCTGCTCGCGCAGGGGTACGTCATGCTTAGCGCTTGAGGTTCACCAGATCCTGCAGGATCTCGTCGGCGGTGCTGATCACCTTGCTCGACGCCTGGAAGCCGCGCTGCGCCATGACGACGTTCGTGAACTCACGCGCGAGGTCGGTGTTGGAGCCCTCCAGCACGCCGGTGCCGACCGAGCCACGGCCGCCCGTGCCCGGGGTGCCGATGATCGGGATGCCGGAGTTGGAGGTCGCCTCGAAGTTGTTCGCACCGGCACGCTGCAGACCACCGGCGTTGGTGAACAGCGCCATCGCCATCTGGCCCAGCGGCCGGTTGGTGCCATTGGAGAAGATGCCGGTGATGTCGCCGCCGGGGCCGACCGAGAACGAGACGAGCGAACCGGCCGAGTAGCCGTTGTTGAACGTCGCCGACATCTGCCCGGAGGTCGCGAACTGGGTGATCGAGGAGATCTTGATGTCGCTGGTGACCGGGCTCCCCGCGCCCGAGGCCGCGGCCAGCGTCGTCGTGAGCGCCAGCGGCGTCGGCGCGGCCGGCGTCTGCAGCACACCGGCGTTGTCGAAGACGATCTGCGCGGGCGCGGGCACTACGCCGGTCACGTTCGTGTCGGAGCTGGAGGTGGCGATGTCCCAGGTGTTCGGCGCCGCGTTCTTGGTGAACGTGACCGTCACCGGGTGCGCCGCACCGAGCGAGTCGAAGATGTCGACGGTGGTCGCGATCGTCGCGCCTGTCGCCAGCCGCGCGTCGAGGTTGCCCGCGAAGGTCACATCGGTCGTCGGCTGGGCGGCGATCGCCTGGCCGAACGGGATGTTGATCGCGCCGACCGGGCTGGTCACATCGATGGCGCCGCTGGGATCCGCGCTCCAGCCCTGCACCTTGAAGCCATTGGTCGGGTTCACCATCTCGCCGGAGACGGCGACGTCGAACGCACCGTCTCGCGAGTAGAACTCGCGGGCACCGTCACGAAGGATGAAGAAGCCGTTGCCCTGGATCGCGAAGTCGGTCAGCTTGCCCGTGCTCTGCAGCGAGCCCTGCGCCTGCAGCACGTCCACACCACCAAGGGTCATGCCCAGGCCGACCTGGATCGGGTTCGTGCCGCCGCGGTTCTCGGTCGGCGCGCTGGCGCCGGTCTGCGTCTGGGACATCATGTCCTGGAACGTGACGCGCGACGCCTTGAACGCCGTCGTGTTCACGTTCGCGATGTTGTTGCCGACCACGTCCATGTAGGTGATGTGGTTCCGCAGACCAGCGATGGCCGCGAACATGGCTCGCATCATAGTGAGTAGCCCAACCTTCCCCGGGGGTACCGGTGCTCATGTGCGGCCCCCTGGAAGGTCCAGCCGCACACCTGTTGATTGATTACCCAGCGAGGTGGAGTCGCCTCCTCGCTGGCCTCGCGCGCTAGGGCGCGATCACGACGCTGTCCACGTTGGTAAAGACGTGCTCCTTCTGACTGGCCTGATCCACGGCCGTGACGACCGTGCGATTGGTGATGCTGACAACCAGCGCGAGGTCGTCCATGAGGATCAGCGAGTCTCGCGATCCCTTGGCCTGCGCCTGATCCACTGCCGAGTCGATGCGCCGCAGGTGCGCCTCGTCCAGATGCACGCCGCGCTGCTCCATGCGCCGCGCCGCGTGCCCGGAGAACGCGACGCCGCCCGGCGTGCGGTCGAGGACGCTGCGAAACGCCTCGGCACCCGCGGGACGCGGAGCGCCCGCCGAGGCCGCAAGCTCACGCGCCGCGAGCTGCGCCGGGCCGAGGCCGTTGATGACCTCTGCCATCGCTACCGAACCTCCTGCACCTGCGCTACCGGGAACGAGCGGTTCCCGATGTGCACCGATGCGGCGCCCGCAGAGTCGAACGTGACGCTGCTGACGATGCCCGTGACCTGCTCCGACGGACGCGGCTTGCCGGTCTTCGGGTCTGCGGACTGCGGGACGGTCGCCTGCACCGTGCGGCCGACCAGCGAGCTCGCGCTCGCCAGCTGGCTCACCTGCGCCAGCGCCTTCAGCGCCGTCGACATCTCCTCCATCGCGGTCAGCGTCTGGAACGACGCCAGCTGCGCGATCATCTGGCTGTTGTCCTGCGGCTCCATCGGGTTCTGGTTCTGCATCTGCAGCACCATCAACTTCAGGAAGTCCTGCTGCGACATCGTGGGCGTCGAGTTGGGCAGCTGACTGCCCGGCGACCGGATGTCCGCAAGGCCCTTGCCCAGGTTCGTCGTGTTCACCTGCATGTCGGCCTCCCTTACGCCCGCAGGTCCACGCGACCGGCCTCGGCCGGGCCGCGCGATGTGCTTGCGGCGGTCGAGCGCACGCCGCCCATCGCCGCGATCGGCGACCAGGGCGACTCGTCACGCGACGCCCATGCATCGCGCCCGCCGTTCGAACGCTGCTGTCCGCCGTCCGCCCAGCCGAGACCGGCCGACGGCGCCTGCTGCTCCACGTGCAGCCGCTCCACGCGCACGTCGCGCTGCTCCAGCCCCGTCCGCAACGCGGGCAGGTGCTGCTGCAGCAGGTCGTGCGCCTCCGAGGACGACGCCTGGATCGCGACCGTAACACCACCCTCGGCGTGCTCCGTGATGTGCACGGTGAGCTGCCCGAGGTCGGGCGGGTTGATCGCGATGCGCAGCTCGCGCTCATCACGGAGCGCCGCTGCCTGCACCGTGTCCGCGATGTTGCTCGCGAGCTGCGGGCCGTCGGCGGCGTCCACCGTGAGCGTGGTGCTCGTCTCCGTCACCTGCGGCGCGCGCGCCTCGACCACCGTCGACGCGAAGGGCGTCAGCCCCGTCGTGTCGTCGGTGCGCTCCGCACGCGGCTCACGCGGCTCCGGCGCGGCCTCGACTGCCTCAGCGGCGACCGAGGTGATCTCGATCGGCTGCTCAGTCGACGCCGCTGCGGCCTCGCTCGCGTCTGCATCGAGGCGAGGCGCGGGTGCCTGCGCGGCCACGACCGGAGCGTCAACAGGCGCAACCTCGACCGCAGGTGTCGCCTGTGGTGCGGTCGCCGGCTTCGTGGCGGACGTGGGCCGCCAGCCGTACTCCGACACAGGCCCATCGAGCTGTACCGATGCGCTCTCCGGCGCCGCAGCTGCGACAGCGGCGATGACCGGTGCCGCAGCTGCGGCCGCCGGAGCTTCGCTCGCCGCGGTGAGCGGCAGCGTCGTCGTGGCAGCCGCCACAGCCGCGACCGGAGTCGAGGCGATACCACCGGCAGTCGGCTCCGTCGCGGCGATCGGCCGCGGCAGCACACCGCCGAACATCAGCGCCGCCAGCGCGGCAGTCACATCCTCGGCTCCCGCATCGCGGTCCGGCCGAAGGTCGAGGGTGATCGGAGCGACCTGCTGATCCCCGTCGAAGGTCGCGTCGCCGTCCACCAGCAGCGCGGCGAGGTCCACCGCGGGCATCGGCGGAGCAACCACCTCGGCGGCGGTCTTCGCACCCTCGGCCGGGGCAGCAGGCTGCTCCATCGCCGAGGCGATCACATCGGAGAACGTCTTGCCGTCGCCGCTAGGCGAACCGGCAGCAACCGGCGTCTCAGGCGGTCCCGCCGCGATCGGCGGCGCCCCGGGCATCGCGATGGCATCGATGGCCATACGCTCGGGCTCCTTCCCTGCGCCGCACCCGAGGTCGTTCGATGACCTCGGCCGGGCACTGCATGCGTGCGCTCGATCCATGAGCGCCACTCGATGTTGCGCGTCGCCGATGCGGGATCGCATCAGCGTTTGCACTACTTCGGCTAGACAGACATCCGGAACATCTCCTGGTAGGCATCCACCAGGCGGTTGCGGATCTGCACCGCGAGGTCGAACGTCAGCGACTCCATCTGCACCGACAGCACAGCGTCATGCAGATCGTTCTGACCGCCGACGGCGATGTCACCGACCGCCTTGTCAGCCGCCTGTTGCGAACCGGTCAGCGAGGCGAGCAGGCCGCCAAAGGCGTCGTTCGCCTCGCGGCTGTTCGCGCCTGCGCCGACCGGCGTGTGCGCCGCACCGGGCGAGATGCCACCGATGCCGCCGGGAATCCCACTGATGCTCATCGCGATCCTCCTGGCCTAGCTGCGCCCGATATCGAGCGCGCGCAGCGCCATCGCCTTCGCGGCGTTCATCACCGTCACGGACGCTTCGTACGCGCGGCGGGCGGAGACGATGTCCGTCATCTCCGACACGACATCGATGTTCGGCATGAGCACGTCACCGTTCTCGTCGGCGTCCGGATGCTGGGGGTCGTGCACGCGTCGTGCGGGCGCGTCATCCTCGACGATCGCCGCGACGCGCACGCCGCCACCGGCGCCGCCATCCGCAGCGCGTCCGAGCGCCGCCGAGAACGCACCGCCAGGTCGTGCCTCCTCGAAGCGCACGGAGGCGTGCTTGTACGGCCCGCCACCCTCGGCGGTGCGCGTGGTGTTCATGTTCGCGACGTTGTTCGCGACCACGTCCATGCGAAGCCGCTGCGCCAGCAGCGCGCTCCCTGAGATCTGCAGGCTGCGAATGAGTCCCATCGTGCGCCTCCTACTGGCCCCGGATCACGGAGCGCAGCGTGCCGATGCGTTGGCCGAGCGTCTGCGAGAGCGCCTGGAAGCGAATCTGCGTCTCGGCGAGGTTCGTCATCTCCTCGTCGATGCTCACGCTGTTGGCGTCGTTGCGTTCCGAGATCGCCTCACGCGTCGGCCCGCCGCCGGGGTGCACGCCACCCTGCCCGCCGGGCAGCAGGTGCCGCGGATCGGTGCGATCGAGGTGCACGCTGCCACCGCTCGTCCCCAGCTCGCCCGCGAGCGCCTGCTCGAAGTCGACGGCCCGGCGCTGGTAGCCCGGGGTGTCGATGTTGGCGATGTTGGAGCTGATCGCCTCGTGCCGCCGCGCGAGCCCACCAAGGGCCGTGCGGGCCGTCCGAATCGCACCGCTGTCCATGATCTGCATCGCTATACCTCCCACGCCTGCCGCGCGTAGCGCTGGCTGGTGAGCTCATCGGCCGCGCGCTGGTCGCGCCGTCCAGACTCGACTGCTTCGCTTTCGGTGTGCCGCTCGCGCAGGCGCTCCAGCACGTTCCGCTCGCGCGCGATCTCCGTGAGGCGCGTGCGGCTGTCGCGGATGCGCGCCTCCAACTCGGCCGCGCGGTCGCGCTGCGCGACGATCGAGGCGCGCACGCCATCGATGTACGACATCGCGCTCCGCACCTCGTCGATGTGCAGACGACCGCCGTGCACACGCGACGCGAGCGCCTCCTCCTGCTCCCGCTCCTGCGCCGCCAGGTACTGCAGCGCCTCCTCCGCGCGCAGGCGCTGCTGCGTGAGCATTCCCAGCTCGCGCTGCTGCGCGTCCTCGAGGCGCTGCTTGAGATCGAGCACGGTCTGCAACCGGAACTTCGCCATCGGTCGCTACCCCTCCACTGCGGCGCGCATCTGCGCCAGCGTGTCGTCGAGCGTGTCCCATTCGTCGGAGCGCTGGCGCAGGAACGCCTCCATCGCGGGAAGACGGTTCAACGCCTCATCCAGCTGGGCGTCGGTGCCACGCTCGTAGGCGCCGATCGTCACGAGGTCGCGCGCGCGCTCGTACGTCGCGAGCAGCGCGCGGAGGCGTCCCGCAACGTCGCGGTGCTCCGGCGGCGTGATGCTCGGCATCACGCGCGAGACGCTGCCGAGGACATCGATCGCCGGGTAGTGGTTCTGTGCGGCCAGCGCACGGCTGAGCACGATGTGGCCGTCGAGCGTGCCGCGCACCGCATCGGCGATCGGCTCCGAGAGATCATCACCCTCGACGAGCACCGTGTAGAAGCCGGTGATCGCACCCTGCACGCCAGTTCCGGTGCGCTCCAGCAGCTTCGAGAGCGTCGCGAACACGGAGGGCGTGTAGCCCTTCACCGCCGGGGGCTCGCCGGTCGCGAGCGCGATCTCGCGCTGCGCCATCGCGAAGCGCGTGACCGAGTCCATCATCAACGTCACGCCCAGGCCGCGGTCGCGGAACTCCTCGGCGATCGTCGTGGCGACCCAGGCTGCCTTCATGCGCAGCAGCGCCGGCTCGTCCGAAGTCGAGACGACGACGACGCTACGCGCGAGGCCGGCCGGGCCGAGATCGCGCTCGATGAACTCGCGTACCTCGCGGCCGCGTTCGCCGATGAGCGCGATCACGTTCACATCGGATGAGGCGTGGCGAGCGATCATGCCGAGCACGGTGCTCTTGCCGACGCCGGAGCCCGCGAAGATGCCGATGCGCTGCCCCTGCCCACACGTGAGCAGGCCGTCGATCGCGCGCACGCCCGTCGTGAGCGGTGTGTCGATGGGACGACGCGAGAGCACGTTGGGCGTGGCACTCGCGAACGGCGGACGCATCGGCGCGGCGAGCGGCCCGAGCCCGTCGATCGGGCTGCCGAGGCCATCGAGGACGCGACCGAGCAGCGTGTTGCCGACCGGCACGCGGAACTGCTCCGCCTGCGAGATGGCGCGCGCGCCGGTCTGGATGCCGCGCACGTCCCCAAACGGCATGACGAGCGTGCGCCCCTCGCGGAAACCGACGATCTCCGCCTGGATCGGCGGCTCGCCGACCCGCTCGATCGAGCAGACATCGCCGAGGCGTGCCGAGAGGCCATCGACCTCCATCGACAGCCCCACGACCTGCTGCACGCGCCCCGTCACACGCACGGTGTCGAGGCCCTGCACGATCGCACGGTAGCGCCCGTAGTCGACGCGGAGTTCGGCCTCGGTGAGCGTCGGCTCAGGCAGCATCCGGCACCGCCGTCCGCAGTGCGCGCGTGAGCGCCTCCATCTGCACGTCGAGGCGTGCATCGATCTCGCCGGCCGCAGTGTCGATGATGCAGCCACCGATGCCGATGCTGCCGTCACCGAACACCTCGAACGGCTGCACCGCGCCATTGCGGGTGTCGAGGTGGCTCGTCACCACCGAGAGGTCGGCCGGGTTCACGCGCAGGCGCACGACGTTCTGGTTGCCCAGCCGCTGCATCGCGTGCTCGACGGTCTGTAGCACAAAGGCTGGGTCCGTCTCCACGCGCGTGCCGATGACCGTGCGCACCGACTCGATCACCAGCTCTACGATCTCGTGCTCGGTGGAGGCGAGCAGCTGGTCGCGCACGCGCTGCGCGGAGAGCGCGGCGGCCTGCACGACCATCAGCGCATCGGCGAGCTCGGTACGCGCAGCGGCCATGCCGGCGCTGTAGCCCGACTCGCGACCGATGCGGTAACCCTCCGCGCGCACGTCCGCGATCTCGGTGGACGCCTCGGCGATCAGCTCATCGGCGCGGCGTCGCGCCTCCTCGACCAGGTCAGCGGCGCCCTCGGTCTCCGCGATCGCCTCGGGCGCCATCGGCGGCGGCGGCGTGCCCTCCTGGATGCGCCCGTCGAGGTGGACGATGTACTCCTGCTCGGAGCGCGTAGACCGGATGATCGGGTTCCTAGACGACAAGGTCGGCCTCGCCGGCGCGCATCACGAAGATCTCCTCGGCCTCCTCCAGGCGTCGGATGATCGCGACGATGCGGCCCTGCGCCTCCTCCACGTGCCGCAGGCGGACGGGGCCGAGCGCGGCCATGTCGTCCTGCAGCATCTTCCCGGCGCGCTCCGACATGTTGCCGATCACGCGCGTGCGTACCTCCTCCGTCGAGCCCTTGAGCGCGACGCTGAGGTCCTTGCTGTCCACCTCGCGCAGCACGCGCTGGATCGCGCGGTCATCGAGGAGCGTGATGTTCTCGAACACGAACATGCGCTTGCGAATCTCGTTCGCGGTCTCCGGCGCCGTGTTCTCCAGCCCGTCGAGGATCGTCTTCTCCGTCGCGAGGTCGACCTTGCGCAGAACCTCGACCACCGCGTCGATGCCGCCGGCGGCGGCGGTGATGTCCTGCTGGCGAGGCGTGAACACGGAGCCGAGGCGGCTGCGCATCGCGTCCTCCACCTCGCGCACGATGTCCGGGCTCGTGCGCTCCATCATCGCGATGCGCACGGCGATCTCCGCCTGCAGCTCCGACGGCAGCGACTGCAGCACGGCGGACGCCTGCTCCGACGGCAGGTAGCCGAGGATCAGCGAGGTCACCTGTGGGTGCTCGCCGCGCAGGAAGTTGACCAGGTCCTTCGTCTCCACCTGGCGCAGGAACGCGAACGGCGTCGCGCGCGAGGTGCGCTCCAGCTGCCCGACGAACTCGGCGGCGCGCTGCTTGCCGAACGCCTTCTCCAGCATCGTCTGCGCGTAGTCGACGCCACCGATGGAGACGAAGTCGCGGCCGAGCGCCGTCGCGTAGAACGTCGCGAGGATCTCCTCGCGCTCCTGCGGCGAGAGCTGACCGATGCCCACGATCTCCCACGTGATCTGCGCCACGTCCTCTTCCGGCAGCTGCCGGAGGATCTGCGCGGACATGTCGGGGCCGAGCGCGATGAGCAACGCCGCGGCGCGCTTGCGCCCGGACGTCTTCGCATTCGGCTCCTTGGTGGCGGTGGCCGGCTTCTTCTCAGGCGGCACAGGCGGACTCCATTAGCGCAGGCCGGGTCACATGTCTTCCTTCAGCCACGCCTGCATCACGTCGGTGACGATCTGCGGCTGGCTCCCGATCAACGAGCCGACGCGGTCCTCCATCTCGCTGCGCGCCTCCTCCACCTGGGGCGGCGCGGGGAGCGCGCGGATCACCGGCATCGCCGCCTGGAGCGCACCTGCCGAGGTGGCTGCGGAGAGCATCGGTGTGTTCGCGCCCTGCAGCTCCAGGAAGCGATACGCGTCCGAGCGCGCGGTCACGGAGCGCACGAGCATGCGGAAGAGCAGGAAGCCGATGATGAGCGCGACGATCGGGAGCGCGATGCGCGCGTAGCCGATGAGCGTGTCCTGCGACGCGTCGGCGGCGAAGGCCGCGTTCGCCTCATCGATCGCGGTGCGGTCGAACGGCAGCCGCCCGACAGCGATCGTGTCGCCTCGCTGCTGGTCCAGGCCAGCGGCCGCCTTCACGGCGTCCTGCAGCGGCCCCACCTTGTCCTCCGGCACCTTGTCGTCCAGGAGCAGCGAGATCGACATGCGCTTCACGGCGCCCAGCGCCTGCACGTTCTTCGTCGCGATCTTGCCGACCTCGAAGTTGGAGGTCGTCTCGGAACGCGTGTAGTCGGTGCCGCTGGTGCCACCGCTCGCCGCCTGCGGCGGCGTGAGCGCACCGGGGATGTTCGCGGCCGCGCCCGGGACGGCGCCGCCGCCCGCGCCGCCGTTGGTCTTGTACGACTCGGTCGTGGTGGACGAAGAGCGCGCGATCGGCGGCGCGTTCGGCGTCGTGCCGGGCGTGTACTGCTCGCTGGTCGTCTCCTGGCGGTCGAAGTTCAGCGTGGCCGCGACCTTCACCGAGGCGCGGCCCGGGCCGAGCGTGCGATCGAGCAGTTGCTGGATGCCCTGCTCCACGGATCGCTGGTAGTTCTGCTGCATCTCCAGCTGCGACGCCGAGGCGCCGAAGCCCTCGGCGGCCAGCTGCGTGCCGTCGAACAGCACGCTGCCGGAGGTGTCGAGGATCGAGACCTGCTCGTCCTTCAGCCCCTCAACGGCGCCGGCGACCAGGTGGGCGACGCCGCGCACCTCGCGCTGATCGAGGCGCTGCCCCGGCTTCAGCTTCAGCACGACCGAGGCGGTCGGTGAGGTCTGATCCTTCAGGAAGAGCGACTTCTCCGGGATGACGATGTGCACGCGCGCGCGCTCGACGGCGCTCAACGACTCGATCGTGCGCTGGAGCTCACCCTGCAGGCCGCGCTGGAAGTTCAGGCGCTGCACGAAGTCCGTAGCGGTGAAGCCATTGCCGTTCATCAGCTCGAAGCCGACGTTGCCGCCCTGCGGCAGCCCCTGCGCGGCGAAGTCGAGGCGCAGCTGGTCGACGCTGCTCTGCGGCACCAGGATCGTGGAGCCGCCGGTCTCGAGCTTGAACTGCACGTTCTTCGACCGCAGCTGCTCGACGATGCCCGCGCTATCCGCAGCAGCGAGGCCCGAGTACAGGGGAACGTACGCGACCGTCGTCGACCACGAGTACAGGACGACGCCGATCCCGGCGAGCGATCCGAGCATGCCGAGCAGCAGCGCGCGACGCGCGACCGGCAGCGATTGCCACAGTGCGAGGAGCGAGCGCGGGAACTGACTCAAGGCGTGCCTCCCTGACCTCACGCAGCGTAGGGAGGTAGCCCGC
>Ga0172380_10007238_pt1 | contig 12547 bp, 12 predicted proteins | sample Leawe162metaG_FD_119747 | JGI IMG/M metagenome (GOLD analysis project Ga0172380, IMG submission 119747) | Leachate microbial communities from a municipal landfill in Southern Ontario, Canada - Leachate well 162 metaG | ecosystem: Engineered > Solid waste > Landfill > Unclassified | place...
ACTTCTACGGCAATGCCGCTTTTTAAAACTGTAGCCAACATGTAAACACCTTGTTCAGTAAATACATAAGGATTCGTTCTTATCATATTAAAATTTGTGGTCGCATTTTGCGACCGCAAATTTTTCAATTCTTGATTAGTTAATTGAAACATAAAATCGCTATCAAACCTCTCTATATTTCTCTTTACTTGTTCATTGAGTCTTTTGGTAGGCACATCATATAACTCTGCTAAATCCTTATCAATCATTACTTGAATACCTCTGATGATAAATATTTTATCATCTACGACAATATTGTTTAAAACTTGATTTTTTGTATCCATCTTCACCGCTCCTAGATTTTAAAGACACAAAACCATAACAGAAAATTTTATTTTTATTTAAAAACATGACAATTTGCAATATTTTTAATTCAAACTCATATTAATTTTTCCATATATTTGTTTATACCGATGATAATAATTTGATTTTTAGCAGTATCAATCTTATAAGGCACAACATAACCTTTGAATACAAGGTCTCTTATATTTTTATCATTGAAGTAGCATAGATTGGAGTTTTTGGAGATAATTGGTATCCCTAATTATTTGCATATTTAGACTTGAGGTTTTCTTTGAAATCATTCATTTTATTGGTATATTGTTCCTGCGGTAGTAACTGCGTATTGCCATTTTCTATATCTGATAAGCATTTATGAAAATACACCTTTGTTTGTTCAAAATCCTTATTTACGGCATCGCTCTCTTTTACCGAGAAATTTTTGACCATACCCTCTTTTAAACTTTTTATAACAGTTAAAAATGACTCATAATTGTCATCTTCTACTTGAAGCTGTATAGTTCTCATCCTTACCTCTTTTTTCTTTTATTGTATCTTATTTTTAATATAAAATTATTTATAAATCCAAGCTCCACTAAAAAGCCCCACCAAAAAGTGAGGATTTAAAATTGTCCCCAAGGGACGAGCAAAGAGATAAAATTACACAAACCCAATCTTCTAGGTTCCTTCTCTAGCTTCATCATGAATACTCTGCATACTTGAAACCATTTGCACCACTTTTTGAAGCAGTTTTGTTGTTTAACTCAAAATAATTTTCTTACTTGTGAGCCACTTGCAAATTCAACCAAGCAACCAAGCTAATATCTTCTAAAGTCAATTTTCTAACTTTTTAAAAAACTGATTTTAGCCATATTTATATGAAATAATTATGAAGGCTTTGCATTCGATGCAATAGTAGAAGCGCAAAAAGAGAGCTATGAAAAGGCAAAAGAGTTAAAAGAGAAGTTTGAGGCAAAAAGATAGAAATATAGTTTGGAGCTTCCTGATTTTAAGAAGCTCTAAGCTCATGCGCAAGTTTATAAGAGATAATTCCACCAAGTGATATGTCTTCGTCTATCTCTTCAAAATGCACGCCTATACCATCTCCTATGAGACGGTAGTTTTGAAGCTGTTCTTTGTTGGCTTTTTGGATTTTTGGAGTGTAATCATAAGGTATAGACAAAACATCACTGCTTTTGAGATGTACATAAATCTTATCTTTAAAATCAAGCTTCGTTATTGAAGTATTCATTCCACGCTCCTATGAGTTCTTTTTGATGCTCTTTTACTATAGAGAGTATCTTTTTTGCATTACTTGCAGAAAATTTGTAGTTATCGGTAATAAAAAGCGTCTCAAGTTCAACTCTCATATAGCCGCCTCCTTTTTCAACATGTATATGCAAAGGCAAGTGCTCATCACTAAAAAAGAAAAATCTAAAACCATTAATTTTAAGCACAGTAGGCAAATTATGACCCCCGAAAGTTTATTATTATAGCAAAAAAAATCAAATCAATATCTTTAAAAAGTTATAACATGTATTTTAATATAAAAATATTTTAGCTTATCAAATCAGTCGGACGACCAAAGTAGTAACCTTGAAATTCGTCCACTCCATACTCTTTTAAGAGTTCAAATATCTCTTCATTCTCAACATACTCTGCAACCGTCTTGATATTTAGCTCTCGTGCAAAGTTAACTATGCTTTGTACTAAAATTTTTGAATCGCTGTCTGTGAGTATGTTCTGTATTAAAGAGCCGTCAATCTTGATAAAATCAGACTTTATCTCCAAGATGTGAGCATAGTTTGCATAGCCGCTGCCAAAATCATCAATAGCTATTAAAACGCCGGTTTTTCTAAGTTTTTTAACAACTTTTGCCAATCTTTGGAAATTTTCTACACCCTCTTGTTCAGTTATCTCGATTACTACTCTTTTTGGGGAGTTAAACTTTTGCACTCCCCTCATCAACGAGTCCATTATAGTTGCATCAAAGAAATCGTTTGGTAGAAAATTTACGGATATTTTCTCCTCTCTAGGAGCAAAAAAGGCTAAACTCTGTTCTAACATCTCTCTTGCTATTTTTATATATAAACCGCTATTCATAGATATATCTAAAAAATCGCTCGGATATAAAATATTTTTCTCACCGTTATCAAACTCTATAATTCTAACCAAAGCCTCATATTTAATGATGTTCTTGTCTCTGTCTGTTATTGGCTGAAAAAATGGGATAATATTTTTATGCTCAAGCGCATGTTTGATTGTCCGCTTAATTTTTATAACATTTTGAGAGTACTCTTTCGTATCAACCTGCTTTGAATACATCAGGTAAGAGAGCGACTGTTTTTTTGCTTTTTTTAGAGCCATTTGAGCATCTTCAAGAGGATGCGCATTGTTAAATGCGACTCCTGAATATATCTCAATGCCAATAAGTTCATCTACCCCGTTCACCACAATCTTTAATGAATTTATCTCGCTGTGGAGCTGTTCAATAATTTTAAAATATTTATCTTCGTCAAAAATGTCCTCTTCTTTAAACAGCACATACTCATCAGAAGAGATTCTATATGCGACAAATCCATACTCTTTTGCAAAACTCCTAAAAGTCTCCGCCACCTCAACTAAAATCTCATTTCCTACATCCACGCCATAGAGCTCATTTATAAGACTGAACTCTTTTATATTACTTAAAATTAACAGTTTTTTATCTTCAGAGTAGAGAGCATCATTTAGTGCATGCCTGTTTAAAAGGCCGGTAAGATGGTCGGTATAGACCTGTTTTGAAAAATATTTTAACATTTTATTAAAACCAAAATGGTGAATAGCTCCCAAAACCAACATTATTGCTACTATCATAAAAAATAGACGATGCATAAACTCTGTATCTTTTTTTGCGATATCAGACATCTCAAAACCAACAACTAAATACCCCAAAGTTTGCGATAGATGATTCTCCAAAGGAATACTCATATCTATTTTATACAACTCCGCCTCGCTATTATGATTATGCTGCAGATGAGTTTTTAAACTCTCGCTGCCGCTTACATATAGATATTTCTCATTAATCGGCGTTACCTTTTTATCTAACATAATCTCAGCAAACGACTTATCTATCGTAACGCCTATGTCAGCTTTAAATATTGAGTTAAAATTTTTTAAAAAACCCTCAGGAGAGATTCCAAGCTCAACATTTCCAACATATACGCCGTTGTAAAAAATCGGCTTTGTTATGCGGTATGTCATCTCAAGGTTGCCCGCCTCAAACCCGCTAAAAGAGCGATGAAGTCTGTTTGTGTCAACTATCAAAGTTCTTTTTTTGTTTAGAGCGTCACCAAAATAGTTCGGTTTATGCGCTCTAAAAAGTGTTATACCATCAGGTGAGCGAAAGGTGAGAATATCTACTGTGTTATTAATGGATTTTAATTGCGTGTAAAGCGGAGCGGCTATGGATTTTATCTGCTCATAATCTCTGCTCTCTATTGCCTTTGACAAGCCCTCTGTCATAACAAGCTCATCTAGTTTAACGTCCAGTTCGACCTTGTCATGTTTTAAGTTTATATCGAAAAACTTTTGCACAGAACCGACAACCCTTTGGAACTGTTCGTTTATTGAATTTTTTAACTGATACTCTAAAAATAGATAAACCACACCCCATGACAGTAGTAAAACAAAAAAAGTCAAAATTAGCGTATTGCGTCTTGTCTGACTAGGAACATTCATCTCGTACCCACTATATTTTTATTTAAAATAATTGTACCGTTTTCATCTTAAAGGTGCAAATATTTTTAGGTGATGCAAAATGAAAAAAGTTTTAATTTTGTCAGTTTTAGTTTCAGGAATCTGTTTTGGTGATGAGAGTTTAGCCGCTCGCGAAGAGAAGATGAAGCAGGTACAGGAAAACACAGGTTCGGGTGCTATGAATGTTGAGAGAGAAGGAAACAAAGAGAAGCAAGAAGAGAAAAAAAGAACAAGAGTCTAAAATGAAAAACAGAGATTCTATGGAAAATGGCTCTAACGGCGGTTCAAGAGGCGGTGGCGGTAGAAGATAACTCTTTCGCCATCTTCTCCATCTTTTTAGACTTTGGTATCTAGCCAAAGTCTCTTTTTATAAATATACATGTAGATAATTCCCTTTATAAGCGTCTCCACATTCATAATAATAAAAATCGCAACTATACCGTACCCCATTTTATAAGCGATATACGACGGTACAAGTCTAAAAATCCAGAGCGAAAGCACACTTATTTTAAGTGTAATCTTAGTTGCCCCCGCACCTCTTAGCGCACCCGAATAGACGAACATTATTGCAAGCGGAATCTGAGCCAGACCGACTAAAATAAGATAGTATGAAGCCACTGCGATAGTCGCTTTGTCTTGTGTGAAAAAACCGACCAAAAACTCTGGAAAAAGAATAAGAAAAGCTCCTACTCCGCCCATAAACACATAGGCTATTCTTCCGCTTATAATGCCCATATTGTAGGCCCGCTCTTTGTCTTTTGCACCCAAACTCTGCCCGACAAGCGCCGTAGCTGCTATTGCAAAACCAAACCCCGGCATAAAAGCTATTCCCTCTATGCGAAGCCCTACTTGATATCCTGCAAGTTCAGCCGTTCCATACGCCGCAATAATGGCAACAAAAAATAGAAATGAGAGGCTTGAAATCCCGCGCTCCAAAGCTGCACTCCATCCTACATGCCAAACTCTTATCATATCTTTTATACGGATTATCGGGATGATATTTAGCTTTGAGTGAGGTTTTTTCAAAAGAATAAAATATGCCGCAACACTAAAGCAGTAAGATACGACCGTTGCATAAGCCGCACCCTCTATGCCCATCGGCTCAAATCCATAGTGTCCAAATATCAAAACATAGTTTAAAAAAGCGTTTATCGCCGCGGAGATAAGCTTTATGTAGAGAGAATTTTTTGTATCTCCTGCCGCCGAGAGTGCGTTATATAAAAGTGTATCTATAAATATGATTACGATTCCAAGCGAAATTATCTTGAAATAGAGTGTGCCCTGCTCTACAACATCTGCCTGAGCCCCCATCCATGTATAAAAATATTCACTGCCGAAGTAACCGCCAATTGTTACAAAAACAGATAAGACGACGGCAAAAATCCCAAGCGCATACAAGAGCGCGGAAGCTCTTTTTTTTCTTCCCTGCCCGATAAATCTCGATATTAGAGCGTTTCCGCCCACAACATAAAGAGTCATCAAAACATTTATTATCATCATAAACTGCATGCTCATACCAACCGCCGCAAGAGCCGATATGCTAACCATTCCAACCATTAACATGTCAATCAGTATTTGAAGTATGTCAACCAGATGTTTAAGTGCGGCAGGAATTGCGATGGAAAATACCTTGTGGGTATCACGGGAGATTAATCTTGAAAAAATTGTGCTACCTCTTGCATAACCTCGATAAGCTCCTCTTTTGTCTCAAAACGGAGCTCTTTTTTATCTCTAACCTGCTCTTTTGGCGGTGTAAAATCAAAGACTAAAACAAAAGCCGTTATCTTTACTTTATCGGCATTCATATCTGCCCACTCAAGGCTCATCTCTGCAACTTCGCCATGTGAGTCCACGACCGCAGCGGGATAAAGCCTCGTGACCTTGCTCAAATCAATATTTCCGATTTTTGATTTATAAATCATATTTTTCATGTCGATATGGTAACTAATGATGGTTTATAGTTGGCTTTTACGCCGAGTTTCACAATAATTTCACAAACTTTAATTATAATAGTCATAACATTTTGCAATGTTGTGAAGGATAATTTTAATATGACAAAATTTCTGCTTATATATTTTTATGTTTTTGTTCTGATTTTAAACGCCCAAACATTGAGCGTTGAAGAGTCGATTGAAGAAGCGCTTAAAAACCATCCCGATATCAAAAAACTCTCACTTGGTGTTGCACAAAGCGACTCTTTGGTTGATATCGCAAAAGCTGACTATCTGCCTCAGCTAAGTGTGGGTGCACAGTACAATCCTCACAACACCTTTGTTATGCCGCAAAACGGTCAATTTCAAACAATAACTGATGACAATTGGCAAGTCGATGCTCAACTTAACCAAAAAATATATGATTTTTCAAAAACAACTTCAACGATAAAAGCGTATGAAAAGAACCAAAATATGGCGACTCTCTCTTTAGAAGATGCAAAAGCTCTTTTAATAAACAATGTGAAAAACATATATGATGCAGCACTTTTTCAAACCAAAGCGCTAGAGGTCAGAAAAAAAGATTTGCTTACAAAAGAGGAGCTTTACAAACAGGCGCAGGCATTAGTTCGTGAGGGGCTAAAAACAGAGGCGGATGCAACAACTATATTAAGTGCACTTTACAACGCCGAGGATGCTCTTGCCATCACAAAAGCCGATTTAAAAAAAGCTCTCTCAACACTCTCTTTTTACATTGGCAAAAAAGTAGATTTAGAGACCACTCTTGTCGATAATGCAACATATCAAATAACTCAAGAGAAAGAACCGCTTCTTCAAGAAGCAGTTGCAAAAAACTTCGCACTCAAGAGTTTAAAAGAGGAGATTGAGAGAGAGAACTTGATATATAGTGCTGCAAAAGCCGCTAACTACGGCTCCATTGATGCAGTAGCTTCATACACGCATCAAAGCTCTATAAATGAGTACGATACTTCCATGGTCGGTATCGGCATTACCATCCCGCTTTACAGCGGCGGGAGAATAGGTGCACAAGCAGAAGAGGCGCGCATATCACAAGAGATGGCAAAAGAGTCATACAATGCAAAAAAACTCCTTTTAGAAGAGGAGATTGAGGGGTTAATGATTGATTTACAAAGATATGAACACACACTTAAAGCAAAAGAGGCGTTGATTGACTCCTCAAAAGCAACAAAAGAGATAGTTGAAGCACGCTACAAAGAGGGACTCTCGACTTACATAGAGATTTTAGATGCAACTTCAACAAATTTATACGCAGAGCTTGGGCTTTTGGAAGCGAAATTTTCAATAAATAAAATTATAAACAGATTAGAGTATTTAAGAGGAGAGAAGAGATGAAAAACTGGATAAAGTATGCAATTATTGCTCTATTTGTCGTTATCGGCGGAGCACTTTTTTACAATAAGGTATATGTTGCAAAATCAACATTTGAGACAACAAAACCAATTGTTGGAAATCTAAATGTAACTATTCGTGGTATCGGGAATGTGGATGCAAAAAACATCTATGCAATAACAGCGCAAACCGGCGGAAAGATAGAGAGTATCTTTTTTGATGAGGGCGAGTGGGTAAAAAAAGGCGACCTTCTTCTTAGCATAGACCCGGTAGATATGCCTATGCTTCTTGGCGAGGCGAGATTGGCTCTTAAAAAATCAAGCCACGAAGCAGAGTCGGTAAAAGAAAACCTAGAGAGCCTAGAGGCGCAAAAAACTCTTCTTCAAGCAACTTATGAGCGTTATAAAAATCTCTTAGAACAGAAGTTTGTATCAAGAGCCGAGTATGACAAAGCAAAGAGTGATTTGGACAATATAAATGCGCAGATTAACTCATCAAAGTCTAAAATAGCTTCTGCCACATCTGAAGAGCTAAGAGCTCAAAAAAATATAGAAGCGATATCAGCAAAACTTGAGAGACTAAAAATTTATTCGCCGATAGACGGTTACGTAATAACAAAAGAGGCCGAGAAAAATCAATACGTCCTGCCATCTGATGTAATTTTTAAAATCGTAGATCCAAAAACACTTTGGGTAAGAGCAAATATTGACGAGAGACTTGCAAATCAGGTTAATGTTATGCAAAAGGCAACCATAAAACTTCGTTCAAAGCCAAATGAAAAAATCAAAGGAACACTCCAAAGAGTAGTCGCCATGAGCAACGCCGTCACTTTGGAGAGAGAGGTAAACATAGGTTTTGATATCACTCCTGAGACGTTTTACATAAATGAACAAGCTGAGGTAAACATTGAGGTGGCACAGCATGAAAATGTCTTGAAATTCCCTCTCAAGCTCCTAGTTGCAAAAGAGGGCAAAAAAGGCGTTTGGGTGGCTGAGGGCAACAATGCTTTCTTTAAGCCCGTAACTCTCTTGGCGCAAAATGACGAAGAAGCTGCCGTCTCATCTGGAATGGATGCAAACACAGAACTACTCCTATATACGCCTAGCAACAAACCTTTAAGTGACGGAATGAAGATATTTCGATGATAAACCTAGCTAAAAGAGATATAGAACATACCCTCGGCAAGTTTTTAGTTACCGCCATGGGCGTGGGGATGTTGCTTGGAATTGTTCTTATTATGATTGGTGTTTACCGCGGCATGATGGTTGATGCAGAAATTTTGCTTGATGACATAAGTGCAGATTTGTGGATAGTTCAAGAAGACACACTTGGACCTTTTGCGGAATCTTCACGAGTATATGAGGACCTCAAAGATATAATCTATGTCATGGATGGCATAGAGACGAGCGAGGCAATGACCTTTCAAAACATCCAGCTTCCACGAGCCGAAAAACCCGTACGTGTCGTGGCAGTGGGGTATGACATACGAGGAGTTATCAACCCCGTCAACCCAAAGAGACTTATAGCGGGCAGAGACATCAAAAACGACCATTACGAAATCGTCGTCACAGACAAAACAGGCTTTAAGCTAGATGACAAAATCAAACTCGGACGCAACCTCTACACCGTGGTGGGCATCACGCACAGCACAGTCTCAAACGGCGGCGATCCGCTTGTGTACATAAGCCTCAAAGATGCACAGGATTTGCAATTTTCCTACTCCAACAAAGAGATTCAAAACAATATCGCGCGAGGTGTAAAAAACTCCGAAGCATTTATGGTAAATACTATTGTCGCCAGAATAAAAAGTGGATATAACGTGGATGAAGTAGCACGAGACATAAGAAAATGGCAACACAAAAGTGTATATACCAAAGAGCAGCAAAAAGATATACTTACAAAAAATCTTATAGAAAAATCAGCTAAGCAGATAGGTCTTTTTACAGCTATTTTGGTCGTAGTATCAACTATTATCATCGCGCTTATCATCTATACGATGACTCTAGAGAAGATGAAAGAGATATCAATTATGAAGCTTATGGGGCTTCCAAACTCACTTATCATCTCCATGATTGTCAAAGAGACCTTGCTTCTTGGAGTTTTTGCGTTTATATTTGGAAATATCTTCTCGCATCTAGTTTATGACAGGTTTCCAAAACGAATAGTTCTTGAGATTCCCGATGCATGGGGGCTTTTTGGTGTCGTTATCGTTGCTTCCATTCTAGCTTCTTTCGTAGGTGTTAAAAAAGTTATCAGTGCTGATCCTGCAGCAGCAATCGGAGGATGATATGAACAGAGATACGGCCATAAAAGTTCAAAATTTAGTAAAAAACTTCGGCAAAGGCGAGAGTCTTGTAAAGGTAATTGAAAATGCCTCATTTGAGATACAAAAAGGAGAACTCGTTGCTCTCATAGCTCCAAGCGGGGCCGGAAAGACTACCCTTTTGATGATGATTGGATGTGTTCAGGAACCTACAAGCGGAGAGATTTGGCTAGGCGAAGAGAAAGTTTACGACAACAAGTGGACAGCCAAAGACACTCGTAAAATCCGCAGAGAAAAGATAGGTTTTATATTTCAAGCCCACTACCTTATACCATTTTTAAATATAATTGAGAACGTCACACTGCTTCCGCAGACAAACGGAGTGAGCGAAAAAGCAGCAAAACAAAAAGCGATGGAGCTTTTAGAGTATCTTGAGATTTCGGACAAAGCATACAATATGTCATCACAGCTCTCAGGCGGACAAAACCAAAGAGTTGCCATCGCAAGAGCATTAGCAAACAATCCGGAGATAATATTAGCCGATGAACCGACAGCCGCACTCGATGCACAGCGCTCAATCAGCGTTATAAAAATGCTTAAAAAAATCGCGAGGGAACAGAATGTTGCTATCATTACCGTAACACATGATGATAGAATCCTTCCTTATTTTGACAAAATTATGAAGATAGAAAACAGAGGAATTGTTTTTCACGAGTTAGAGGGGGAGAGGGTTATATAATAAATATTTAATCTTGACAATAGACCCGCTCTAGCATTACAAGAGTCAGGATAAACAAAAAAAATGAATTATATGTAATATCGGTTAGTTAATTATTTTCAGATGCTATAAGTATTTTCTTTCTCTCTATTCCCCACCTATAGCCACTCATAGCTCCACTTTTTGCAATGACTCTATGGCATGGGATAAGATAAGCGATGTGGTTTTTACCTATGGCAGAAGCGACTGCTCTAGCGGCTTTTGGTTTATCGAGATAGTTTGCTATATCTTGATAGGTCGTGACTACGCCGTTTGGAAGATTTAAAAGTGCTTTCCAAACATTTACCTGAAGATTTGTTCCTTTAACAAAAAGAGAGTATTTTTTGTTTTTTATAAAGATACTTTCTAAGTATTCATATGCCGCTTTTTCATTAAAATGTAGATTTGCATTTTCCCAAAGTTCATTAAATCTTTTAAAAATCTCATTTTTATTCTCATCGATAAAGCCCAGATAGCAAACTCCTTTTTCTGTAAAACCGATGAGGGCTTCGCCAAAAGGAGTTTGCCCGTAACCGTAAGTTATGAGTACATCTTTGCCTTTTTCTCTCCACTCTTTAGGAGTTACGCCGATTAAGTTTACAAAAAGTTCATGGAGCCTGCTGCTGCTTGAGAGACCTATATCCAAACTGCTATCCAAGATAGATTTAGACTCTTTTATATGCTCTTTTGCATAGTTTAGAGTAACGGAGTGCAAAAACTGTTGTGGAGTTACTCCCACATACTCTTTAAAAACTCTTATAAAATGAAATTTACTCATACCGATATTTTTAGCAATCTCATCGATTGACGGATGCTCTTTGAAATTTTCATCAATGTACTTGATTGCTTTTTCAATCTGTTTATAGTTATCGTGCAGAAGTGAAATTTCATCCATTTTTAGCTCTTTTAAAAAGTTGATTTATTATAAATCACAAAGCCCTTTGCTAACTCTTCTAACTCTTTGTTTATCTTTACATGTAGCTCTGTATCGCTTATATTATCCAAAACATCGCAGATTTTGTTTGCGATAAGTTCAAACTCTGCTTCTTTCATACCTCTAGCCGTTAGTGCTGGGCTTCCTATACGGATACCGCTTGTTATAAAAGGGCTTCTTGTGTCGTTTGGAACACCGTTTTTATTTACGGTGATTCCCGCTCTCTCTAATGCTGCATCTGCATCTTTACCTGAGAAATCTTTGTCTAAAAACGACACTAACACTAAATGGTTATCTGTTCCGCCCGAGACCAAATCATAACCTCTTTTTGTTAAAACAACTTCAAGCACTTTTGCATTTGCCTTTACTTGTTTTGCATACTCTCTCCATGATGGGTCTAGTATCTCTTTAAATGCAACAGCTTTTGCAGCGATAACATGTACAAGCGGACCACCTTGAATACCTGGGAAAATAGCAGAGTTTATCTTCTTTGCTATCTCTTCATCATCTGTCATAATCATACCGCCTCTTGGACCTCTTAGAGTCTTATGAGTAGTTGTTGTTACTACATGAGCGTGAGGAAATGGACTCATATGCTCATCTGCCGCGACTAAACCAGCCACATGAGCGATATCTGCAAAAAGAAAAGCTCCAACAGCATCAGCAATTTCACGGAATTTTTTAAAGTCTATCTCTCTAGCATAAGCCGATGCTCCACAAACGATAATCTTTGGTTGAACTGCTTTTGCGATTTCTAAGATTTTATCATAGTCCATTCTTCCGTCTGCCTCAACACCATAAGTAAAACTTGAGTAGTTTTGCCCTGAAAAGCTCGGTTTGCTACCATGTGTCAAGTGTCCGCCATGACTTAAATCCATACCTAAGAGTTTGTCACCTGCTTTTAGAAGTGCCGCATATACCGCAGCGTTTGCCTGACTTCCTGAGTGTGGTTGAACATTTGCAAACTTACAACCAAATATCTCACAAGCTCTATCAATCGCCAACTGCTCAATGGCATCGGCATGCTCACATCCGCCGTAATATCTCTTGTATGGATAACCCTCGGCGTATTTGTTAGTAAAAACCGAACCCATAGCTTCCATAACCGCCGGACTTGTAAAGTTTTCACTGGCAATCATCTCTAAGTGAGCAGTTTGCCTCTTTAACTCGCCCTCTATGATAGAAAATACTTCACTGTCCGCATGTTCTAAACTTTTGCTAGATATAAAACTCAT
>Ga0172380_10007239_pt1 | contig 12545 bp, 26 predicted proteins | sample Leawe162metaG_FD_119747 | JGI IMG/M metagenome (GOLD analysis project Ga0172380, IMG submission 119747) | Leachate microbial communities from a municipal landfill in Southern Ontario, Canada - Leachate well 162 metaG | ecosystem: Engineered > Solid waste > Landfill > Unclassified | place...
GACGGTCGGATTCACGACCAAGCGCAGAAAATGCAATCCTTTCGCCTAAAGATTTTGATCTATGAAATTGAACACGATGCGGTGATGTTTGATGCCTATTTTACCGAAGCGGCGTTTGAATCGTTAAATCAGACACTCGAATTACAGTACGATATACATATACATCAAACGCAATCAATGCAACAAACACTTGATTTAATACTCGCAATTTACAATAAGCTCACACACCCGCACCAACACAATCCATGTAATCCCGATCCCCGACCGGCATCATTACTCGACCAACAACGGTATTTCCTCTCGGGGTTTCCCGATGTCGGAAAAGAAAAAACATTAACGTTATTAAAAACATTTAAAACTCCTATATCGATCATAAAATGGATTTGCACGGAAACGGTCTTAAATCAAACCCCTTCGGGGAGATGGAATGTAAAAGGGAGCATTGAGGGCTTTGGCGCTGAGTTCCATAAGAAAGCTCGGCGCATTTTGTTAGAAACGGCATCGGAGGTGATATAAATATGGTCTGCGTAACATTATACGATATTAAATACAATAAAAAAGAGCATAAAACGGGGATTCACGAATGGTTTGTCCTCGTTTTCAAATCCGATGATTTAGAAGTGCATCAAGCAATTGAAATCGAAGATTTTGATGCGAAGGATTGGGTACTCGGGGCGATTTACAGCGCGACGGGTATTGATGCGGGAAATCTCGTTGAAATTCCTGAAAAAGGCAAGGAAGACATCAATAATCATAAAATTGATGAATTTGTTGCATCGGATAAGGAGGATGAATAATCCATTTATCCCTTTTTTTATTTCAAACACAAATATTCGGAGAAATGAACAATATGTCGTTTTTAATGGCTGATGAAACATTCGTACAATTGAGCTGGAAACACATTTCAAAATTGTGCGATGAAACCCCGCATTCGGGCGGTGGTTGGTCGTCGGGTGGCAGTTGCATTGGTAAGCAATTGCTCGAATCGGAATTACATTTACCGTTTAACCACGGAAGCACGTTACCGGGTTCAATCGGGCATAAATACATGCAAACCGAGGTTTATCTGGTCGGGGGCAAATATTTCGACCGCTATGAAATTGTGGGCCACGAGGTTCCCGTAATGATGAAAATCAATAACAAATTACGCTGGAGTTATATCGACACTCTCGTGTATGATTTTATTGATTCTTGTTTTGAAATCTGGGATTACAAATTTAATCAATTTGTAAAATATGTCATTGATGATGGAAAAGCAAAGGACACGGCCCTTATGCAAGTAAATCTTTATGCCGATTTATACGGTGCGAAGCGATTTCGTGTGATATATACGGGAATGGGTAATTATTCTCAAGGCATTTCATTTTTGTACGAAACAAATCACGAAATGGCGATTGCAGGAATGAATCGACTTGCTGAAATCGACTATATGAAATCAAAGAAATTGGTCAAACCGTGGCACATTGTCGCTGAAGATTGCTACAAAGAAAAAGGGGCATGTACTTATTGCGATTTTGCGAAACCGATTGAAAATGAGAAAGGGGAGCAAATTCACCCCGCACATTGTCTCAAACGTTTTGCAGAGGAATTTGGGCAAGAATTCACCACCCTCAACAAAGTCAAAAAATATATGGAGGAACACAACATTGGCACAACCCCAATCCCGACACCGTAATATTAAGGGCCATCATTTACCCGAATCGTTTACAAAGACCAATCCATTATTACTCGATCATTTAACGATGGATTTGCTCGATTTTTTTACTAACGGAAATAACCGCTCGGAAATTGTGCGAGAAGCATATATCGAATACATGAATATGATGAAAAAGATGCGCCCGATTTTTGAATCCGACCAATTTAAACGAGTGCGGAAACAATACGCCAAACAATACGGCACAATAACGGGAAAAGATTATGTATGTTCAAAAGCACAGACTTCTTTTAGCATTTCTGAGAATCTATTACATGAAATGGACTGGATCTTAGAGCAATATCAAGATATAAACAAATCGGCCTTAATTCAAAATGCAATTATTGTTTATCTGATTAATCAATTTGTTCAAAAAGAGATCCCAACAGTTCAATACATCAACCGCATTGATACGACACGGAATTATCACATTATTAAAGAAACGGGGGAAATTGTCTATGAGTAATGATGATTTGGGCGAACCACAACTTCAATATTACAAAAAACCGATGAAAAAAAGCCGAAACAAACAATCAAAATGTGAATCTTGTGGAAAAGATTTACCCTTTCATGGAAACGGGTGTCCACGTAAATATTGCGATGATTGTCGAATAAAACGAATGCAAGAGACCAACCGCCAAAATGCGACTAAATCTTATTATAAACATCGTAAAGTCCATTTTTGTATTCTGTGCAATGCTGAAATTAAAACCATCGGTTCGAGGAAATATTGTTCGCAATGTCGACGTACGGTCGAAATTCAACGAGCAAGAGCTTCTTTATCATTACTGAATACCAAAAAGCAACAAAAACAATCGGAGGAACAACACTCATGAAAGGAACGCTCACAATTCGCAAAATGGATGATGTCTCTCTCGAACCCGAGCAAATAGATGAAATGTTTCAATATATCAAATCTTTTTTACCCGATTTTATTATACATGATGTCTATATCGAGATTTGGGATCAACAAGATGCGCAATCTTATTTTCATTGGCCCTTAATCTTAAAACAACCGCTCGGCCCAGACAAACCCGTTGAAGGATTTCATAAATTTGAAATAAACGGTATTGGAAAATTGTGGCATGTTATTTTACTCATAAATAACGATAATTTGCAGCGAACTCTCACGCATGAATTAATCCACGTTATTTGTGCGGAACTCATCGGCCCCGACAAATGGGTGCAATGGCGGGGAATCTTCCACGATGATGCCCGACGGGACGATCCCTTTGAATTTGTGGCGATTGCGTGTGCCGAACCGACCATCATTGAATCTTATCAAAAAAAGGGGGAATAATCATCGCCATTCTCAAACCAAAGGCATCAATAACATATTTTGATGAAATACATTCTCATTTATTTAATTTAGGTGATGATGATCACCGGATTTTAATATCACCTCGATTATGTACATCAATTTATTATGATTCTGATTCTTACGGCCGTTTTACATGTACCTCGTGTATCCGTGATTTAAAACAATGCTCACATTGTGAAGATTATGATTTATGGAATCCAATAATGATATTAATAAATCGGTTTAAAATCGAAGGATATTTACTTCGTAAACCGATTTATCTCACGCAACCGCATATAATTAAGGGCAGTGTAATCGGGCAGATACACCATGGAAAACCGATTTACGACGGGATTCCCGTGAAAGTGGAAGGGATTGTATTATGAAATGTGCGATTTGCGGGGGCGATGTTGAAGATAAATCCGATATTCCCGTGTGTTCGCCGTGTTGTAATCATTCCTGTGCCCGAAGTCGCAAAAAGGATAAAATCGCACGAACCGTCAATAACAACACCAAGCTTTCGCCGTCAATTGCACCAGATCAACTACAATCATCGATCTCAAAACCGATCGATTTAGAGATGATCCCCCCTTCTTCGATTGAATTAAAGGGCCTTTCTGATATTTTGTCGATTGTAATGCCTTCGCGTTATAATAATTGTGATGCGATCCTGATACATTTAATTCGTGATTTTTGGTCGTTCTGGAATGCCCACAAGCTCGAAGTAAAGGGGCAATTGTTCGTTTCGAAGGATGAATCGGGGCGATGGTGGTTGTGCAAACGAAACGGGGCGAATCCTTCCCCAGTCGTCAAGGCAAAAACTCTTTTTTCATGATTTTATTTTAGGGATTTTCGTGTCATATTTTATTAATTTTGTCGAGTGTTTTTGTGCATTTTACTGATACATATGATTGTGTTTACATATTTTTTCAAAAAAACGTGTAAACATATATTAACTATCATATCTATAATATCAGTACATTTCGAAATGAGATGTGATTTTATGAATAACAAACTATTGTGGCTCAGCCGACACCCCCCGACCGAACAACAAATCGGGGAACTCCGTCGGTTCAATACAACAATCGAGATCAAACAAATCGCAAAATCCTTTAACAATGCGAAAGAAATTGTCGATCTCGTCGTATCCGAAAAAGCTGATACTATTGTCGCGGTTTTGCCAGTCAATTTATTGGCTGATTTAGTGAAATTTAACATACACCCGATTCGGGCTGTTATGTCTCGCCACATTAACAAAGAGGGCGAAGCCGAGTTTACGCACCAATATTTCGAGGTCGTGGATGAAATTAACATACAAACACACAAACTAATCTAAAATGGATGAGAGAAAAATGGATGTCAAAATGATGAATGGAAAACGGAAAATGCTCAGTTTCCCCCGAAACTCGATTGCATTTATCCTAAAATTTACATCATCTGAAAAAATGATGATTTTTGCCGATTCGGTAATGTACTCGCAGATCAAAGCGTTGGTCTCACAAATACCGATGGAAATGAATGGAGATTGTCTTTCCAAAGAATATATGAACAAAGATGACCCTTCCGAGAATGTAAAACAAATGCTGGAAGAGATCGATCAAACTATCGCCGAAGAAGAACAAAAACGGGCCGCATTGAAGGCTTCGATGAAAAAAATTGAAATGGAGCTGAAAAAAGTTGAGTGATTTGATTGCAATATTATCTTTTGAATCAAATCAAGGGAATCATTGGAAAGAACTGGTGATTTCCCTTAATTATATTGGTGGAATGAAACGGAAAGGCGTTTTTTATGATGAAACATATTCCGATTTTGATGTTGATGTCTGGAAACGATTTATTGCTGATTTAGCCCACCTCGATCACCCGATCTTTGATGAATTGTGTCCGTATTGCCTTAAATCGCTGAATTATTTTGCAGAAGGTTATATCAAACATAATAACATTCATTCTATGATTACATGCCCTAACGTAAAAAAATCATTTTATGAAAAAAATGCGATTCAAAAAGTATCTGAAAATCAATGCCTGCGATTAGAATTCAACACCGAAACCGAAGCCTTCAAACCGCTCATCGAATTTGCGAAACAGTGGAATATCCCGTTCAAAATAGGTGAGTAAACATGGATGAAATGATTTATGCTGAACCTGGGGATTATATTCTCAATTTTATGCAAAAAATTCTTAATTTAGCAGAAGATACGAAAAAAACAGTCATGGGAAATCATAATGAGAGAATCATTATTGTTATCCCTAATATCTATAAAAAAGAAACCGAGAAGGATGAAAACGATGACTCTGAATAAGATTATTGAAATTCGGGAGAAATGTGTGGTGTATTAATATGGAAGGCAAACTTAAAAATATTTTTAGATACGGGGAAAAATGTCCCTTTATTTGTGTTCATGAATGCCTTATCTGCCCTTTTAAAGACTATGTTGATGGTGGATGTACTTTTTTAGTCAATATCTCTGCGGAGGTCGAGGATTAAATGAATTGGGGCACAATTACGCAGATTACCCTCATAAATCTCGATAAAAATAATGAGGATTATGCGCTTTTTTTTGTCTATAAAAAAAATCATAAAAAAAATCGAAAATTAACAGTGAATGCGGTGTTTTTGCAAAAATGAGTGAAAAACGAATCTTAAAACCCGAAATGGAAGAATCTATCGACACGTTATTAGATACAATTACATCAGCATGTTTAGACCATGCCGAAGTTGAAAATAATGAGGGTGTCGATGATTTTTCGGTAACCTTTGATAATAAACTCGCGGATATTCTTTCCGCTGAAATTACGGAAGCTCTCGAAGAAATGGGCCTTGATTTATATCAATTGCCCAAAGTCCAGCATGAATTGAAATGTTGGCCGATCTATTTTTCAGAAACTTGGGACCTTAAAAAACCCTTTGAAATCAGGAAAAACGACCGCAATTTTAAAGTCGGCGACCTCGTGTTATTGCGAGAATATGAATTTCAGTTTCAGAAATATACAAATCGGAGCATTCTGGCAGAGATTATGTATATATTACGTGATATGTTTTTAGAACCCGGATTTGTGGTCTTTACAACAAAGATCCTTAAAAAAATGGGGAGTAAACATCATGAGTGAAAATTCCCCGAATGATCAACAACACACTCGCCCGAATTATCTCGAAGGCTTCGAACATCGCTACAATTTCACGACCGAACAAAATGAAACGATTAATCATATCGAATTCCCCACAGGATACCCGCCGTTTGTGTGCGGTGCGTGCCATGAGAACTTGAAATTGTATTCACTACAATTGAAGGAATCGGGATTTACAATCAATACATATCAGTGTCCTCAATGTAAATGCAAAATGGAGGTGCATTGCCTTAAATCGCAATATTTGTTAGAATATGCCGAATATCTAAAATGGAAATACAATAAAGAGTATAAAAAAATGGCAGAAGAATCGACCGACCAAACGGCACCACCCAAATCCAAAAAACCATCGGGATTAGATACCATCCTGAAGAAAGGGGCGAATGTATGAACCTAAATACGGTTATGCAATCTTCATTTCGTACCGTGATTGTGGATTTGCACAAATTCCGACGGGAACGGCCAGAATGTGATATTTACATCGGTCGAGCCGTCGAAGGCACGGAATTCACCGAAGATTCGATTTGGGCGAATCATTTCACTCTCGAACAATACGGCGAAAAATGCTTGGACTTGTACGAAATTGATATACGCGCTAAAATTCGGGAAAATCCTCAAAAATATAACCTTGAATCCCTTCGGGGAAAACGGTTGGGATGCTGGTGCATTACGACGAGCGTGATTTACCCGATGCGGTGTCACGGGCAAGTCTTGATGAAATTACTGAAGGAGCTGTCACCAAAATGAGATATACAATTATAATCGAAACAAATACTGATAAATTTAGCCCATTTGCGGAATTGGTTGGTGATGAATATGAATATGGTGAAATATTACCATTTATTCATGATTTGGAATCGCATTTAGACAATAGTAAGAAAATCTCAATTACAATCAACGGAAAGGTCATGAAACCATGAAAATTCGGGCAATCCGAGTGTGTTCTCCCCAGAAAAATTGGAGCGGTACGACATTGGCCACCGTGTATATCACCCCGATGCTCCAAGCCTTTTTTCGATTTTGTACTCGCAACCATATCCCGTATGCCATCCTTTCCCGCAAGTTTGGGATCGTTCAGGATACGGCGAGTTACTCGCCGTATCCTGATGCGGAAATGGAAACGGACGAAGATCTCTTAGAATTACTCAAATTGCAAAAAGAACAATACAACGACACGGTGTTTATCTATTGGAACCACCGCCCGCTCACGCATGATAAATGGGTGAAAATGCTGAACGATGCGGGATATTGTGTGCATTCGATTAATACATTACAACAAATTTTAGCAATTTATTTACAACTGCAAAATAAGGAGTTGATTGTATGAATTTCCAATATTGGTTTGAAATGCCTTCCCAATGGACATTTACAATGCCCAAGATTCAACATTATCTATTAAAGATTGTTCAAAAACACACGAATATACTAATCCCTTTTGCTGGACAATTCCGCTTTCCAAAAATGGATAAATCATGGACTTATATTGATATTAACCCCGAATCCCCATCGCCGTGTTTATATGGTGATGTATTAACGGTTTTACCGGCGATCACCGACCAATTTGATTTAATCATCTCCGATCCCCCGTATTCGTTTCATCAAGCCCACACGACCTATAAAAACACAGATATGATTCAAATGACCGCGGTTAAGACCGAATATGATCGGTTATTGAAGGGAGGGGGACAAATCATTCATTTCGGGTTCAATTCGACAGGGATGGGTAAAACCCGTAATTATGTGAAGCAAGAACTCTGTATTGTCAATCAAGGCGGAAATCATAACGATATTCTGATTTTACGCGAACAAAAATCATATCAACTACAAAATAAATCAAATCTACTCAAATCTACAAACATTTAAATAGGACGGTTAACTCATTAGAATTAGAGTGAAAACTTATGTCAAACAACAATAAATGGATTTGTGAAGAATGCGGTGAACCAATTCATCGCTCTGGTTATTCTCTTTTTTGTGAAAATGGATGTTTCGAGGATGATGTCAGAAATTCGGGATCGAGTGATCTCGATGATTTTCCATCTGAGAAATAATTTTTTCCCATTATCCCCTACATTCGCCCCCCACTGCGAGGGCGGAGGGGAACGATTGGGGCCGTGGCCTTTTAACTGTCTGAATTATATTCATTTGTCATTGAGCCTCCTTTTTCCCGTGCGTTGCGCGGGCGACCACGGCTCCAGTCCCTTAAATACAAAAAAAGTGAAAATCATGTCAGAATTACAATTAAACCAAAATCCGGGGGTTTTATTTACAATCGAAACGAAACCCAACCGCTTTATCAGTTTTTTACTCCCTCGATTAGAATGCGGGGCCAACCTCGATGCGGGGATCTGCGAATGTTCGGAGATCACATGGAATTCTGCGACCGATGGCGGAATTGATGTCGTTTGTCGATCTTGCGGGGAATTACGGTATCATTTTCCCCCGTGGTCAATAATTTAATTTTTTTTCTTCTTTGTAGATTCGAGTAGATTCGATAGTGTTAAATACTCGTTTTGTTTTAGAGTAATTATGGCCCTCAATTTTTACATTTTTCAAATCAAGGCGACTGAAATATCTAATTCAGTATTGATTGGAATTATTCAAAACAATACGACATTTATTGCGCGTTATGCTTTGAATGATCTTCCTGAATTTGTTAAACAGATCATGCAAAATGATTCTAAACGTTATGAAATCTCAATAAACACATGGAATCATCTTGTGTATCATTCCACAATTCAGAATTTTGATTTTGAGAATAATCGAGAATTGCAATTTTATTTATCACATCCATTCGAAAAATATTTTTAATTTTTTTGCTCATTTTTGTCATAATAAGTCATTTTATATAAAACGATTATATAATGTGATCGATTCGTATGATCGATCCTAAATTTTGCACATCGAAATTAAAACATTTATCTCGCCCAGAACAAGAGAATGAGATAAATAATACACGGAAACCTTTTTTACTGCAATTATATCAACAAGATCTTGAAACCGCACAATTGCTCAATATCAATATTAATCGCACAATTCGATTATTATTCCATCAATGGCTTAAAACTCACGCAAAGGAGGACAACAATCATAACAACACTCGAAAGGACTGAACCCTACACAGGAATGCTCAATCATACATCATTTGATGATGTACTCGATACTTCCTATCTCATGCTCGTACGCGATTATGGAAAATCAATTCCTTCTGCGGTTAAATTAGATTTAATTGCAAAAACATATAAAAATGTATTTCGTTGTATTTCTGATTCTCAGGTGTTGTATCAGTGGAACGGGGTATATTATGCTGAAATTAAAGTCTTAGCCTTTACGGGACAACTACGTATCATGATCTCTAATAGTTCATTTAAGGCGTTAACACAAGCTGCATTAACTGAAATTTATGAGATTATTATGTCATTAACATTATGTGATGATATTAATCAGCAACCGTATATTCCCTTCAAAAATGGCTATTTTTCCTACCTTAACGCTCAATTTTTGCCACCATCCATTGATTATCATTATACCTATTGCCTCGATTGCGAATATCTCAAAAATCAAGATTGTCCTAAATTTAAAGCTTTTCTTAATATGATCACCGATGATCCAGATACCCAAAAACTCTTATTGGCCTATTCAGCGTTATGTTTTACGCCGGATGTTGGAAATCAATTGTCTTTGTTTCTCATTGGCCGGGGTGCGAATGGAAAATCGACATATACCGATATTGTTAAGGGAATTTTGAATAAACAATGTACCACCATGGAATTCGATGAATTAATCAATTCTGAGAATAGATTTGCTTCTTATCGTATGAAGGATGCAACGTGTTGTATTTGTTCCGAAATCGAAATGGAGGACGCGTCGAACAAAAATATCAATAAATTTAAACGTGTTATCACACAACCGACCTTCTGGGTGGAACGCAAAGGCAAAGATCCCATCGAAATCAAAAATCGGGTTAAATATCTCGTTGATGCGAACAATCTCCCTTTAATCTCATTATCCGATCCTTATGCGTTCTATCGCCGAGTGAGAGTGATTTTGTTTAGGAATCGCATCCCGGTGAAAAATCGGATTAAAAATTTTGCAAATCTCTTATTGGAAGAAGAAGCAGGGGCGATTGCGGCTTATATCTTAACCTTTTTATCCGATCAATCATGTCTCGAAGAGAACGTGCAAGAATCCGAAGATCTCTGGGCGCAAGGCATTGATGAAACCCGCTTTTTTATTGATAATTATTTAGATGTTACCACGAACGAAGAAACGAGTTTCAAACAAATCTATGATACTTATACTCAATATATGAATATCGAAGGACTTCGTGCGTTATCATCAATCAAATTTGCGAAGAGATTAGTGTATGTGGGCCTAAAATCCGAGCATCATCACCAAGGAAATTATTATCCTGTCAAAATTAAAAACATTCTCGCAATGCAAAATCAAAAATTAGATGATATTTTACAGCGCGAACTTGAGAAAACGATTGATCAGAGTTAGTCTTTTTTGATGTCAAATGTAACCCCTTTTTTTCTACTTAAAATGAAGGTGAACCAAAATCTCCCCTATTTTAAATGATGCACTCAAATACAATCGCAACAAACCCACCACAATCGAGATCATCTTCGATTTATGCGTAGTTGTGCGCGAAGCCGGGTTCCCTCCTCTTCCTCTTTTTTTTTATATATCTAATAAGAAGTAGAACAGTTCACAGTATTTAAACCATTTTCCTTGACTCATCTGTATATCTCCCTAAAAACCCTTCAAAATTACGCAAAATGATGTGAAGGAACGAAAAATTTCACTTTCGAATGATTCACCTAAAATCCCCTTTTTGACAGAACTGTTAAATAATTTAGTGACTCTCACCCAATAATGAGTAAATCTTACTCAAAAAAGAAAATCATACTTTTTTAGAAATTAGTATGAACATTATGCGCGAAACTTCGAGTGACAATTTTTCAAAAAAAAACTTTTTTTAGATCCTGAGTCACAATTTTTGGGGTTCGAAAAATCGAACACGATCATATCACAATAATATCCCGTTCGAAAAATCGAACATCATTATTTTAACAAAAATGTCAATTTCACGAGATAGATATACCTATCTCCCCGAAAAAGGCACATTCGATTTTCACCTATCTCGCGCGCCCTTCGAAAGGGAAAGTAGGGGGAAATTTAACTATTGATTTTTTCGATAATTGGTTTTTTGGGGAATTAGGTATAGGTAATTCGTGAAATTTGCGAAGAGAACTTTGACTAGTTTGTGATCGGATGTTTGACTATTGAAAACTCCGATACTTGAAAATGCAAAGACTATTGTTAATCCCTATTTAAAGCTTGTGATCGGTATAATAACTATGTTTAAATAAGCTTTCTCTATTCTATGTGCAATCCTGAGCAAATCAGGTGATGAACTATGAAACCGAAAAAATCAACGAAATCGGCGTATATTGATGCCGTGCGGGGGTTAGATGCTGCCCTTTCGCCGAAAGTGAAGGATTTTTTGATGGCTGGGGCGAAAGACCACAAACCAATGGACAAATGGGCGCCTTCGCATGTTGTAGAAGAAACTCATGGTGTTTTAGACCAATGCTCTTTTACTGTAATTTCAGATGCGCCCAACTTAACCAAAGCGGTAAAGGAGTATGATGAAAGCCACAAAATCGTTGTAAATCGCCGTTTATTACATCAATTGCTTGATTTGTTAGAATCGGCGAATGATGCGAGTGAATTGGATCGAGAAACAATTCGAATCACCGTAATTGATAAAGATCAACCGCTTCGGGTGGATTTTGTGTTCGATGGAACCCCGTTGTATCTGTTTTTAGCACCGAGAATCGAGGAAGAGTAATATGGATCTTTGGAAAATATCCTGTTATTCAGAACAAAAATATTTTTTGTGTGATAATGAGGTTATGCTTTTTGTACACAAGATCTTTGCGATTATGGATAAAAAGGGGCATACATTTTATCGAACGACCGAACACCAGTTTAGATTGAAACCGAATGATGAAAAAGGCTGGGAAAAATTTCATATTTTTATGAATCAAAAAAAACGTGATAAAAATGGGGAAAATCATTAAGGAACTATGCGGGAATTGTGTCAAATCGACCAACCCGTGTGAAGGGAAGGTGTTTTGTTCGCTTACGAGCTGTTTTGTGAATGCTCGGGCGAAACCGTGCAATACCTACAAACGAGATGAAACAAAATAATGCCGAAAATTCAACAAATGAAACATACACAAACCATCGCCATACCCATCGAAACGGCAGAATTGATGCGGTTAACACAGGGCGATGAGATATTGTTTGAGCCGAACGTGAAGGATGATTATATTGTTTTGCACATTCGGCGAGTATCGAAAAATAAAAAGGGGGAAAAAGCATGAAAATCACGATGTCAATTGATTTTGATGA
>Ga0172380_10007240_pt1 | contig 12541 bp, 29 predicted proteins | sample Leawe162metaG_FD_119747 | JGI IMG/M metagenome (GOLD analysis project Ga0172380, IMG submission 119747) | Leachate microbial communities from a municipal landfill in Southern Ontario, Canada - Leachate well 162 metaG | ecosystem: Engineered > Solid waste > Landfill > Unclassified | place...
AGCAGCCTTGCCAGCTTGTTCTTCCGTCATGCTATCACCATCTCCGAGGTCTATCCGAGTTGAACCAACGGTCAAATAGGCTCGAAGATACTTTCCCATTATTCCTGTGTCTGTCTCAATTGAAATCATCATCTTTCTCCTTTCGCGGCTGCCCGTCGTCTTAACATTTGTTTGACCTGCTTTAGTTAGGTTGAATCAGTTGTTAGAATCTCTTGATTATCAAACCAGAAAATCAGGCGAACAGCATCAAAGCCTTTGGGAATATGATATGTGTCGGGATACTTCTGGAAAGAAACCAGACCATTTCCAAACATATAAGTACCGCCAAGCACTCCTGACTCAAGATCATACTGGTTCCAAGCATACTCTTCTTTTGCGTCAGCTATCTCTTTCTGCGCCTTTAGCCAATCTTCCAACTTAGCGATTTCATCCTCATTGAACCAAGATGCCGTACATGCGTCACCTTCCCCTCTTTCCCAATCAAGGCGGGTGATTACGGACATATCGTCCGGGACGCCTTTCGGCTCTACAATTGGAGTAACATCTCTCCTAACGCTAGACATGATTTCAAAAAGTTCGTACCAACGGTCAATGTGCGGAACTGAATAATGCTCCCATTTGCCTTGATATCGAATCTCTACGTGTGCGTGAATATCATATCCCATGTTCTTCTCCTTTTCTTCTTGCAAATATTTGCTTAACCTAACATCCTAACAGATTAAGTTAAGCAAATGTTATATGTCTTTTTCGTCTACTGTAATTATTGTGTCATTGTGACAAGCCCCGTGACACAATAATACAACTTCTTTGATTGTTGCTTTTCTTATTTTTCCAAGACCTGTTGAATCCCAACAAAAATGAATACACTTTCCTGACGGCTTTAGAATACGAGCTATCTCATCTTTACACTTAGCCCAATACTCTGCCCTTCCTGCTGTTCCGTTGTGTTTTGGTGTGTATCGTCTAAGGCATTGTTCAACAGAATATGGAGGGTCAAACAAAACACCATCAAGGGAATTGTCCGGCAATGATTTCAGAAAATCAAGTGCGTCCATTTGATAAGCATTTCCCCTGCCTTCTATATCATTTGCCAATTCTGCGGGGCTGTTTTCTCCTGCAAACGGGTCTGCCCATCCCTTCCCGACGTTATATTTTATAAAAAGCTCCTGTACTGGCTTCATAGCAAAAGTCCAGATTGAAGGCATTACCCACGTCCTGCTTATTTCCATTCTATTCTCCTTTTATCGGGATTAAATCTCCAATCATTACTATCTCCTTAGCTGACTATCTAACTCCCCTCTTTATTACTCATTATACATCACATTCATGAATAATGCAAGTATTACGTTTCTTTCATGGTTACTATTCATGTATAAATGGGCGTTTCAAAAAAGTGTTTTCCCTTAAAAAGAGGCGAAATGCCGAGGGCCGAGGGCCGAGGGCCGCAAAGGCCTATGGGACAAGGACTTATATATGAGTACTCACGATGTATAAATGGTCGTTTCACATTAGTTTTGCTTTGGCAGAATTTAACGACTACACTACAAGTGTTGCTCATATACATGAATAATAGTGTTTTTTAGTAAATTCTTTTTAGAAAAAAAATAAAAATATTTTAAAAAATTATTTCCTGGTAGCGCCTATAGTTAGCTCATTGCCCCCTATAAGTAGTCAAAGTACTATATTGCTCTCTGATGGGAAAAAATTTCCCATTTCTTATCTCTCTATTTTTATCTATAAACATTTATCTTTATTTACTTAGCAACTAGTAATCCAGGTCGATGGTTGCTGTAACACATTTAACAAAGTTAACATAACCCCATCTTAAAACACCCCAAAAACTGGAGATTTTAGACATAAATATTTTACATTCTTAACAAGATTGACATTCATGAGCTATCTACGTAAAACGTCGCAAACTGATATTTCATATAAACCACAGTCAAATATATTCTTACCCTGAGAGGATTTACGAAAACGAAAGCTAACACAAAAAACACCCCTTTTTACCCTTTTTTGGTAGAGATTTTGGAGATTTCGAGTTTCGGGTAGGTTTTCGTGCCAAGTACCTCGTTACTACGATATCTTTTATTTCCTTATCCCATAAAGAGATATTTGTTTTTATGAGCAGGAGGTGCACGTGAATCGTCAACTCGTTTTTCGAAAAACGCACATATCGATAATTTTTTATCCTTGATTTTTGATCTTCACTTGGCTACGAAATTCGTAATCAAATCGAAAATAGGCCCTTTGCTCGGTGCTCCGGGCCTTATAATACGGGTAAATCCTCCTTAGTTATTGAGCACTACGGTCGTTCCGGCAGGAAGCGGCTCAAAACTGTTTTCAGCCCACGATTTACTGTGGTAACCCAAAGACCAGACTCCTGAAGGAATCACTACGGTGCCCTCTTCTGGAGCAACAAATAAAATAACTAATCCATAATCATCTTCACCTAGATACGGGTATTTCGTCGCTGTAGCCTCCACATTTTCTTTCTCTACGATTCTTGCTTCCATCTTCGCTCCTCCTTAGTTACTGAGCACTACCTCAACCCCGAAGGGCAGAGGTTCAAAAAGCTCTTCCTGCCAGTCATTATTATAACTGCCTAAAGTAGTTCCTTTAGCTTTATACACAATGACTCCTCTTCCTGTTCCAGTAAATAAAACAATCAGATTATTTACTGTTTTGTGTCTCTTCAGGCAGGGGTACTCAGCCCTCGGCCCTCGTTCTTCCGGCATCACAATCCTTGATTCCATGTTCGCTCCTCCTTTTTCTCGGCTTCTTTAAGAAGCATGGTCACTTGTCTTTGAAGCTTGTTCCTTATAACAGTTTCAATTTCTTTCTTGATCTTGCCCTGATCGGCCAGGGACTCTGCGACAATGGACGGAAGATTCTCAATCCACTGTTTATTCACTTCTTTTTGTATGGTTTCTGTGATAGAATAGTAATAAAGTTGTTCAGTTACTACTTCTTCCACTAAATCTTTAAGCCGTGCTTCTATTTTTTCATGCAAGTATTCATCGTCAATTGTAAGATTAATTATCATTTAGTTCTCCTCCCCTTGTTCCCCAAGGGCCCTCAGCAATCGGCCCAGGGCCTCTGATTCCTTATTCATAGCACTCATGAGTCCTTGCGTTATTTGTGTTGCCTGCATCGTCGCTAGGCCCAGGACATCCGATAGGTCAATCACTCCTTCCTTTAGAAGCTCGTAGATGCTGTCCTCAACAAGGCCCAGGACCGTGGAACCATCGACGCTCGTCATTCGGTCGGAAGGAAACAGCCCTTCCATCTTCTGCTCGATTCTTTGTTGTATGGCATAGGTTCTCTCTGCCCGAGTGAATGCATCCATGTTCCATAGGTGCAAAAGATTCGTTGCGCTCCTTTTGGGCTTAGGAATGAATGGATTCTGGATAGTGAACCCTTCCTCTTCTTTGCTCTCTGCTTCCTCCCAAGAACAAAGGTCATACTTTGCTAAAGCCTCGGAGGAAAGGTCACAGTCGAACGACGAATAGTCTTCTAGAGCCTTCAGGCAACGCACAGGAAGGCCGGAGAGCGCAGGGTAGTCACATAGGGTATCTTTGGATGCGGGCTCTCCTACATAGCGGAACGTGCGCCCAGGGACGAACTGAGTAATCATTGCGGGGACTCCTTATTCGCTTGTATTCTTTTTAGTTCCTTGAGCATTTCAGGTTTAAATGTTCCTTCTTCGTTCCAAGGATCTTGACCCAAGGAATCACAGAAATTTTCTACAGGACAAAAGGAACAATCTAGACCTTCAATAGGTAAACAATTTTGTATTTCTAGCATCATTTCAATCCTATTTTTCATTCTTTCAGTCCTCCTTAAACTCAGGAACCAGGATTCCTTTATCGAATATTAAAAAGTCTTCTGTCTTCAGGAAGCTCTCCCCGTCTTCCCAGCAAAAGAAACACCGAGTGTCGTTGATATCTTGCCCTGTAACAATCTTAAATAAACTCTCAAGCCTCCTTTCTTCTTTTTCCTCTTGCTCTTCAGTCAATTCGCCCCGGAGCATTGCGGTCCTCACCGCTCGGCCTTGTTTTTCCACGTAAAGAAGATTCTCATATAACGCTATAGAATTAGCTGTAGGTGAGATATAGTCTTTATAAAGATAAATGAGAAGTCTGTATCCATGACCCCATATCTTTTCTTCCTTAGTCATCTATGCACCCTCCTTTCTGCTTTCCCCGCCTTCCTTGCTTCTTCCCCAAGGAACAATGCAGTCAACAGCGCGTAGTTCCTTGAGTTACGCATGACGGGGTACGGCCTTCCTTTGTTTATGATGTCTCTCTCAAGGCACATGAATATTACATTCATGTTCCGAGAAGATAGCGACTCCTTTATGTTTACTAGACGATATTCCTTACCTTCCGGGCTCTTGGCAGTGATTCGCAGCGTCGCAGAGTCCTGAGAGAGCGTCCATCCGTCACCTTCCGCGACGGTGGTCTTTCCTTCCTTGGTGCAAGTATAGAGCATATCGGAAACCCTCCTTTAATAGTTCATTGCTTCTTTGGCTATGGCAATCAGGTCGAGAGGCTTTTCTGTTGTTGCACCTGCCGTCCACGCCGCCCACGCCGCCGCCCACGCTGCTGGCGTCGTCGACTCCAACGCCGCCCTAGCTGCCCTCACCGCCGCTGGCGTCGCCGACTCCAACGCCGCCCTAGCTGCCTCTTTGCTTCGATCTTTACCGGAGAGCCAAGAATCAGCCCATCCATTCCACTCTGAATCTTTGCATACTTCCTTAGCACAAAGAATCCCGAACGCTGTTCGTTGTGTTAAAGAGACTTCGGGAAGGGGCATTTCTTCTATGAGGTTCATTTCTTTCCAGCCTTCCTTTAGGCCGGAATCTTCTTTGTGCTCTCCTTTAACATTACATTTGAAAAGACGTGGATTTATATAGTCTGCATAGATAGGGTTGAGGATCTCTGCAAGCAAGGGATCGGTATAGCAGTATAGGAAATCTTCGGAACAGAGTTCCGTTCCTTTGCCCTCGGCCTTCTTCCAGGTGTTCAGTTCCCATTGAAAACCGTTGTGTGTCTGCATGTTCTGGTCTGTAAGTTTGTAGCGAAGCTCCATGAATTACTCCTTTGTTCCGTTGACGTATCTGTATACATAGTAGGGCGGACATAGCCTATCGATTATGTACACGCTCTCATCCTTGTGCGACGCGCATAGCTTCCGCATTTTCCGCATGGCGCTGGAATAATGGTTAGTTTCCAGTACTAGCACGTCACGAGGGAATTCTACTGCGTAGATCATGACGAGGACTCCTTTATAGCTTAGTTAAGGAATTCTAGTACCTCTTGCAAGTGTTTTTTCTTCTCTATCAATTGCAAGAAAAACAAAGCAAGGATCTTGTACCATTTAACCTCATGGAATTTCCGCACCGTTCCTTGCCTATTGATATGGACATATACAATACCTTGACTTTCATACCATGAACCTACTTCGAATGTGGCCATAAATTCCTCCCTTACTCTGTTTTCGGCGCTTGCTCTAGTTGATTCAACTTCTCAAGAATCTGTCTATAGTTCCCCTGTCCTCCGCCTTGGCAAATATAGCCGAAATTATCCTTCCATTCACCTGCAAGAGGACAATCTCCGCAAGAGATACCATAACAAACCCCTTCTCTGGAGATAATTTCTTTCCTTGTTTCTTCAAAATGCTTAGGATTAGGCTTTCTCATGGTTTCCTCCCTTAGAATATTCCTTGCAGCTTCAAATAAAGCTCTGTTCTGTTCGTCATGACTCCAGGGTCAAGATTCAATTTATATATGACCGGATGGATGCATATATGATACGCGCCAAGGGTCAGGGACGACCGTCCTTTAGTCCTTTTAATGATATCCAATTCGGCCCTGAGCTCGTAATCTGATTGAAAAGGATTAAAGAACGTGTTCCCTGAGTAGTGGAGCATGTAAGTCTTTATTGAGGGCTCTATAAGCAATCTTCCATACTTAAAAGAAAGTCCCATATCTGCCGAGAAGACGAGACTTTCATCGTCCAGTGTCACGGGATCTTGAACGATGACCATCTCTCCGCCTTCATTGTAGATACCTTCTTGCATCTGAGGGACAAAAGATAATACAAGGAAATATCCGACAAGTAAATTCATTTAAGAACCTTCTTTGTTATCCAATTAAAACAGGATTACCACTTTTTGAAATTCGCCCTTCTATTTCAAAAGAAGCTCCGCAAACTTCTTTTTCTCTAAACTCTGCGATGATTGCCTTAGCATACTTTCCGTCTCGCTTGACTCGGTATGCATCCTTTACAAAGCTATTATACCGAGAAATTATCTGCCTTCCGGTCATTCAAGAGCCTCCTTTAAGTATAACTCTTCCTGTCCTGATCATCGGTGTACGATTCGCGATCTTGGCCGTTTAAAACAGCGTCAAGAAATTTCCAGTTGTCTTTTACTGGCTTAATTAGTTTTCTATTAGGTATTTCCAGCAATTGCGCCGCCTCTTTTCGGCTATTCGCCCGGACGAAAGCTCGATAGGTACATCCGTCACTCGTTCTAGCACAATAAAGAGACTTTGCAGGAGTCCCGCCCCAGTATGCTCCGCCGTCGTCGTAATCTCCGTTAAGTCTTACACGGAATAAATATATCCTTTTGTCTGATACTTTTTGCTTCGCCATACGAAGATCTTACCATTGGAGCGCCGCGATTACAGTTAACACCTTCAAATTGTTTCATTTCGCCCACCTCTTCCCGTTCATGAACGCGGCAAGTTTTCTTCCGGCTTCCGCGTTCTTACAACGCGCGTACAATTCATTTTTTGTTTTGTTATACACGGTCCCGATGTCTGTTGAAATGAAGTGATCAAAGTGTGTTTTAATATCTTGATACACCGTGCGAATTTCACCGTTCGATCCTTTTGTGTCGATCCGCACTATGCAGTCGTCTAGTATTGCCCCTCCGCCTGTTGATACGGAAGATTTTATTAGAATAGGTATTTTTATAGTGCCCATAGACCGGGAAACATGGCCGATCGTGTCGTATTCTTCATTCCAGCACCTTCCATCCTTGCCGTAGAAAATGCGTATTCTTTGCCGTCTCTCACGTGATGTTTCAAGCCATGAAATAACGCCGTCCGGCGTTTCTCGATTGTAATACGTGCCGTTTACGATCTTGTATCTGTCATCGGTCGAGTATTGAATGTCCATAGATTGATCCTTTACCTATATTCTCGAAGCGTATAGCCGTTGCGCTTTGCATAGGCTCTCCAAAACGATCGCGGCATAGGTCCGATATCTCCGCGATAGAACCACGAATGGCCATTATCGACCGATTCGGAAGCTACAAAGCCCGACCCGTATGGATCGCCGTTGTGTTCTAGTTCTAATATCCTCTTCATTTCTAAAACCTCCATAAACTGAGATACAACACGGCTTATAAGGGCCGAACGTCCATAAAATAACGCTCCTGTAAATTGCTTCCATCTTGATAATCGATTATCACGCATTCATCTTCCGGTATTACTTCGAAAGCTATACCATCTTTGTTTATTACTTTATCATGCACTTTTTGGCCTTTTACGCAAAATACGTTGTCCATATAAAACCTCCCTCGTACTAGAGATACAGCGCGGCTCCGTCATGAGCGGAGCCGGAAGTCGCTAGCTTCGCGCGCTTATTGTTCGTTATCATCCGGTCCGTTAATTTGTTTTATAAAATGTTCAACCTTTTCGTTTAGTGTTTTATAATCAATCTCGAATTGTTTTAATCTTTTTTGGTAATAATCAAGCGCTTTTAAAAGTGCCTTTTCGCAGCTAACTTCTCCCATTGCAAGGTACATACCTCTTGTGTAGTCATACAACCAAAAAGCACCAAGATATTCACTATTAGTGTTACACTCTGAAATCGTAAGTGTATCGCTTAATTTCTCGCTTTTAATGCACTTCATAATTCCGCTCCGCTACACTCACTTACAAATTTTTCTACTAGTGATCGCATTCGTTTTTTAGCTTCATACCATGGCAAGTAATCTTCTTCTGTTTTTCTAGCAAGAGCCTCATATTTTCTGATAGTATCGTAGGAACAAGTAACATTTTTATTGCTTAAAGGAGCGTATCCGGTTGAAATAAGAACATTATCAATATCGTAATAATCGCATGACCATCCCTCTGTTCTATAAGAATAGGCGAATGGACTTTCGTATTTTAAAAGAGTCTGAAGGTCGCAATAACCTACACTTATTATTTTGTTGTAACCTTCCCGCATTTCTCGCTTAGTTGCTCTTAATTTAATCATCTTACTACTCTCCTTTCCTTGTTCTCTAATTCGAACGCCTTGATCACCATGCGATGCGCTCGCCTTAGTCCGGTTATAGCCTTGACTGTATCGGGAGACTTTAAAGCGGCTTCCTGTTCTCTCCGCGCGCGGATTCGCAGGTATTCGGCGCTGGCGGAGTATTCGCGGAATTGATCAATGATCATTCTTTCGCCCCCGTATTCCTTCGCGCAAGAGCGATAGCCGCATCGCCATGGTACGCGCGATCCGCGAAGATCCATGCATTTTCTTCGGTTAGCGGAACGCAAGAGCTGCACACGTGAGTCTCTTTCCCGTCGATGTCGCGGAGTACGACTAATCCGTCGTATTTTACTTTTCCGTTCACGTCCCGCGTTGTGTATTGCTCGGCGGAGACATAGCCGGTTTTAGAGCGCAAGGGTTCTTTAATCTTGTACGGTCCGATCATGGTAGAAACCTCCGAAATAGAGATAGATCGCATAATGCAATCGTCTAGGTCGCCTATCACTAGGCGACTAGGATGACGGCGCTAAGCCATATTCATAAGTTTTTCGCGTTCTTTTTTGGAATTTCCCGGCCTAGAATCAAGCAAAGCCAATTGTTCTTCCTTGCTTCTTTTTGCTCGGGCCGCGTTTCTTTCTTCTGCTTCTTTTCGGGCCTGTTCTTTTTTCCGCAAAGTGTTGGCTTTTCGGTACTGGTTTCGGGCTTCTCTTGACATTTTCTGTTGTGCCATCTGCTTTTCCTTGTGCCAATTAAGGCTATAAAATAAGACACGCTAGGCGTATCGCTCAGTCCGTCTCTCATGTAGAGACGGATAAAGTGATGAGCCTATTTAGGATACATGCCGCAAGCGTGTCTCATTCCGTCATTTGCGAGTTCTGAAAGGGTCATGTACTCTTTTTGCATGTAGAATACAGCCGCTTGTTTAGAAGAAAAGCCGCTTTCCATACATTCATTGTCTGATATGCGATAGATTCCAAATTTGGAAATCTTGTCAAATTTTACGGTATATTTCATCTTGCTACCTCGTCCCTGAGCGAGCGACGCTAGATCTTACGCGCATCGACGCACGGAAGGCTTCCCAGCGGTCAGACATGTCGCGGCGTTGGATGTCGCGGCGCTTGGCAAGAGTCAAGGCGCGTCGAAGGTCATCACAAGCAAGGGTCAAGGCGTCATGTTTGATTGTGTTACTCATATCGGTTATCTCCTAATAGTATGTTCCGGATACGTTTTTTCCCCATATAGGACAGCCGGTCGCGCGGCTTCGGCATGCACGCCGTAAGATAAGTTTTTTCGCTTGTCCCAAGGTATGATGTCCGCCGACGTAGTATCGGAGTCCCCTGTATTCGATAGCGTGCTGCATGATGTCCTCCTAATTCGTCTATCTGATCTAGAGTATTATCTCACGGATATAGCATAATGGTCAAGCATTATTCATTGATAATAGACAAATAATTTACGGAGATCGGCGAGGGAGGATAGATTAAGAGCACTACATATATAGGACGCTGGACGTTGCGGGCAATGGGTAGGCGGCAGGTGGGCATAGGGCGCAGCTATATAGAGGGAGGGGTGTATAGGCCGATCGCTATATAGGGCCAAGATTCATCCCTTGTACGGTTAGGAACAAAAATGCCTTTAATGTATAAGAGTAACTCGTGTATAGATATATAATTCAGTAAAGCTTGACAAGATAATACTATATAGTGTATGTTTAGTATTAGGGGGTTCCCTATGACAAGAACGCTGGAACAATGCAAGAATGAAATATATAAATCCATCTCAGATAACGGGGTGCATCCAGAAGTAGCCATCTGGGGTGTTTGCTCCGACAACTTTGACTATATAGAAATACTCTCTAAAGACGTTGCTTTTCAGAATCGGTGCAAGGCGTTGGAGCACAGGTACATCATGCTTCTGCAATCGGACCTCGACCAGGTGCGAAGGGACAACCAGGAGAAGGGAAACACAAGGGAGAATCGTTACCGGCAAGATCAGTTTTTCTCCAATTTCCAGTCGGCCAGGGGCGATGAGTCCCCGACCATCCCCGCCCCAACAATCGAGGAAAGATAAATCAATGCAAATGGATTGCGATGAATGCGGAGCGAGCTTCCATCTCGACCTTGCTAGATACATCCCTTGCCCTATATGTGGAAGCTATAAAAGCGTCAACATTGCTCTTTTGCTCAAGTCCGCCTTCTCTTACGGCTATTGCAAAGGGGCCGAGAATCATTGCATCGAACCCGAAGATATAGATGAAGCCTTCGGCGATTGGCTTGACTTCGCAAAATTACCGGAGTATAAGGAATACGTGTAGAGGGGCGCTGGTCCCTCTATCTTCTACCCTTACTATCTAGGAGCCCAGATGCCCTCTGAAGTAAAATCCGAATCCAAACCCCCTCGCAAGCCCCGAGTGACCGTCCTAAAGATGCAGAAACCCGGCTGGAACGACTGGTGGGAACTTCGTGTTGCTAGAACCCAGAAGGAGATGCAACTAGACATTGCAGCCTTCGACAAGGAAGCAGGGATCAAGGAGTCCGACGCTACTGGAGTTCTGGGGCAAGTGTCGCCGGTTTCTACGTTGACTTTTGATGAGGACGAAGTAACGATCGGTACTCAGTTTGCTACAATGTTCCTAAATCGTGAGGACCTCACTCCCGGAGTAGTTGCTCATGAATGCTTACATCTCGCCATGGCCCACGAGAGATTTATCAACTTTGCTATGGACTATGGAGACGAATCAGAGAATATCGAGGACGAGGAGCGATTGGCGTACTACCTGACATCATGTATCCGAGGGGTCTATACAACGCTCGTAGAGCAGAAAATAATTAATCCAACCAAGGAATTTAAGCTGGTGTAATATGCCCCGAAGAATACATCCAAAACCAACACCCCTACAGCCTCTCAAATTCACTCTAACTTCCCCGCAAATAACTATTTTGCAAGATCCTTCCCGTTTCCGCATGATCTGCGCTGGGAGGCGTTTTGGGAAAACCTTTCTTGCTAGGGCCGAATTGCTCATGGCCGCTTTGTCTAAACCCCATTCTCTTATTTGGTACGTTGCCCCGACTTACAGACAAGCAAAAGAGTTGATGTGGAAACCCCTTAAAGAGTTGGTTCCGAAAAATTATATCAAATCTAAGAACGAGACAGACTTGTCCATGGTTCTTGTCAACGATTCAGAGATAAAATTAAAGGGCGCGGATAACGCCGATGCTCTGCGAGGACTCGGGTTAGATTTCATAGTCTATGATGAATCAGCGTTCCAGGGCAAGTATGTTTGGGATGTTACACAACCTGCCCTTTCAGATAAATTAGGTAAAGCTCTCTGGATTACAACTCCTTCAGGATACAATTGGTTCTATGACTTAGTTATGGAGAATAAAGATAAAAGAGACCAGAGCTGGGGCTATCATCACTTCACTACCATGGAGGGTGGAAATGTTCCTGAAGAAGAATTAGAACGAGCAAAGCGAGATATGGACCCAAGAATGTTCCGCCAAGAGTACCTTGCCGACTTCATGAGCCTTTCTGGCCGCGTCTATTACGCCTTTGACAGAGATAAAAACTCCGTCGATCTATCCGATTCTTTAAAATTGGCTCAGGATGGCAAAACAACCGTGTACGTGGGTCAAGACTTCAACGTATCCCCTGGTGCTTGCGTGTTTGCTATAAAACGGGACGGTGTAGTGCATGTAATAGGAGACTTGGAAGTTCACAACAGCAACACAGCTCTTATGGCCGAAGAAATCCGTCGTCGATTCCCAAAGAATCCTATTATGGTGTTCCCTGATCCCGCTGGAGCCTCTAGAAAGACTTCTGCCGGGTATGGTGTGACCGATTTTACTATTTTGCAGCAAGCAGGGTTTCAGGTCTATCCTTCAACTTCCAAATATTCCGTATCGGATAGGATAAATACTGTCAATACTGCCCTTTGCAACGCCGCAGATGAGAGGCACGTATTATTTCACAATGGAGGGACCACAACGAGGATTCAGAAATCCTTGGATGGCTTTACATACCTAGAAAACACCAGTATTCCTGACCCAAAGAGTCCCTTAGTGCATATTTCCGACGCCCTTGGCTATATGCTCATGATTTTAACGCCCATCGCCCCGTCGATGAGGAGAATTGATGTTACTGGAGCGTAACAAAACGTCGGAAGTTATCTTTAATTGCCTACGTTTTGTTATCATTGACAGATAAAGTTCTTTCGTGTATACTTTTAGTATATGGAGGAATCCTATGCCATTGAAAAAGGGATACTC
>Ga0172380_10007241_pt1 | contig 12541 bp, 9 predicted proteins | sample Leawe162metaG_FD_119747 | JGI IMG/M metagenome (GOLD analysis project Ga0172380, IMG submission 119747) | Leachate microbial communities from a municipal landfill in Southern Ontario, Canada - Leachate well 162 metaG | ecosystem: Engineered > Solid waste > Landfill > Unclassified | place...
CAACCGGGTTGCCGTCGATGGTCACGTCGATCTTGTACTTGCCCACTGGCCAGCCGTCCGGCTTGGCAATGTGGAAGGTGGTCACGGCACCGCCGGTCGGCGCGATCGACTGGCTGCTCTCGTCGACCAGCTGGCCATCGCCAAAGGTCCATTTCGCCACGATCGCCGCATTGGCCGCGGCACCCTTGGTGGCGACAGCCGCGTAGATCGTGTCGTTCGGCGCAAACGTCGTCATCGGCGTGGTCACGTTCTGGTCCGCGCCAATCGCGTTGCCGAGGGTCAGGCCGGCAAAGGTGACGCTTTCCGGCGCTGGCGGCGGCGTCGGTGCGGTCTCGACCGGAGCCGGTGCGGGAGCCGGGGTGACAACCGGTGGCGGAGCTTCTTCCTTCTTGCCGCAGGCGGCCAGTGCAACAGCCACGCCGAGGATGATGGCGGCAGGGCGGATCGAGTTGATTTTCATGGTGAATGGTCTCCTTGGGTCAGGGTTTGGCAGGAATCTTCAGGACCTGGCCGATCTTGATCAGGTCCGGATTGCTGATCTGGTCGCCGTTGGCTTCGAAAATCACGCGCCACTTGTTCGCGTTGCCATAGAACGTCTTGGCGATCTTCGACAGCGTGTCACCCTTGGCAACCGTGTAGGTCTGCATGGTGGTATCGGCAACCATCGGCGCACTTGAGCTGACGCCACTGCTGACGTTGCTGAAATCGGGTTTTGGCGCGGCGGCCGGTGCCGTCGAGGCGCCACCACTCTTTACATTGGAAAAATCCGGCTTGCCGGGATCTTTGGGCATGATGCTGGTCTCCAGACGGGGGGCGATTCTCGAAAATACACCGTTGCCCCGTTAAGAAACCATTTCCGCGTGGCGCGATTGTCAACACTGGTTACGCCGTGTTCACGCCGCGGGATGCAGGCCCGCTACTGGCGTTGCTGGCGTGGATTGTCCGCCGTGGCCGCATCCACGTTGCTGCGCCAGGGATTGATGTCGAGGCCGCCGCGGCGGGTGTAGCGCGCATGCACGGTCAGCTGTTGCGGAGCGCAGCGCGCGAGCAGGTCGCGAAAGATGCGCTCGACGCATTGTTCGTGGAAATCATCATGATTGCGGTAGGAAACCAGGTAGCGCAGCAGGCCGGCGCGATCGATGCGCTTGCCGTGGTAACGAATCTGCACGCTGGCCCAATCGGGCTGGCCGGTCACTGGACAATTTGACTTCAGCAGATGCGACACCAGCATCTCCGTGACTGGCTCGGCGGCGGCATCCACACGCAGGAATCCAGATTGCGGCGGACCGTACTGGTCGATGTCGATATCCAGATCGTCGATGCAATCGCCATCGAGGCGCCGGATTGGCGCGGACCGCGGCGGATCGACCGCGAACAGGACGACTTCGATCGGCATGCCGGCGGCGGCCGACAAGTCCGCCAGCAGCACGGCGAGCACCGCCTCGGCATCGGCAAAGCGGGTCTGGTTCAGGCTGTTGAGATAGAGCTTGAACGATTTTGATTCGATCAGGTTCGGTGAACTGGCCGGGATGCGGAATTCGCCAATCGCCACCTGCGGCTTGCCGCGCCGATCAAGCCAGGACAGCTCCCAGGCGTTCCAGATGTCGACGCCGTGAAACGGCAATGGCTCGGCAAGACCCATCGCCCCACGACCCGCGGCACGCGGAATCGGAAACAGCAGGTCGGCATCGTGGACCGCGCTGCCGGCAACCTGCTTGCCAAGCGGCGAATCGTGGGCGGCTGGATTCATCGGTGGATTCTAGCCGGGATCGGGGATTCGGGATTTGCAGCAGCGGTCCTGGAAGTTGGAAGCTTGCCAGGCACTGCCTTTTCGAATCCCCAATCCCGGTCTCTCAACCCAGCGCTTCGATGTCCTCGACTGCGTTGACCGATTCGCCAAGGTGATCCTGGGCGAGCAGCAGGTAGAACGCCGGCACCACGAACAAGGTGAACAAGGTGCCGATGGTCAGGCCGGTGGTGATGACCAGGCCCATGTTGAAGCGGCCGGCGGCACCGGCACCGGTGGCGATGACCAGCGGCAGCACGCCCAGCACCATCGCCGCGGTGGTCATCAGGATCGGGCGCAAGCGCGTTGCCGCGGCCTGCTCGATTGCCTCGCGCTTGCTCTTGCCGGCGCGCCGCAGTTCGTTGGCGAACTCGACGATGAGGATGCCGTGCTTGGAGATCAGCCCCATCAGGGTGACCAGGCCAACCTGGGTGTAGATGTTGAGCGAGGTCGCCCAGCGCGTGGAGATCATGCCGGCACCGGTGAAGCCCGGCAGCAGGTTGATGAAGACCAGCGCGCCAAACAGCGCCATTGGCACCGCGACCAGGATGACGATGGGATCACGCAAGCTGTTGAACTGCGCGGCGAGGGCGAGGTAGACGATGATCACGGCAAACAGCAAGGTCAGGGCGAAGCCGCCGGACTCGTTGATGTACTGGCGCGACTGCCCCGAGTAATCGATCGAGTATCCGGATGGCGCGACTTCCTCGATGGTCTTGCGGATCAACTCGATCGCCGCGCTGGATGATTGCGCCGCACCGGAAAACGTCACCGAGTTGAGCTGCTGGAAGCGCGTCAGGGCCTGCGGCACGACCGAATCCTTGATCGTCGCCACGGTCGATGCCGGAATGACGCCGCCGGCTGGCGTGCGGATGTAGTAGTCGAGCACCTGGTCCGCATTCAGGCGATCGGCCTGCAGTACCTGCGGAATGACCTTGTACGAACGTCCGGCAATCGAAAAATAGTTGACGTAGCCGCCGCCAAGCGCGGCTCCGAGCGCGCTGCCGACATCCTGCTGGGTCATGCCGAGGGTGGCGACCATGTCGCGGTCGACCGCGACCGTGCTTTGCGGCTTGTCGATCTTCAGGTTGCTGTCGATGAACCAGAACTGGCCGCTCGCCTGCAGCTTGGCGAGCACGTTCTGCGAGACTTCGTAAAGGTTCTCGAATGGTTCGGTGGTGTTCATGACCACCTCGATCGGCACGCCGGAGGCACCGGGCAGGGTCGGGAACTGGAAGGCGAAGGTGTTGGTGCCGGCCATGCCGCCCCATTTCGACTGCAGCTCGATCTGGATTTCGTTGGCATTGCGGCTGCGTTCGGACCACGGCTTGAGCTTGGCCCCGGTGAATATCGAGTTCGGCCCGGAGGTGAACTGGAAGGTCTGGTCGACTTCGGGCACGGTCTTGCTGATGTCGTGCATCTGCTTGAGGTACTCGCGCACCTGCGCCGGCGAGGCATTCGGTGCCGCCGTGGCCATGCCGAGGACGATGCCCTGGTCTTCCTGCGGCGCCAGTTCCGATTGCGCGGTGATGAACAGCAGCGGCGTCAGCGCGAGCAGGATCAGGCCCATGACGACGATCACCGAATGGGTTTCCAGCGTGCTGTGCAGCTTGCGCTGGTAACCGGTGTGCAATTGGTCGAAACGACGATCAATGTATTCGACGAAGCGGTTGCTGGCGCGTCCGCTCTTCAGGAAGCGCGAGCCGAGCATGGGCGAGAGGAACAAGGCGATGACCGCGGAAACCGTCACCGCGCCGGCCAGGGTGAAGGCGAATTCGGTGAACAAGGCACCGGTGAGGCCACCCTGGAAGCCGATCGGCACGTACACCGCGATGAGGACGATGGTCATGGCGATGATCGGGCCGGTCAGCTCGCGCGCGGCGACGAGGGCGGCCTGCAGCGGCGTCTTGTTGTCTTCCTTGATGTGCCGGTCGATGTTCTCGACGACGATGATGGCATCGTCGACGACGAGGCCGATCGCCAGCACCAGGGCGAGCAGGGTGATCAGGTTGATCGTGTAGCCGAGCACCAGCATGACGAAGAACGCGCCGATCAAGGACAGCGGCATGGCAATGACCGGGATGATCACCGCGCGGAAATTGCCCATGAACAGGAAGATCACCAGGGTGACGATGAGCAGCGCTTCGATCAGCGTCGTCACCACTTCGGCGATCGAGGTGTTGATGAAGTCGGTGGCGTCGTAGGCGATCTGCGCGGTGATGCCACTCGGCAATTGCGCCTGGATATCCGGGAAGGCGTTGCGCACGCGCTCGGCGACATCGAGGATGTTGGCGTCGGGCGCGGTCTTGATGCCGAGGAACACCGACTGGTTGCCGTCGAACGCGACTGCCGAATCGTATTCCTCGGCACCGAGCACGACATTGGCGACGTCTTCCAGGCGCACCAGGGCGCCGTCCTTCTGCTTGACCACGAGCTGGCGGAACTCCTGCACGGTATGCAGGTCGGTCGCCGCGGTCAGGGCGACCGTGACGCTCTGGCCCTTGGTCGCGCCGACAGCGGCCAGGTAGTTGTTCGTCGACAAGGCCGTATAGACGTCCGTCGCGGTGATGCCGTGGGCGGCCAGGCGTGCCGGGTCCAGCCAGGCGCGCAGGGCGAACTGGCGACCGCCGAGCAACTCGGCAGTCTGCACGCCGTCGACCGCGTCGAGCTTCGGCTTGACCACGCGCACCACGTAGTCGGTGATGTTGTTCGGCGCCAGCGTGTCGCTGTAGAAACCGATGTACATCGACGCCACCGATTCGCCGACCTGCACGGTGATGACCGGTTGTTGCGCCTGCGCCGGCAACTGGTTGGTGACCGCGCTGATCTGCGTCTGGATCTCGGTCAGGGCACGGTTTGCATCGTAGTTGAGCGCGAGCGTGGCGGTGATCGTGGAGACGCCAGTCAGGCTCGACGAGGACAGGTAGTCGATGCCCTGCGCCTGCGCGATGGCGGCCTCCAGCGGCTGCGTGATGAAGCCGGCCACGGTCTGCGCATCGGCACCGTAGTAGGTCGTCGTCACCGTGACCACGGCATTTTCGGTTTTCGGATACTGGCGCACGGTGAGGTCGCTCACCGAGCGCAAGCCCAGCACGAGGATGAGCAGGCTGACGACGATGGCCAGTACGGGTTTGTTGATGAACAGGTCGGTGAATTTCATCTCGGGGTCCTGGTAGCGCCGTGGTGCAAGCCGTTGCCGCGCGGCGTCGCCAGTTCAGGCGCGACGCTGCCGCGGCGGCATGGGCGTGCGCTCACTGTTCCTGCGGCGTTGGATCGGCGTCGTTCTTCGGCGGCTTGCTGTTGTCGATGCGCAAGGGCGTGCCGTTCTTCAGCTTGAGCTGGCCACTGGTGACCACCTCGGTGCCCTCCTCGAGGCCGCTGAGAATGGCGATCTGGTCGCCGCGCGTGTTGCCGGTGGTGACGAAGGCCTGCTGTGCGGTTGGCGCTTCCGGCTTGCCATCGGGTCCCTTCTTCGCCGACGGCTTGACGATGAACACGGTCTCGCCATAGGGGTTGAAGGTGATCGCGCTCTGCGGCAGGGTCAACTGCCGCGCCTGCTCGCCGACATCGACGCTGACATTGGCGAACATGCCCGGCACCAGCACGCCATCCGGGTTTGCCGCCGAGGCTTCGATGCGCACGTTGCGCGTGTCGTTGTCGACCTTGGGATCGATGGCCGACACCGTGGCCTCGAAGACGCGGCCGGCGAAGGCATCGAGGGTGATCGCGGCACGCTGGCCCGTCTTCAGTTCGCCAAGGCTGCGCTGCGGCACATGGAAGTCGATGAACACCGGATCGAGCTGCTGCACGGTGACGATCGGCGTGCCGGCGTTGACGTAGGCACCCGGACTCAAGGTGACGATGCCGGCACGTCCATCGAACGGCGCCCGCAACTGCTTCTTCGCGACCACGGCCTGGGCCTGCTGCACGGCGGCCTGCCTGGCCTTGAGATCGGCGGCGGCATTGTCGTAATCGGCCTGGCTGATGGCCTTGACGTCGAGCTGCCGTCTGGCGCGATCAAAGGTGACCTTGGCCAGCGCCGCCGCTGCTTCGGCCTGGCGCAGTTGGGCCACTTCGTCGTCGTCGCGCAATTGCACCAGCACCTGGCCCTGGCTGACCTCGGCACCGGACTGGAAATTGATGCGGGTGACGACACCGGCGACATCCAGTGCCAGGTCAGCGCCACGCACGGCACGCAGCGTGCCGACGGCACCGAGCGCCGGTTGCCATTCCTCGTAGCTCGCCTTGATCGTCGTCACGGTCGGCGCCTCGGGTGGCTTCATGCCGGCGATCATGGTGCTGATCGTCCACCACTTGATGCCGACGATGGCCGCGATCAGCAACAGCACGAGGCCGATCATGATGAGCATGCGCTTGAGCTTGCCCGGCTTCTGCAATGCGCGCGTCTGCATGCGTGATTCTCCCTAGTTGGATTCGGTGGTGATGGTGTCGCGGGCAGCGGCGGCCTCGCCACGCCAGCCGCCGCCAAGGGCGGCAAACAACGCGACGCTGTCGGCGAGGCGTGCCGTGCGCGCCTGGATGACGGCGATGCGCGCCAGCTGGAACTGCCGGGTTGCATCGAGTACCTGCAACTGGCTGGCGGCCCCTTCGCGATACTGCACGTTGACGAGTTCCAGGCTGGCCGCGCTCGCCCGCTGTGCCTCGGCCTGCGCCCGCAGGCTCTCGGCGTCGAATTCGAGCGCGCGCAGGCTGTCGGCGACGTTCTGGAATGCCGTCAACACGGTCGTGCGGTAGTCGGCGGACGCCTGGTCGAGGCCGGCTTCGGCAGCGCGTTTCTGCGCCCGCAGCGTGCCGCCGCGGAAAATCGGCTGCAGCAGGTTGAGACCGAGGCTCCAGGCTTCGTTGCCGGCGCCGAAGAGATCGCCGCTGCGTGCGGCCTGCGAACCCCAGGAGCCGCTCAAGGTGATGTTGGGGAAAAGATTCGCCGTGGCGATGCCGACTTGCGCCGTGGCCCGGTGCAACTGTGCTTCGGCGGCGCGGATGTCGGGGCGCTCGCGGACGATTGCCGAAGGCAGGCTCAACGGAATGTCGCTCGGCAGGTTGAGGTCATCGAGTGCAAGCGCGGCCAACTCGACTTCGGCGGGGAAATGCCCGAGATAGACGGCAAGCTGGGATTGCGTCTGCGCCAGTGCCTTGCGCAATTCCGGCAGTTGCGCACGAGCGCTGGCGACCTGGCTGCGCGCGACCAGCACGTCGGCCTGCGATTTCGCGCCAATCTCGTTTTGCTTCGCGACCAGTTCGTATTGCTGCTGGTAGACGCTGGCGATCTCCTCGGTGGCGGCGATCTGCGCGCGCAGCGAGGCTTCACGGAAACTCGTGGTGGCAACATTCGCGGCGAGACTGAGATAGGTGCCCTCAAGCTCGAAGCCTTGCGCCTCGGCCAGCGCCGCTTGCACCTCGATGCCGCGACGCACGCCGCCAAAGAGATCCAGCGTGTAGCCGACGCCAATCGACGCGTTGTAGACCGTGAACGGCGAAGTGCCCGGCGCGCCGCGCGCCTGCTCGTCCTGGCGACTCGCACCGAGATTGGCATCCAGCGCGGGGAGCAGCGAACCGCGGGCGGCGGCGGTGCCTGCCTGCGCCTGGCGCAATGCCGCCTGCGCGGAGGCAACGCTTGGGCTGTTGGCCAAGGCCTGCTCGATGCGCCGGTTCAGTTCATCGTTGCCGAACTGCCGCCACCACTGCGCGGGGACGCTTGCCGCCTGCAGGAAACGCTGGGCGTCGCCGGTCGGTGCCGCACTGGCGACGGTTGCCGCGAGCACTGGCTCGGCCTGGTAGGCCGCTTCCGCCGGCAAGGCGGGGGCACGGAAATCGGGGCCGACGGCGCAACCGCCCAGCAGGGAAAGCACGGCGACAATCGTGGTTTGGCTGGCCCAACGTGGAAGCACGGGCTTGTCCGCAATCGCCACAGTCCGCGGCGTGCGGGGATCGGGAATACTCATCTTGGGTCCGCTGCAAATCCAGTCCGCCGGAGAATAGGGTTCGCTGCGGGTCGGGACAAGGATCAGAAGTCACGATCTGCGCGGACCCGCGGCATGGCGCAGCGACCTGGATTGGCCTGAAATCGACTATCTGGCTGGGGCGGTGCCGTTCGGCTAGATTTCGTGCATGAGCGGATCGACCGTCGCGCCTCAAGCAGCCACCGCGCAGCTCCTCGATGACGCTGCGCAGCGCGCGGCGCGGCTGTTGGCAATGGAGCTGCAGGCACGTGTCCGCGCTGCCCATGCGCGCCTTGCCGATGCCGCCGACGGCGAGGCGTTGCATGATTTCCGCGTTGCCGTGCGCAGGCTGCGCAGCTGGCTCGATATCGAAGCGGTGTTGCCGGGCAAACTGGTGCCGGCGCACGTGCGCAAGTTGCTGCGCAGCCTGGCCAAGGCGAGCAATGCCAGGCGCGACGACGAAGTCCTTGCCGAGTGGCTTGCCACCCGGCGCGCTGCGTCCGCCGCGCAACACGATGATGCCGTCGACTGGCTGCTGGCGCGCATCGAGGATCCCGGGCAAGGCGATGCTGGCGGGCTGCATGCCGAGCTCGATCGCGACTTCGGCAAAGCCATGGCCAGCCTCGATGAGCACCTGCCGTGGTACTCGGTGCGCCGCCATGTGCATCGTGGCGAGCAAGGCGAAACCTTCGCGGCGAGCCTCGCCGCGCTCTTGCGCCTCGATGTCGGTCGGCTGCAGCGACGCCTTGCAGCGGTGCACGCGGGCGGGGATGACAAGGCGATCCACCGCGCGCGGATTGCCGTCAAGCGGCTGCGCTACCACCTGGAACCCGTGGCCGATGCACTGACCGGCGCGCCGCATGCCCTGGACCGGCTCAGGATCCTGCAGGATCTGCTGGGCGACCATCACGATGGCCTGGTCTGGATGGGGATCGTGCGCTCGTTCGAAGCGCAGGCACCGAATGAAGGCATCCGCCACGGCCTTGGCAGGATCGTGGCCCGCATCGAACGACGCAGGCAGCGCCGTCTTGCCTCCCTCGAGGACGAATGGCTGGGCAACCTCCCGCAAGCGCCATCCTGAGGACAAATCCGGCAGCCGACTGCCCGGGATCCGCGTACACTTTTAAGTTCCAGCAGATTTGAACAGGAAACGCCCATGCAACGTCAACTCGCCCTGCTGCTCGCTGCATTGTTGGCGACCTGGGTGATCAGCCTGCCATCCGCCGGGCTGGCGGCGTTCGCCGGCGGTTTCTGGCCGCTGCGCGGCACCTTGATCCTCGGCAGCGGATACCTGGCCATTGGCTGCATGTCACTGGCGATGATCCTCGCCGCGCGGCCGGCGCGACTGGAACGCCTGCTCGGCGGCCTCGACCAGTTTTACCGCCTGCACAGGAAACTCGGCATTGCCGGCGCGCTGTTCGCGCTGGCGCACTGGCTGCTGGAGATCATGCCGCGCTGGATGGTCGGCCAGGGCTGGCTCGTGCGGCCGCAACGTGGCGGCAATGACGCCGGCCTGCCGGTGCCGTTTGCGGAGTGGCGCGATCCTGCCAGGGAGCTTGGCGAGTGGGGCCTGTACCTGATCCTTGCCCTGGTCGTCGTGGCGTTGTGGAAGCGCATCCCGTATCGGCATTTCGCCAAGCTGCATCGCTTGATCCCGCTGGCCTTCCTGCTGCTTGTGTTTCACTGCGTGGTGCTGATGCCGCCCGCCTACTGGCGCGCGCCGGCGGGTCCGCTCGCGGCCTTGCTGATGGCCGGCGGCGTGGTCGCTGCCTTGCTGTCGTTGAGCGGGCGCATTGGCTTCAGCCGCCGTGCACTGGGCCATGTCGCTTCGCTGCGCCGGCACGAGGACCGCGTGCTTGAGGTGCATTGCCAACTGGCAACGCCCTGGGCCGGGCATGAAAGCGGACAGTTTGTCTTCGTGACCTTCCATCGCGATGAAGGCGCGCACCCATTCACGGTGGTCTCGCGCTGGGCAGGCGATGGCCATCTCGTGCTGGCGATCAAGGAGCTGGGCGACTACACGCGGGCGCTGCCGAAGCGGCTGGCCGTGGGTGACCCGGTGACCATCGAAGGACCATATGGACGCTTCAATTTCGAGAGCGCGCGGGAACGGCAGATCTGGGTGGCCGGGGGAATCGGCATCACGCCGTTCATTTCACGCATGGAACTGCTGGCGCAGGGCGGAGCAAGGCAACGTCCGGTCGACCTCTTCTATTCCACCAAAGAGCCGACCGAGCCGTTGATGGGCATCCTCGCCGGGTTCGCCGCGAGGAGCGGCGTCAACCTGCACGTCGTGGTACCACCGCGCGACGGTTACCTGACCAGCGAGCGCATTGCCGCCATGGTGGCGAATCCCGAGCAGGCCGAAGTCTGGTTCTGCGGCCCGACCGCGTTTGGCGACTCGATCCGCAATGGACTGGTGCAGCGCGGCTTGCCGGCAAACTGCTTCCATCAGGAATCCTTCGAGATGCGCTGAAGGGGCGACGCGATCGTCCACGGAAGAGACGGGAAATGTTGCCGGCGCGCGCGCTCAGTCCAGCACGCCGTCAATGACGAAGGCGCGCAGGACGATGTCGAGGGCGCTGATTCCGGTGCGCTGCAGGTCGATGCTGTCATGTGCCAGCAGGTAACCGTGGATGGAGCCGAGCATGATCATGTGGACGATCGCCGCGGCCGCGTCGATGTCGACGCCGGCACGCAACTGACCCAGCTCGCCGGCGCGGCGCAGGGCATTGGTGATGCGCAGGATGACCTGGCTGAAGCCTTCCCGGCGCATGTCGAGCACCTGCCGGGTGTCATCGCCGGAATCGCATCGCAGCATGATGATGCCCAGGATATGGCGCAGGCGCGGGCTGGATTGGAGGTCGGCCAGGGACTGCTGCGTGACCCGGCGCAGGTCGCGGATGGGATTGGTGCGCGCGCCATCGACCAGGCGCTCCAGTTCCTGCATGAAGGGCAACTTGACGCGATTGATGACCGCTTCCAGCAATTCGCCCTTGTTCCTGAAGTGCCAGTACACGGCACCGCGCGTGTAACCGGCACGCGCGCCGATCATGGCCAGGGTGGTGCGCGCCAGGCCGTGCTCGTGGAAACAGATTTCGGCTGCATCCAGAAGCTCCTCATGGGTGAGCCGTGCTTCTTCCTTGGTTTTCCTGACCATCTTCAACGGCTCCGGGGGAGTGCGCGCCCATGCAAGAAGACGCTGCAGGTTTCTGACATACATACACAAACGTATGTATAATATCCTGCTTCGGGAGCGTGTTCCAGCTCTTGTTTTTCCTTCGCTTGAATCCGACGTGCCTTGGTTCGCGACCGCTTCAATGCGCCGGGATCCCGTGATGTCGAGACTCTCCACCTTTCGAGGTTCACCCATGACCGGCTCACTGTTTCCCAGACTCCTTGCCCTTCTTGCTGCCTGCCTCGCCGTGGCTGCCTGCAGCGGCGAAGTGGCGGCCCCACCGCGACCTGCGGCCAAGGTCACCGTGGTCACCCTCAAAGCCGGGCCGGTGACCCTGGTCCGCGAATTGCCGGGCCGCGCCTCGCCGTTCCGGGTTGCCGAAGTGCGCCCGCAAGTCACCGGCATCATCGCCAAGCGCCTGTTCACCGAAGGCAGCCAGGTCGAGCAGGGACAAGCGCTGTACCAGATCGATGACGCCGGTTATCGCGCCGCCGCAAACAGCGCCCGCGCCCAGCTCGCCCGCGCCGAGGCCACCTTGACCTCCGCGCGCCTGACCGCCAGGCGCATCGGCGAACTGGCGCTGATCGATGCGGTCAGCGTGCAGGAAAACGAGAATGCGATTGCCGCATTGAAACTGGCCGAGGCCGATGTCGGTGCCGCGCGCGCCGACCTCGACAGCGCCAACGTCATTCTCGCCTATGCCCGCATCAGCGCGCCGATCAGCGGCCGCATTGGCAAGTCCTCGGTGACCCAGGGTGCCCTGGTGACCGCCAACCAGGCCACGCCGCTGGCCACCGTGCACCAGCTGGATCCCATCTACATCGACCTGACCCAGTCCTCGGCGGAACTGCTGCAGCTGCGCCGCGCCCTGACCGCCGGCAGCCTGCAGGACACCAGCAGCCTGCCGGTGACGATCCTGCTCGAGGACGGCAGCGAATTCAGCCACAAGGGCACGCTGGAATTCGCCGAAGTCAGCGTCGATCCGGCTACCGGCAGTTTCAACCTTCGTGTAAAGGTGGACAATCCGCAGGGCCTGATCATGCCCGGCATGTACGTGCGCGCACTGCTCAGCAAGGGCGTGCGCGAGGACGCGATCCTGGTGCCGATGCAGGGCATCACCCGCGATCCCAAGGGCAAAGCCAGCGCGATGGTGGTCGATGGTGAAGGCAAGGTCGCCGTGCGTGCGGTCGAGGTCAGCACCGCCATTGGCGACAAGTGGCTGGTCGAGGATGGCCTCGAGGCCGGCGACAAGGTGATTGTCGACAACCTGATGAAACTGCGCCCCGGCGCACCGGTTGCCCCGCATCCGCCTGCCGTGCCGGGCGCCCAGCCGCCGGCACCGGCGCCGGCGAAGCAGGGTTAAGGAGCGGCCATGTCGGAGTTCTTCATCAACCGGCCGATATTCGCGTCGGTCATATCGATCATCATCGTCATTGCCGGGCTGGTCGCCTCGCAGGTGTTGCCGATCGCGCAATACCCGCAAATCGCCCCGCCGACCGTGCTGATCACCGCCGTCTATCCGGGCGCATCTGCCGAAACGCTGGCCAAGACGGTGGCGGCGCCGATCGAGGAACAACTGAACGGGGTCGAGGGCCTGTCCTATTTCACCTCGTCGGC
>Ga0172380_10007242_pt1 | contig 12540 bp, 9 predicted proteins | sample Leawe162metaG_FD_119747 | JGI IMG/M metagenome (GOLD analysis project Ga0172380, IMG submission 119747) | Leachate microbial communities from a municipal landfill in Southern Ontario, Canada - Leachate well 162 metaG | ecosystem: Engineered > Solid waste > Landfill > Unclassified | place...
GCATCATGAAGCCGACGTGCGCGCCATCGAGCTCGATCCACAGCCACTCCTGGTCCTCGGCGTCCTCCACCATCTCCTGGCGGCGATCGGCCTCGGCCAGCATCTCCGCCAGCGGGTCGAAGGCTTCGAGTTCCGTCCAGTACGCGTTGAACATCGCGTACAGCTCGTTGAGATCATCCTCCTGCACCGGCACCAGTCCGAACGCCATCACAGCGGCACCTCCATCAAGGAGCGGACGATGTCCACGCCCGCCAGTCCCTCGTGCTTCCCGTCGCGATCGATGAGCACCGCGCGCATCCCCACGGCGCGCGCGCCCTCCACGTCATGCGCCACGTTGTCGCCCACGTACAGCAGCGCCCCAACCGCCTCGCCCGCCATCATCGCCGCCGCCTCGAAGATCCGAGGGTGCGGCTTGCGGTAGCCGACGCGCGCGCTCGTCATCACCTCGGCGATCAGGCCGCCGCCGTCCGCGCGCCAGAGCCCCAGCGCCGCGATCACCTCCGGCAGCCGCCAGATGTGGTTCGACACGATGTAGGAGCGCAGCCCGGCCGCACGCACGCGCTCGAGCGCCGGCACCGTGTCCTCGAACAGCGCGAAGTGCTCGGCAGCCGCCTCCGCCACCACCAGCTCGTCCGCCGCCGCCTGCAGCGCCTCGGCCGGCGCCTGCACGCCCGCGCCGAGGTACCGCCCGATGTGCAGCTGCGCGCGGATCGCCGCGAACGCCGCCTCGTCGGCGGAGTGCGCCGAGTGGTCGACGCCGTACGCGGTCTCCCACGGCGCCCATCCGGCGTCGACGGCACCGCGGAGCGCCTCGACCGTCACGTCGATGCCATGCGCTGCGGCCACCTGCACGTAGAGCTCCAGGTGCGAGGGCCGGTAGCGCCCCAGCGTCCCGTCGAAGTCGAACAGCACCGCCCGCACAGTTCCCATGCGCTGAGGATACGAGCCTGCGAGGCCGCTCGATACAGAAACGGGTCACGCAGGTGCGTTGCGCCCCACCCCACACTCGACGCATGGAGGACGCACGTGCCCGTCTCGTCGCTGCGCTCGATGCCCTCCGCGGGCGGCCCGCTGTACCCGCACGCCCCGACCGCTCCGCGCTCGCCATCGCCATGCTCTCCGGCGTCGTCGCGCTCGCCAGCGGCTGGGTGGCCTTCGAGCTCCGCCACCGCCTTGCAGACGCCCGCACCCAGCGCGAGGGCGCGCACCGGCCCTACCTGGTGGTGCGCAACGCGCTCGCCGTCCGCGGCACCAACTGGCTGGGCGTCACCCTGGAGAACATCGGCAGCGGCCCCGCCCTCGACATCACCGTCGAGGGCCGCCTGATCGAGGAGCCGGCGGAGTGGCCGCTCGTCCCACGCTGGTACGCCGACCAGATGGTGCGCGCCGCCTTCGCCAACGACGAGGATCGGCCGCACCCCACCGGCGACCTGCACGCGATCGCCGCCGAGCAGATCGGCACCGTCTGGTTCTACGGCGCATGGGCCGCAGCCGAGGAGCGCGCCGGCATCCTCTACTTCCTCGGCGCCCACATCACCTACCACGACCTCTTCGGCAACCGCATCGACGCTGGCCTGGACGGCGAGGCCTGGTCCAGCATCACCTACCCGGAGGAGTAGCCAAAGGCACTGGCGCACCCGGCTCGTCGCTACTCCGCCGCGCGCGCCAGCGCAGCGGCATCCGCGATCCGGATCTCGCGACGCGACACCGTCACCACCCCGTCCTCGCTCAGTCGTCCCAGCGCGCGCTGCACCACGTCCGGCACCGTGCCCAGCCTCGATGCCAACTCCGGCAGCGTGTACCAGCGAGGCCGCGCGACCACCCCGTCCACCGCGCTATCCAGCAGCAGCTTCGCCAGCCGCTGCGTCACGGATCGAAGCGAGAGGTCAGCGACCAGTTCGACCAGCCGCACCATGTGATCGGCCATGTCCTCGATCACCCGCTCCGCGAACGCCGGGTGCGCGCGCAGCGTCTCCAGCACCGCGGTGCGCGGCAGCAGCCAGCCCAGCGTCGGCTCCAGCGCGATCGCGGTCGCCGGGCTGGGGTGGCGAGTGAACACCGACACCGCGTTCGCGGGCTGCCCGGCACCCAGCAGCTCCAGGATGTGCTCCCGCCCCTGGGCGGATGACTTCACGATCTTCACCTGTCCGCGCTCGATCACCAGCAGTCCGCGCGACGGCTCGCCCTCCGCGAAGATCACTGCGCCCCGCGCGAACTCGCGAGGCACCGCCGCGCTCACCAGCTCCCCCAGCACCGCATCATCGAGGTGTGCGAAGAACGGGATCCGCGCCAGTTGCTCCCGCAACGCCACGCCGCCGGTTCCGTCGGCCTGCTCGATCATCACCGCACCCCCGTGTCCGCCGCGAAAACCGACAAAAGTCGTCGCACCCGCGACCGCACCGCCGCCATGCTACCCGGGACACACCCGGGAGGTTGGCATGAATCCGTACATCGTCATGGCTGCGCTGTTCGCCGTGGTCGCCGGTCTGGAGGCCGCCGATGCGGCCCTCATCCACGCGAACCTCCTCGCGCCGATCACCGGTCTGCGCTGGCTGCGCGTCCACTTCATCACCCTCGGCATGGCGACCGAGGTCGTCTTCGGGCTGCTGCCGCTCATCGTCGCGCGACCGGCGCGCCCACGCCCCAACTGGCGCACCTGGGCGCTGCTGAACGCAGGCCTGATCGCGCTGATCGCCGGCATCCCGCTCACCAACGCGGCGATGGTCTACACCGGCGGCACCCTGATCACCCTCGCGACCATCTCTCTGTTCACGGAGTTGAGCGCGGTCTCCGCCACCGCCACCCCCGGCGCACCGATGACCGGGCGCTGGTTCTACCTCGCCGGCCTGGCCTTCTTCCTGGTAGGGATCACCATCGGCACCGGCCTGTTCTTCGACTGGGCGCGCTGGCTCCACATCAAGACGCCGCTGGAGGCGCACATCCACGCAAACAACTGGGGGCTCATGTCCCTCGTCTTCGCAGGCCTCCTCGTCGACCTGTACCCGCGGTGGGCCGGGCGTCCGCTCGCATGGCCCGGCGCGATCCGTCCCACGTTCTGGCTCATGACGCTCGGTGCACTCGGACTCGTCGTCGGGCCGTGGATCGGCTCCCTCTGGGTGATCGTCCCCGGCCTGCTCATGCACCTCGCCGCCACACTGTGGCTGCTCGCGAACGCCGTCGTCCCGCTACGCGGCAACAGGATCTTGCGGGAGCCGGGCATCTGGCACCTGTTCAGTGGCTACATCTGGATCCTCGCACCCGTCATCGTCGCGCCGCTTCTCATCCTTGGCGTGCCCGGCTTCCCGGCCGGGACGGTCGAGGGCAACGCGCCGCAGGCGCTCGTCTACGGATGGCTGATGCTGGTCGTCTTCGCGCTGCTCCCGTTCGCGGCGCGCACCGCGCTCGGCCAGGCCGATGCCACCCTCGGCGGCTCATGGCTCAGCCTCGCGGCCACGCACCTGGGCTGCCTGCTGCTCTGGGTCGGCATCTTCGCCGGCGCTGCGGCGCTGCCCATGTGGCACGCTGCTGCCTACACGCTCTGGGCGTTCGCGCTCATCCCGCCCACGGCACAGCTCTGGCGCATCATCGCGAGCGCCGAGGAGTAGGTACGCAGGTCCCACCCACACGAGAGGAAGCCGGGCACGGTGCCCGGCTCCTCTCATGTTTCACCACATAGCGAGGGCGAGCCTACGCTCGCCCTCGTCTGCATCTGCGGTTGCGCGATCCGTGCCGGCCTTACGACAACGGCATCACGCCTGGTACTCCGCGTAGATCGCTACGACCAGCACCGGGGCGTTCGGCGCCTCGACCGCGAACGCCGCCTCCTCGAAGTACACGGGGAAACCCTCTGGCGGCAGCACGAACGTCACCGCGAACGAGCAGCTCGCGCCCACCGCCAGCGACACGCCCTGGCACCCGTTCACACCCACGATGTGGAAGTTCGGCGACGAGAGCGAGATGCTGATCGGCCCGCTCGCCGCCGTTCCCACGTTCGTGATCTGGTACGTCTTCGTCGCGCCCGGGCCGAAGACGATCGGGTTAGCCGGCGTGACCTTGAACAGGCCCGCCTGCGGTGCAACCGAGAAGCTCGCGGTCAGGTTCCGCGTGCTTGTCATCGTGACCGAACACGCGGGCAGCGTGCTCCCCGCGCACGCCGACCCGTACCACAGCAGGAACTCCGCCCCGACTGCGGGTTGCGCGAACAGCTCGACGGTCGTCCCCGCTCCGAACGTCGCGGAACACGTCCCGCCCGCCGCCGTGCAGTTGATGCCGGGCGGGTTGCTCGTGACGGTGCCGTCACCCTGCACCATCAGCGACAGCGCGTACCCGCTCACTGTTGACGTGCTCGCGCACTGCGCCACGCCGGCCGCAATGCCGGTCAGGAACTGGCCGGTCGGGCAGCTCACGCTCGGAAGCGCACCCATGGGCCCCACCGGCCCAGTCGGCCCAGTCGGCCCCGGCACGCCCTGCGGTCCGGGCACACCCGCCTGGTTCCACTGAATGAAGGTCTCGCCACGCTTGCAGTCCGACGCGCCACGCACGATGCGCAGCGCGCCGCCGCTGTCGTCGCCCTTGCCACGGTCGTCGCTCTTGCCACGGTCGTCCCGACCGCCGCTTCCCGGCGCGTCGTAGCAGCCGCTGATCACCGCAGGTGTCGAGGCCGCGCTCGCACGCGCCGCGACCTGCCAGCCACCCATTGCCACCAGCACCAGCAGCCCACCCAGCGCCACATGTACACCGGCTCGAAGTCGTGACCGCATCCGCGTCCCCTCTCGACTGTTCGCGCGACAGTGCCGGATACGCGCACAGCCGTCGAGAGTCCAACGTACCGAACATCGGCGACCTGACGGATTGTCAGCACTCACCTGTACGTGAGCACCGCCCCCGCTAGCCCACCCCGACCGGCGCCACTCCCCGACCGACCAGCCGAATCAGTGCCTCCACCGCCTCCAGCCAGCGCTCGCCCAGCTGTGCGCGGCTGACGCGCAGCTGCGTGCGCCCCACGCGCACCTCGCGCGGCAGCCCGATCAGCGGCCGTGCGCCGAACGCCGACTCCTCGCGCGAGGTCAGCACGACGTCGCCCTCCTCCAGCCGCACCGCCGCCACCCGCGCCTCGGAGGCCGCGAGGCGGATGCGCACCAGCGCGAGGAACTGCTCCATCGCCTCCGGCAAAGGGCCGAGGCGATCGGCCGTCTCCGCCCGCAGCGCCGCCTCCTCCTCCAGCGAGGTGAGCGAGGCGATCCGCTGGTACAGCGCCAGTCGCGCCTCGATCTCCGGCACGTATGACTCCGGGATGAACGCGCTCGCCGGCAGGTCGAGCGCGACCGGCGCGACCGGTTTCGGCGCGGCGGCGGGTGCCGCCACCTTCGGCAGGTGCGACTTCACGCGCATCCCGTCGACCGCCTCGGCCAGCATCTGCGTGTACAGGTCGAACCCGACCGAGGCGATCTGGCCGCTCTGCTCCGACCCCAGCAGGTTGCCCGCGCCGCGGATCTCCAGGTCGCGCATCGCCACCTGGAACCCCGACCCCAGCTCGCTCGCCTCGAAGATCGTCGACAGCCGCTGCTGCGCGACCTCCGACAGCACGCGGTCGCGCGAGTGCAACAGATACGCGAACGCCTGGTGGGCGCTGCGCCCCACCCGCCCTCGTAGCTGGTACAGCTGGCCGAGGCCGAACATGTCGGCGCGGTCAATGATCAGCGTGTTCACGTTCGGGATGTCGAGGCCGGACTCGATGATCGTGGTGCACAGCAGCACGTCGAACTCACCGTCCGCGAACCGCTCCATCACCTTTTCGAGCACCACGTCCGACATCTGCCCGTGCCCGACGACGACGCGCGCCTCCGGCACCAGCTGGCGCACCTTCTCCGCGAGCAGGTCGATCGAGTTGACGCGGTTGTGCACGAGGTAGACCTGGCCGCCGCGCTCCATCTCGTGCAGCACCGCCTCGCGCACCAGCACGTCGTCCCACTCCGCGACGTAGGTCTGCACCGGCTGCCGCGCGACCGGCGCCGTCTCCATCGTCGACATGTCACGGATGCCGGTCAGCGACATGTGCAGCGTCCGAGGGATCGGTGTCGCCGACAGCGACAGCACGTCGACCTCCAGCCGCATCCGCTTCAGCCGCTCCTTGTGCGAGACGCCGAAGCGCTGTTCCTCATCGATGACGACCAGGCCGAGGTTGGCGAACTCGATGCCCTGCTGCAGCAGTCGATGCGTGCCGATCACGATGTCGACCTCGCCCGCGCGGAGCCGCTCGATCACGTCCTTCGCCTCGCCATCCGAGCGGAAGCGCGACAGCGACTCGATGCGCACTGGGAACGCCGCCAGACGCTCGCGGAACGTCCGCTCGTGCTGCTGCGCCAGCACCGTCGTCGGCACCAGCACCGCGACCTGCATCCCGTCCATCACCGCCTTGAACGCCGCGCGCAGCGCCACTTCCGTCTTGCCGAAGCCCACGTCGCCGCAGATGAGGCGATCCATCGGCCGCGGCGACTCCATGTCGGCCTTCACCTCGCGGATCGCGCGCAGCTGGTCGTCGGTCTCCTCGTACGGGAACGCCGCCTCCAGCTCCTGCTGCCACTGCGTGTCCTCGCGGAACGCGTGGCCGTTGAGCAGCTGCCGCGCCGCGTACAGCCGCAGCAGGTCGGCTGCGACGATCGAGACCGCCTCGCGCACGCGCGCGCGTGCGTGGTTCCACTCCTGCGTCCCCAGCCGCGTCAGCCGAGGAATGTGATCCGACGGCGCGAGGTAGCGCGTGACTTTGTCGACCTGCTCGATCGGCACGTACAGGCGGTCGTCGCCCGCGTACCGCAGCTCCATGTAGTCGCGCTCGACGCCGCCCACCGGCCGCCGCTGGATGCCCGCGAACCGCGCGATGCCGTGCTCCGCGTGCACAACGAAGTCGCCGGGCTGCACCTCCGCCAGGAACTTCGATCGCTGCGATCCCGCCTTGCGCAGCGTGCGCCGCTTCTTCACGAACCCGAACAGCTCGCGGTCGGTGACGAGCGAGACGATCCCCGCCCCCGTCTGCACCGACCAGCCCTCGGACAGCGCGCCCTGCAGCAGCGCGACGTCACCCGCGCGCATTCGTCGCTCCAGACGATCGAGGACGGCGTCGATGCGCACGCTCGCGTCGTCCAGCACCTCGCGGTAGCGCTGCGCCTGCTGCGACACGACCACGATGCGATCGCCGCGCATCGCCTCGCGCGCCGTGTCCCCGGCCGCCGCGGGCAATCGACCCGCGTACGCGTCGTGCGGCAGGAACGGCAGGCGGAACGCATCGGTCTCGCGCCCCGTCGCCCACCGCGCGAAATCCGCGCGCGGCCGATGCCGGTCGAACAGCACCTCCAGCTCGCCGCGGCTCGCGTGCGGCAGCGGCACATCGAGCGTCAGCTCGCCGTGCTCCGCGAGGTCGGCGCGTGCCTCCTCCGCCAGCTCGTCGTGGTCACGCGCCGCCGCGTCCACCGCCTCGCGCTCATCGAGCAGCAGCACGGAGCCACGAGGCAGGTGCGCGAGCAGCGTCCCCGACACCGACAGCGGCCCGTACCGCCCCGGCGTCGGGAGCTCGCCGCGCCGCAGTGCGTGCAGCTCCTCCTCGACCTCCGCCCCGCGCACGCCTTCGAGGCGGTTCGCGAGCAACACCCGGTCGTTCGTGTCGGAGAACCACTCGATCGCCGGGCCGATGTGCACGCGCTCCAGCCGCTCGCTGGTGCGCTGCGTCTCCGGGTCGAACGCGCGGATCGACTCCACCTCGGAGCCGAACCACTCCACGCGCACGGGCGTGTCGCGATCCGGCGGGAACACATCCAGGAGGCCGCCACGGCGCGCCGCCTCACCGGCCTGCTGCACCAGCGGGCCGACCTCGTACCCCGCCTCCACCAGCCGCAGCGCGAACTGCTCGATCGGCAGCCGCTGCCCGACCTCGACGAGCCCCGGCCCGCGTCCGAGGTCGGCCGGCGCGAGCGTGTGCTCCGCGACCGCCGCCACCGAGGCCACGACCAGCGGTGGCGGCGCACCCCCGCTCGCTCGCGCGAGCCGCGACAGCACCGCAAGGCGCGTGCCGACGATCTCCGACCGCGGCGTCTCACGGGCGTACGGCAGCGACCCGCGCGACGGGAACAGCAGCGCGTCGTCGCCGGCCCACGCCCGCAGCTGATCCACCAGCGCCTCGGCGTCCGACTCGCGAGGCACGACCAGCAGCAGCGGCGCGCGCGCGTGCCGCCAGAGCAGCGCTGCCGTCACCGGCTTCGCGGCGTCGATGACGCCCAGCGTCACCCGCGCCCCGGCATCGAGGCGCGGATAGGCGCCGGTCAGCGCCTCGAGCCCCGCGAGATCCGGCAGCACCAGCCCGAGGTCTACCACGCACCACCCCGACCCACGTCAAAACAGGGCCGCCCGCACCCGGGTGGCCCTGCGCGATATCCGATACGCGTAGTCTAGCGCCACGCCGCGACCACCGTCTCAGCGGCAATCGGAGGTGCGCCATGACCATGCTGAGCGACGCCGAGTGGCTCGAACGCAACGCGAAGGTGATCGATGAGTTCCGCGCCAACGGCGGCAGACTGGAACGCCAGGATCTCGTGCTGCTCACCACCACCGGCGCGAAGTCCGGGCGGCAGGTGACCTCGCCGCTCCTCTACCTGCGCGAGGGCGACACCGTCTACGTCATCGCCTCGAAGCAGGGCAGCGCCTCGCACCCCGCGTGGTACCACAACGTCGTCGCGCACCCCGAGGTCACGCTGGAGATCGGCGCCGAGCGGTGGGATGCTCGCGCGCGCGTCCTCGGAGACCCCGAGCGCGAGCGCATCTACGCCGCGCAGGTTGCGCGCTATCCGTTCTTCGCCGACTACCAGCAGAAGACCGCGCGCACGATCCCCGTCGTCGCCATCGAGCGCGCGTAGCCGCCACACCACGAACGAGGCCGGGCGTGTGCCCGGCCTCGTCACATCCACCAACCAGCCGAGGTGCTACGCACCGCGCTCCGCACGGTTGCGGTAGTACCACTCGACACGCGCGTACGCCGCCGCGGCGCGGTCGAACGAGGGGTACACGGCGAACCCACGCTCAACGAGCGCCGCTCGGCCGGTCGCGTACGCCTCGGGGTTCGTGCCGGGGTGCATCACCATCAGCAGCGACTTCCCCCACGACCCGTCACGCCACGACTCGATCGCGTTCAGCATCCGGTTCAGCCGCTCCGGGTCCTGGTTCGGCCCGCCGCCGCCCGCGTTGACCTCGTAGATCGCAGCGTCGAGGTTCGGGTCGGCGCTCAGGATGTCGAGGATGCGCTGCAGGTTCTCCTCGCGGCCGCGCGCCGAGGTCGGCGCGATCGTCCCGCCCATGTCGAACGGGTTGAAGTACGACCCCCCGATGGTGTTGAAGAACTCCTTCAACTGGTCATACGAGGCGTCCGCGAGTCGAGGCATCTCGAGGCCCGCGCGGCCCGCCGAGTCCGATACGGCCACCGACTGCCCACCGGAGCCCGCCAGCAGTGCCATGCGGCGCCCCTTCGCGGGCACCGTGCGCACCAGCGCCGAGAGCGTGTCGATGAGCTCGTCGCGCGTCACGACCGGAATCGCGCCCGCCTGCCGCACCATCGCGTCCCACAGCGCCGTCGGCGTCGCCAGCGAGGTCGTGTGCGTGCGGGCGGCGCTCGCGCCGTGCTCCGTCGTGCCGCCCTTGAAGACGACGACCGGCTTCGTCTTCGTCACGCGTCGCAGCGCCTCGAAGAAGCGCCGACCGTCGCGCGGCCCCTCGATGTAGATCGCGATGAACTGCGAGTCCGGATCGCGCTCCAGGTACTCGAGGTAGTCGACCTCGTTCAGGATCGCCGCGTTGCCCATCGAGATCGTGCGCGTGACATCGAGGCCGGCGAACTGCGCCTCCTGCGTGATGCCAGCGGCGTGCGATCCCGACTGCGACATCACGCCGATGTTGCCGCCCTCGGCATGCGTCATCCCCGCGCCGAAGCGGATACCCAGGCGCCGGTTGTAGATGCCCATGCAGTTGGGGCCGACGATCGGCATCCCCGCCTCGTTCGCCATCGCGACGATGCGCTCCTGCAGCTCGATGCCGAGGTCTTCCTGCGTCTCCGCGAAGCCCGCCGTGAACATCGCGATCCCGCCGATGCCCTTCGCAATCGCGTCCTGCACGATGCGCGGCGTGATCTGCCGCGGCACCGCGCAGATCAGCAGGTCGGGCGCGCCGGGCACGTCCGCCAGGCTCGTGAAGTTCGTGAAGCCGCGCTCCTCGATGCCCTTGATCTCGTTCGGATCCAGCTGCACGGAGTACAGCGGGCCGTCGAACTCCTTCTGGTTCGTGAGCCACTGGAAGTTGGGGCCCTTGTCGCCCACCACCACCACGGACTTCGGGTTCAGCATCCGGTGGATGCGCTCCGGGTCGATCGCCATCGCTCTGCTCCTGCCCTCGCCGCTCGCGTGCGGCTCGTCGCCTTCGAGGTTTCGCGCGCCGCCTTACGAGGCCAGCACCACCCGTGCGTCGACGCCGATTGCGCCGTCCGGGTACGCGAACACCGGGTTCAGGTCGATCTCGGCGACCTCCGGATGCGTCGCCGCGAAGTCAGACACCTTGAGGATGAACGCCTCGAGTGCGGCGACATCGGCGCCCGCGCGCCCGCGCACACCTTCGAGGACGGGGTAGCCCTTCACCTCGCGCACCATCAGCGAGGCGTCGCGCGGCTCCAGCGGCACAACGCGGAACGCGACGTCCTTCAGCACCTCCACCATGACGCCACCGAGGCCGAACATGAGCACCGGCCCGAACTGGTGATCGGTCGTCATGCCGACGATCACCTCGACGCCGGGCGCGGCCATGCGCTGCACCGAGACGCCTTCGAGCTTCGCGCCGGTCTTCGCAACCGCCGCCTCGATCCGCGCGTACGCCGCGCGCACCGCTGCTGCGTCAGCGAGGTTCAGCTCGACACCGCCGATGTCCGACTTGTGCGAGATCTCGGCCGATACGACCTTCAGCACGACCGGGTAGCCGGTCTCGTCCGCAATGCGCGACGCTTCGTCCGCGCTCGCGGCCAGCCGAGCAGAGACGACCGGGATACCCGCCTGCTCCAGCAGCTGCTTCGACTCCACCTCGGTCAACAGTGTCCGTCCGGCGGCGCGAGCCGCCGCGATCGGGTCCGTCATCGTCCCGTCCCTTCCGTGCGCGTGAGGCCGCGCCGGGCCTCAGGGCGGCGCAATCATAGGTGGCGCCCCCACCCCTCGCAACGCGCGTGATACGCCGAGGCCATGCGTGCACGCTCCAGCTTTCGAGGCAAATCAGAACGCACGTTCTTGACACGTTGCCCGCAGCGCGGTACCAACTGCGCATGACCACGCGCACGCCCCGCCCTGCAGCCACCGAAGCGACCATCGCCTACGAGCGCACCGTCGAGGGCGCGCTCGTCGCGATTGAGGTCGTCACGAGCGACCACTGGCACGACGCCTTCCTCGATCCGCCCGCCCGCGCCCGCGCCGACGCCCGCGTCGTCGTCCTCCGCCACGCGGCCACGATCCCGCACCCGCTGCCCGGCTGGCTGCATGTCGAGCGTGCCGCGCGACTCGCGCTCCGCGAGGCGACGCCGCGCTACGGCGAGGCATCCGACGTCACCACCGCGCACCGCCTCGACGCCCACGGCCGCCTGGCCGAGGCGCTCTGGGCCGCCTCCCCGCACCGCGCCCCCGCCGTCGGCACGATCGAGCAATACCTGCAGGCCGCGGCGATCGCGCTGCGCTACCCCGCACCCTCGCCCACCGGCTCCGCCGTCACCCGTCTGGTGCGCGATCACGCGCGCGCCCACGCCGGCCTGCTCGCGCCCGTCCTCGACCACGCCGGCCCAGCGCTCGAGCGCTGGTTCCAGCGCACCTTCCACGACCCCGATACGCTCGCCGCCGAGGTGCTGCTCGCACGCATCGCCGTGACCGACGCCGACACCGCCGCCGCGCTCCGCTTCCTCCGCGCCGCCGAGGTACCGCTCGACGCCCCCACCTACCTCGATCTCGCGCTCGACCGCCGCGCGCTCCTGGAGCAGGCCTCGCCCTGGCGCTACATCGAGGCGCCGCGCGCCTTCGCCCCCGCGCTTGCCGCCGTGCGCCCATGGCTGCGCCGTTACCGCGTCGCCTACGACGCCGAGTACCGCCACGTCGCCGCGCGCGCCGTGACGCTCCGTCGTGACCTCGGCGCCGTCGCCGTCGCCGCGGATGCCCTCCGCCGCCTCGATGTGATCGAGGCGCTCGGTGCACCCACCGGCGCGCTCGCGCTCCGCGACTTCGATACCGTGTGCGCCGCCCTCGATGCGCTTCCCGCCGACCCCGACCCCGCGCAGCCGCGCACCGCCGGCATCACGCTCGGCGTCCCCGTCCCGCTCTTCGACGCCGCCACTGCCGCCGTCGACGCCGTTCGCGCCGCGCTCGAGGTACAGCGCCGTCGCCTCGCCGCGCGCGCCACCCACCTCGTCCTCGACCGCACCGAGGTGCCCGCGCTCGACCGCCTCCTGCAGGCGCTCACCGCCGCCGACATCGACGGCCTCGA
>Ga0172380_10007243_pt1 | contig 12539 bp, 6 predicted proteins | sample Leawe162metaG_FD_119747 | JGI IMG/M metagenome (GOLD analysis project Ga0172380, IMG submission 119747) | Leachate microbial communities from a municipal landfill in Southern Ontario, Canada - Leachate well 162 metaG | ecosystem: Engineered > Solid waste > Landfill > Unclassified | place...
CCGACCCGAGCCGAGGCCTGGCACAATCTTGGCCGCGCCTACCTGATGAGCGGCAACCTCGGGCAAGCGCTGCCGATCCTCCGCAAAGCTATACTCCTCAAGCCGGAGATGGACAAAGCCGCCGCCAATCTGGGGTTGGCCCTGATCAGCACCGGCCAGCCCCACGAGGCGGTGCTGCTGCTGGAACCGCGACTGCCGCGCGCCACCCGCATCCCGGAAATCCATTTCGCTCTCGGCGTCGCCTATGCGCTGACCGGTGATCGCGACGGAGCCAGGCGGGAGCTGGTTGCCCTCAATCCCCTCGATCCTCAGATGGCCGCCCTCCTGCAAGAGGAGCTGTCAAGGCTTTGGTGACGGCTGGGACTCCTGGTCGGCGCCGCTCTTGCCCGGCTCCGATCTGACGGGCCAGACCGAATAGAGTTGGTCTTTTTTCCGGTCGTTGACGGCCTTGCCGTTGATCATGCTCACCGCCCAGACCAGCTCCGGGTTCTCCGCATTCAGCTCGCTGGTCCAGTAGACGTCCTCCCTGACATTGCTGAAGACCTCCTGATTGAGGGTCTTAAACGGCGCTTCGCCGCCGGATGAGGCGATCAGTCGTAATTCGCCCGCGGTCGGCAGCCGCCAGTCAGAGTAACCGGCAACCTTCAACTCCCTCACCTTTTTGCCTGCCTCCTCCCAACTCATCTGGCCGAGCGTCCCGGCATCCCGCAAAAAAAACAGTCCCGGCACCGGGGTGCTGACCAGCAGGCCATCTTTTGTCGGGGCATACAAGACGAACAGGGGCGCCATCTGCTTGACCTTGCCCACGGACGCGCTTCTCTCCGTAACCGCCCTCCCCTTGTCGCCTACGCCAAAATCAGGCCTGATTTCATAGTCGGTGTCGGCGTTCAGTTTCGCAAAGCGAAATACGCCATCCGGGCCGCTTTTGGCCTCGGCCGCCTTGCCTTCTTTCACCGGTTTTGCCACCACGGAAATCCCGGCCAGCGGCTTACCGGCAACATCCACCACTTTTCCTTCCAGGGCTGATTTTTTGCCGCAGCCGGAAAGAAGCAACAACAACAGCAAAGCAATTCCTGCAAATTTAAATCCCTTCATAATCAAGCACCTTTCGTTTGGCAAGGCGTTCACCCCGAGCCGTTAAAAAATAAGTTCCTTATCCACGAGCCTCTTGCAAAATGAGATTGAGATAATTGTAACAACCACCCCAAATGGCGCTAGTTTAAGGACGGAGGCCAGCAAAACCGGGACTGTCCCCGGCCCCATCGGGGGCTGTCCCAGGCTTTTGCGAGTTGAAGCCACCGCAGTTGCAAAAAGCCAAAACTCAGGCTGTTGCAGTACTTGGTAACCATGGTTGCCTCAAACCCGTAAACTTCCGGGACAGCCCCCGATAAGGCCGGGGACAGTCCCAAGTTTACTCCCCACGGTTGCAAAAACCGCTTAAACTTCCAACGCTTTTTTCTAGATTCCGGCTTTCGCCGGAATGACGTCTTGAAATGTGACATAGAATCAGGCAACAAGGCCAGTAAAATTTGCACCAAAAAAAACCGCCCCTTAAAGAGGCGGTAAGAGCGTGCGGGCCTTGCGGCCCGCACGGTTGAATTTATTTATGAAACCCTACGGAGTCAGCAGCAACTCCTTACAGGGTGCCATTTACCTTCATGTGGCTCATCGCGCCCGGCTTGTCGGCATGGCAACCTACACAGTAGCGGTAGGACACGCTGGTCTGCCAGGCAGTGGATGAATTCGTGTCATGACACATCTGACAACGGACGATACCGGTACCCAAGGCGGTCAGCGTGCTTGGGTCAGTTTTCACGGTACGAGTCGTCATCCCCATCGGATAGGTGATCTCGGACCAGTCGTGGTTCTTGAGATCGCCCTTGACGGACGCGGAATGGATCGCGTGAACCCGGTTGTGGATGGGGTTACCGTAGTTACCGGAAAGGTCATGACAAGCCATGCACTCGTCGGTGTCAAAGGGCGCGACGTGATCATTCTTGTGGAACGAATCCGTGCCATGACACTTGCCGCAGCTATTGACTCCGGCTGTTGCGCCGTCAGCCTTCTTCTTCTCAACCGTCGCGGTGCCGATCTGGATCTTGATCAGCGCCGGTGATTCGATACGGTAGTTGGTATTCGAATCAGCCACGCCCCGGAGGAAGCCGTAGTTGGCGGCCCGGAAGCGGACCATGTAGGTGCCCGCGGTCATTCCTTCCGGAATTGCATTGAGCTTGTACTTGAAGCCGGTCGCATCGGTAAGGATCTGCGGATCCGCAGCCTTGCCTTCGGCGAACAGGCTCACTGACTGGCCCGGAACGCCAAGGGTGCTGATGGTTGCTGCGGCCTTGGTCAAAACCGGCTTGGAGAGGGCACGCGGGCCATACACATACAGGCTCGCCACGCTGAGGCTGTCGGTGCTGACTACCCGTGCCGCATGCTTCGGATTGGTGTACATTGCGGCAGGAACCGCAGCGCCGGTTGCATAGTCCTTCAGGGTCGCGGTTACGGTTGGGGTCTCACCGGCCACATAGTGCGTCCCGTTGGCAGGCGGCGTGATGGTGAGGGTAGTGATGAACTCAGGGGTATTAATCGCCGAAGGCGCCTGAGAATGCTGCTGATCAATAACGGCCGGGGTATGACAGATACTGCACGCACCGTTGGCCACCGGGATATTTGATGCGCTATGGCCTGCGCCGGTGGCGAAGTTAACCTGGTCATGACAGCTGCCGCAGACTTCGCTGCTCGGGTTGTTTTTCCAGTTGTTGATCTTGTTCCCACTCAACCCGGCCAGCTTGTTGGTCGGGTCGCTATGGCAGTAAACGCAATTGCTGGCAGGCTGCGGGTAGGTAACCTTATCGTAGCCTTCGCCATTGATCCGGGTGGTGAATTCTTCCACTTCCTTGGCGGCATGGATCTTGTGGATGAATCTGGCCAGATAAATATCGCTCCCCTGGAATTCAGAGCTGTACAACGGGCTGTGACAGAAGACACAGGCTGCGGTATCCGGCCTGCTGCTGGCATGAGCCGCGCCGTTAAACAGCGGGCCGTGACATTGCATGCAGGCTTCTTTGGTTACATACTGGTTTTGGGGAGAGTCCAGCATCACAATAGGAGCGGCGGCAGCAGCCCCGGTGAGGCTGGCAACGCCTGAGCCACCGCCGGCGCCCGGCAAAGTAACCTGATTAGCGGTAACACGAACCCAGACGCTCTGCGCATGGGTTTCGTTATAGAAGTTACCCAAACCCTGATAGGAGCCGGTTTTGACCCCGAAAGCCGTGGGGAAGGTGAGAGAATAGCTGCCCGCGCCGTTATTGGTGAAGGTCGCCCCAGCCGTGGTTGGGGTGCAGTCAGCATACGTCTGGAGATAGGGGCTGGCAAGGGTGTTGCCGGTTGCTCCGGCCGGAACCACATCGGCAAGATATACGGTCAACTCGTTGGTGGCCAGGGTGTTAAGGGTCGTGTAAGCGGTAGCGCCATTTTTGACCGTGAAGGTAACGATCGGGGCGTTGCCGGCGGTCTTGGTGACCACGATGTTTGATACATCCAGCTTCTGGTTGCTGGTATTGCTCCTCGGGACGGTGGTGCCGAACGGGGTGCTGTGCAAGTTGCCGATCGTCCCAGCCACTGCCGCGATTTTGCCCGCGCCATGGCAGGTGACACAGGCGACATCGGTGCCGGCATAGAGCGGCGTGATTGCGCCGTTCGCATCCAGGCCGGTGGTGGTGGTGCCGGATGGGCCGGCCGGCCCGGTTGCGCCGGTTGCGCCGGTTGCGCCGGTAGCGCCGGTTGCCCCGGCTGCGCCTGCTGCGCCTGCTGCGCCATCACTGCCGCTGCAGCCTGCAAGCAGCAAGCCAAGTGCTGCACAACAGAATGCCATTTTAATAAATCTTCTCATCTACAATCCTCCTAACTTTTATGTTGGTATGGGGTGAGACAAACACGTCAATTGCACTGCACAATTTTCTTGCTCGCTCACCTCCTTTCCCGTGGCGTGTCCACGGAACACTATATATACAAGAGTATTAGCCGGTTAACTGCGAAGATGCCTGTCAATAAAAACATCTCGCGCAATTTTATTATTTGTATATAGCACTGTCTTTTTGATACAGTCAAGGACTGATTGTCACAGTGGCCGAACTGTTCAGTATGCCAGCGGGACAAGTAGAGCCAAGAAATGGTGGGGCGAGCCTGTTCTGCTCGCCTCACCATTTATGATTTTACACTTTAGCAGGATGCGAGGTGGACCGAAGTCCACCTCGCCCAATCAAACGCCTAAAACAGGGCCATGATTGTCGCAACAACCGACTCCCAGATGCCAGTGGTGCTTTCGACCAGATAACCAAAAATTTTCGTATGCTGGTTAAATGCGGCAAGTTCGCCAGCAGAGTCTTCCTTGATCATCATAGCCCTGTGACAAGAACCACACGCTCTTGAAGCAGGCCCGGCGACATAGGACGGTACGGTACCGATATTCCTGGTCTTACCCTTGATTACATTAGAGGCGGAGAGCACGCCTGGCAACGACTTGGCCTGATCCGGCACTTCGTAAGTTCCTGCGGTATGACAGGATTCACAATTTAAGATTGTGAAGTTGGGGTACACATGCTCGACATGGAGGTTGTATCGGTCCGCTTCCACCGCATCGTCAAAATTAATGTTCTTAATGTCAAATGCCTCGAACGAATGAATAGCATGGACATAGGAATCAATCGACCTTGACTGCATTTCCAGATGGCTGCCACCACTTTGCGGGGTGTGGCACAGTCTGCAGACCACGATATTCCCGCCTCTGTCACCGGAATGGAAGGTTGTGCCAAGTGCATCATGGCAGGTGTTGCAACCACCAGCTTCCTTCACGATGGGCGCGGCGGAAGCAACAAGAGCCCCGGTTGCAAGGTTGAATGTTTTGGAAGGCGCGTTGAGGGCAAGGGTATCACCAGCAGCATTTTTCAAAGTCGGCAGAAAAGCGATTTCCGCTCTCTTGATTGTGCCGTCAGCGATCTGGGCCGCCCAGGTTGACAAGTCGGCCTTAACCTGCCAGTTGCCGTTTGCCGCGGAAACGGAAGTGATCCGGGGATGCGCTGTTCCATAGACAGCCTCAAGATTCCTCTTGCCGTCCGCGTGGCTGATGTGGGGGCCAACAAGGAAATCCTTGGTGTCGTAGCCATACAAGCCGACCAGCACGGTTGGGACAACATCCGCGGCAGTAAGCGCTATGCCGGCGCCACCATTTTTGGTCACACTGAAATTGATGGTAAGAACATTGTTGCTCAAAGTAACAGCACCGATTGCGCCGGTAAAGACGTTGGCATACCGTGTGCCAGTACTGTCAGCATAGATTTTCTTGTTATAACCGGTATGAATGCTGCTGAATACTGGAGCAATACCGCCGGCTCTATGGCAGTTGTTACATATCCCATCAGCAGGGATTACATGAGGAAGTAAGGTTTTCAAAGCAAGGGGTCTGGTGTCAACGGCAAATTTACCCGTAGCATCCGCAGTGTCTGTTCCCCCATCCACCGGGTGGCAGCTCTTGCAGGTCGTCAAGGAAAAATTGGCATCCGACGTGGTTTGCGCAAGCTTGCCTTCGTGGCAGGTGGCGCAGTTTGCCATTGATTGCGGATAGGGGAATTCCATGGCATGCGACATATGCACGTCATTCATGACAGATTTTTTATAGGCATACTTGGTTTTCTCAGCATCCGTCAGAGGAGTAGTCCCTATTGTGGCATGCCGCTGAGGATTATCGACCAAAACCTGCCAGTCCGGATGGCCGCCATTGCCGTCATCGTTATGGCAAATCTTGCAGGCTGCAAAATCCGGCAGGCCGGCAACCTGAGCCGATCTGTAACCATGCTTCATATAAGGCGTGCCGTGGCATTTTTCACAAGAGGCTACATTTACCGTAGACACATATTTGTCAGGAGAAGCAGGCGCTAACGTTCCGAAACCCACGCCTGCGCTACCCACGTCTGAGTACAACTGCATCCCCTCGGTGCCTACTATTTTGTTATCGGCAACATAGACATAAACTTCATAATTGGTTAGAGCTGGTGCGGTGGCATACTTCACCTGGTATTGTCCTGCGCCCAGTGATGTCAGGCTGCCGTACGTGAAGGCATTGGTAAACTTTCTGGTTGCGGAGTCGTAAGTCACTGCGCCATATCTCTTTTGCTCAAGGCCGGCAAGAGTGGCATCAACATAAGGTTGTCCATCTTTCTTAATGGTGAACGTCAAAGTTGAAGTATAGGTGACACTATCCACGTTCAGGTTATTGGTAACATTATCAATCGTAACCGCAAGAGTGCTGGCATCCTTGTACTGATTGTAAAGGCCTTGGTGTTCGCTGCCGGCGTGCTTATGGCATACGGCACAAGATTCCGGCTCGACCGCTGCTGCGGAGACGGCAAGCGAAGTCAACCATTCAGCCTCAGTACCGGTAAAGCCGTTGGCGACTGCGATCTGATAGGCACTCTCTCCAGCAAGTCCGGCTGGGCCTGCTGGGCCTGCTGCGCCATCACTGCCGCTGCCGCAGCCTGCAAGCAGCAAGCCAAGTGACGCACAACAGAATGCCATTTTAGTAAATCTTCTCATCTACAAACCTCCTAACTTTATGTTGGTATGGGGTGATGCAAACACGTCAATTGCACTGCACAATTTTCTTGTTCGCTCACCTCCTTTCCCGTGGCGTGTCCACGGAACATTTATATATACAATAATACTATTCAGTTAACTGCGAAGATACCTGCCGGTAACGACATCCCGCGCAATTTTATTATTTTTATATATCGCTCTCTTGCCGTCTTTTTGATACTTCAAGGCCTGATTGTCAGTGACGGCATCCAAAAATTTTTATGCGAAAAATATGCCACTGGCATGGGTAAAATTTAAGATGTGGAAAGACAATGAGATAGCTGGTGCCTAATGCCGTACAGGATCGCGGCTTGCTGGATATGCTGGTGAAATAACCAGGCCTGTTTGGGCAAATCACCAATTCGGCCTGAATTGCATCTTGCAGAGATGCGGGGCGGCTGGTAATCTTTTTTGCAACCGCAGGGAGTAAACTCGGGACTGTCCCGAGGCTAGTTAGCCTGGGCGCCCCATGCGGGCCTTCGTTTTCAACTTGTTGCGGGGCCATAATCTTTGCCGGAGGGTTTTATGCGCTTGTTTTTTGGTCGAGACGGAGGCTTGATCCTGTTGGCCGCGCTCTTCCTGCTTTTAGGGGCTGGTTGCCGTGATGGTCAGGGCGTTGCCCCTGCCGGGAAAACCTCTCCCCCTCCCCCGGCCGCAAAGATTGTTCTGGGCCTGTTGCCCGAGATGGACATCTTTGTCCAGAAAAAGCGCTACGAGCCCATTGCCCGCTATCTCTCCGAAAAAACAGGGGCACAGGTAGAACTTAAGATTCTTTCCCGTTACGGGAACATTCTGGAAAATTTTCAGCACGAGGAGCTGGACGGCGCCTTTTTCGGCAGCTTTACCGGGGCGCTGGCCATCAAGAGGCTGGGGGTTGAGCCCCTTGCCAGGCCGGAATACCTTGACGGGGTATCCACCTACTACGGCCTGCTCTTTGCCAGAAAGGAAAAAGGGATAAAAACGGCACGGGACATGCAGGGCAAGATTTTTGTTTTTGTGGACAAGGCAACCACGGCCGGCTGGCTTTTGCCCCTTTATTTTTTCCGGGCTCATGGGATCAAGGATTACCGGTCCTGGTTTAAGGAAACCTATTTCAGCGGCACCCATGAAGATGCCATCCAGGATGTGTTGACCGGCAAGGCGGACCTGGGCGCGGCCAAGGATCTGGTTTTTTACCGCTTGGCCATGGAAAACCCCAGGATCACCGAGGAGCTGGAGATTCTCGCCACTACCCCGAAGGTTCCGGCGAATACCCTGGCTGTCCGCCCCACCCTTGATCCCGCCTTGAAAAGCGCCCTGGCCAACAGCTTGCTTACCATGCACCAGAATGCGGCGGGGCGCCGAGCCCTGGCCCAATTCGGAGCCCGCCGTTTTATTGCCACCGCAGTGCAGGATTACGCCCCGGTTATCGAGTATGCCGAAGGCATCGGCCTGGATCTGGCAACCTATGATTATCGCAATGATTGAGTTCGTAATACCGCTGGCTGACGAAGATCGGCGCAGCCGGACCATCCCGGCAAGGCGGCCATCCGCAGGGAGGGGTTTGCTGTCATGCGTCTAAAGGCGATCCTCGGCTTCCTGCTGCTGGCCTTTTTTTTCGGGGTTGGCGGCATATATATTGGTGTCAACAATGCCCGGATCATCGACAATCTCGAGAAGGTCCTCGCCCTCCATAAGATGGCATTTTTCCGCGACAACCTGATCAATGAGGTCAGGATCATGCAGGCGGACCTTTATCTCGCCGTTTCCCCGCACCGTACCAATATCGGGGATTTCGTCAAGCACGGCGAGGCGCTGGCTCTGGCCGGAGAAAATTGCCTGAAGTGTCACCATGACGAAGCCACCAGGCAGCGGCTGATTCATCTGAGGCAAGCCATTAATGAGTATCTGAAGAAGTCGAGCCGGGTCTATATGTTCAGCGCCAACAACGAGCGGCGGGACATCGAGGAAAAGAGCGCCTTTGTCTCGGGGATGCGGCTTCTTGGAGAAATTGACAAGCTGATCGTCCTTTCCGCCGACCGCTCTTCCCCGCAGATTGCCATGGCCCGGCAGCAAGTTGTCCTGATGAGGAATACCCTGCTGTGGCTGGTGAGCATTGCGCCTTTGATTTTTCTTGTTTTCTCCTTTGTTTTCGTGAAACGGTTTTCTTCCTCCCTGTCCGTGCTCATCGGGGCAACAAAAAAAATCAAGGCTGGAGAACTGACCCACACCATTGATGAGCAGCTTCCCGATGAATTCAATGTGCTGGCCACCGCGTTTAATGAAATGGCGGTTTCCCTGAAAAATCAATGCGAGGCGATTGCGGTCGAGCAGGATCGCTACAAGGTACTCTTTGAATCGGCGGATGAAGCCATCTTTATTATTGAGGGAGAGGGCGAGGACGCCGGGAGAATCATCGAGGCCAACAAGGCTGCCTCCACCATGCATGGCTACACGGTGGACGAGTTGCTGACCATGCGTATCCAGGATCTGGACACGGCCGAAAGCGCGGCGCAAGCTCCGGCGCGCTTCCGGCAGATGCTGGCGGGTGGACGGGTTGAGGCGCTGGTGGAACACCACCGGAAAGACGGCACGGTTTTTCCGCTGGAGGTCAGGGCCGGGCTGCTGGAAATCAAAGGACACAAATATATTCTGGCCTTTGACCGGGACGTCACGGTACGGAACCAGACCGAAGCGGCCTTGCAGCGTTCCAGGCAACTGGCAATGGTCGGCGAGATGGCGGCTGGCCTGGCCCATGAGATAAAAAATCCGCTCGCCGGGATCAAGGTCTCCATGGAGGTCTTGATGAATGAGCTACCCCTTACCACGGAAGACAAGGAGATTTTTACCCGGACTGTCCGGGAGGTGCAGAGAATCGAGGCCCTGCTGAAAAACCTTCTCAACTATGCAAGAACGCCCAAGCCGGTCTTTTCCAGGACCGACTTAAATCAGCTGCTGGGTAATGCCATGGGCAACGCGGCCCTGCTGCTTAAATCCCCGGAATACGCCGCAGCCAGTGGCAAGCTGGAGCTGGTCCGGAGCTTTGATCAGGCCCTCCCCATGATCATGGTGGATCCTTCCCAGATGCAGCAGGTCGTCTTGAATCTGCTGCTCAATGCCATGGAGGCCACCACGGAAGACGGGACAATCACCGTGGGCAGCAGGACGGGCCGGGCCGCCGGAACCGTGGAGATAATAATTGGTGATACGGGAAAAGGGTTGAGCGAAGAGGCGGCCGCCAGGGTTTTTCAGCCTTTTTACACCACCAAGCCCAAGGGAAGCGGGCTGGGTCTGGCAATAACCAGGCGTCTTGTCGAGCAGCACCACGGCACCATTGAAGTTGCCGGCGTTTTGGGCCAGGGGACAACTTTTACCATCACCCTGCCGGTGGAACAACAGAGAGAGGATGAAAGCCAATGAAGATTCGGGGAAGGATTTTTGCCGTGGATGATGATGAGCTCATCGTAACCATGCTTGCCAGAGCCTTGAAAGGCGAGGGGTATGAGGTGCATTTTCAAACCTCCCCCCAGGATCTTATTGTCAATATCATTTCATGGCAGCCCGACATTGTTTTTCTGGATGTCGATCTTACCGAGGAGGTGTCCGGCTTCGAGATCCTTGCCGCCCTCAAGAAGGAAGGGATTGGAGCCGAGGTGGTCATGCTGACCGCCGACGACTCGGCGGAATCAGCCGTTCGGGCCATGAAACTCGGGGCCGTCGAGTATTTCACCAAGCCCTTTAATCTCGATGAGATAAAAATCATCACCGGCAATATCATCGAAAACATCCGGCGAAAGGCGGAGCTTGACTATCACCGGGAGAAAGTCTGCCCATATTTTGAACACGGTCTGGTAGGCGAATCAGCGCCCATAAGGGAAATCCTCCGGAAAGCTGAGAAGCTGGTGCAGGCCAGGGCGGAGACCATCCTCATTACCGGCGAGTCCGGCAGCGGCAAGGAGGTTCTGGCCCGCCATCTCCATTGCCGGCTGCAGAATGGCGATGGCACGGGGCCGGGGCTGCGGCCTTTTTTTGCCGTCAATTGTACGGCCTTGCCGGAAAACCTTATCGAGAGTGAACTGTTCGGCCATGTGAAAGGCGCCTTTACCGATGCCCGCACCGACAAAAAAGGGATCTTCGAGCTGGCCGCCGATGGCACCCTGCTCCTTGACGAAATAGGGGATATGCGGCTGGATCTCCAGGCAAAACTTCTGCGGGTGGTGGAGGAGAGAACGGTTCGGCGGCTGGGGGGCAGTGTTGATCTGCCCGTGGGCGCCACGGTGATCGTGACCACCAACAAGAATCTTAAGGCTGCCGCGGAACAGGGGGGGTTCCGGAAGGATCTCTTTTTCAGGTTGAGCGCTTTTTCCCTGGAGCTGCCGCCCCTCCGCGAGCGGGGGGATGACATTCTCCTGGTTGCCCGCCATTTCCTGCTCTATTTTGCCAGCAAATATCGCAAGAAGGGGATCAAGGGTTTTTCCGTCGAGGCGGAACGGGCCATGCTCACCTATGGTTGGCCCGGGAATGTGCGGGAGCTGCGCAACTTGATCGAGCGCTGCGTGGTGCTTGAGGAAATGGAAACGATAACCAGGGAGCATCTTCTCCCGAATATGGCCGGTTGGGCAGGCAGTGAACCATCAACCTCGTCCGCCGCACGGATTCTCCTGCCGGAACAAGGGCTTTCCCTGGAGGAACTGGAAAAGGATCTTATCCGGCAGGCTCTGGAACGAACCAATGCCAATCAGGCCAAGGCGGCCAGGCTGTTGGGCATTTCCTATGATACTCTGCGCTATCAGATGAAAAAATTTGCTCTGGCCTGAGGGCGGCTAGAGGAACTCCTCGAAATAGTCCAGATCCTTGTGGAAAGTCTCTTCCAGTCCGGCCAGGGCAAGGAAGGCGGCGGCGAGGCAAACTGCGCCGACCGCCAGCGCGCTGGCCTCCAGGCTTAGGTAGCTGCGGCCCAGCTGGAAAGCGATGGTGATGGGCACGACCATGCCCCTAACGAAGTTGGGCACCGTGGTGGCCACCGTGGCCCGCAGGTTGGTGCCGAACTGCTCCGCCGCCACGGTGACGAAAATCGCCCAGTAGCCCCCGGCAAAGCCAAGGATGGTGCAGACCCCATAAAAGAAGGGAGGGCTTTGCCCGGACTGGAGAAAATACAGGGCAATGCCGGCCACGCTCAGAAGCATGAAGATGAAAATCGCCTTTTTCCGGCTCCGCAATATCTGGCTTAAAAAGCCGCTACTGAAATCACCGAAGATCAACCCCAGATAACAGAACATCACGGCATTGCCGGCGGAGACCGGGCCGCTGATGCCTAAGGAAATAGCGAACTCCGGCGAAAAAGTGATCAGGACCCCGACCACGAACCAGATGGGGATGCCGATCACAATGGAGTTGAGGTAGCGGCGGAAGCGCTGCCGATCGGTGAACAGGGCCAGGAAGTTCCCCCGGTTGAGCGCGGCCCGGTCATTCATCGCCCGGAACATCCCCGACTCGGCCACCTTGATCCGGGTGGCGAGCAGCAGCAGACCCAGCACCCCGCCGATAAAGAAGGCCGTGCGCCAGTCAAAAGCGCCGGCCACCAGGTTTGCCAGGATGGCCCCGGATACGCCCACCGAGGCGACCAGCATGGTGCCGTACCCCCGGACGCTTGTGGGCAGGATCTCGGAGACCAGGGTGATGCCCGCGCCCAGCTCCCCGGCCAGGCCGATGCCGGCAATGAAGCGGAGGGCCGCGTAGGCCGGCAGCGAAGTGGCCATACCGTTGGCCAGGTTGGCAGCCGAATAGAGAAAGATCGAGGCAAACATGATCGTCAGCCTGCCCTTGCGATCTCCGAGAACCCCCCAGAGAATCCCGCCGACCAGCATCCCGGCCATCTGCATGTTCAGGAGAAACACCCCGTTGTCGATCAGCCCCTGGCCGGAATA
>Ga0172380_10007244_pt1 | contig 12538 bp, 13 predicted proteins | sample Leawe162metaG_FD_119747 | JGI IMG/M metagenome (GOLD analysis project Ga0172380, IMG submission 119747) | Leachate microbial communities from a municipal landfill in Southern Ontario, Canada - Leachate well 162 metaG | ecosystem: Engineered > Solid waste > Landfill > Unclassified | place...
ATAGCTGACAAAATATTTCTTCCAAGGCGAAAACTCATTCTGCGGATGCTCCATAGAAAAAACCGCCACTTCATGGCCCTTGTTTTTTAGTAGTCGCACAAGGTCCAGAAAATGTTTTTCTGCTCCGCCCCGGACATAATTAAATTTGTTGATTTCTAATATTTTCATTGGATTATGTTCTTGAGGAAATAATTTCATCTTCACTCAGGTTTCTCGCAATTCCCAGCGTCAACCAAAAAAATAGCGCCAGCAAATTCGTTTCTAAATATGGCTGAAAGGGAAAGGAAAAAAGGAACAAGAGCATCATGCCCAAAACCGAAAACTTATACAGAGATAATTTATGCGCGTTCAAGGATTGAATTAATTTCTTTAAAATTATGACAACCAAAGCTAGGAATGCGCCGAAGCCCAATAGGCCAAATTGAAAAAGAATTGTTAAATAAGAGTTGTGGATATTTTTTATTTCAATAAAATCCCGATATTCCCCCTCTTCAACATACACCGTTCGGCCTGTTCCAATTCCAAATAGTGGATTTCTTCGATACTCCTCAAAAGCACTTTTCCAAACTAACCCGCGCCAAGAGAAACTTTCATCCGCTTCAACATTTGCCAAAGAAAGCACGCGATTGCTCAAAGCCTTGGTAACGGCATGCAAATCAATAGCTAAATTCGAAGGTGGCAACATAGAAATGCCATAGAAGATAAATGCGCCAGTAAAAATAACCAAGATGCTTATCTTAGAAAAAATCTTTCGCAATTCCGCCCGTTTATTTCCCGAAAGAAAAAAATACACAACCACCGCAGTCGCAACCAAGCTTATCCACAAATGGCGCATCATTGTGCCGGCAATCCCAAAAATCCAAATTAAAATCAAACTGAACAATAATTTATTTGACCTTTTATTGCGAAACAAAATATGGCTGATAGCCGGAAAAATAAACAAAGACAAATACAAGCCATGCGGAAAAGCCAAGATTCGCACCCCTTCCGTTGAAAGCGGAGTAAACTCGCTCCAAATTCCCTGGCCGCGTAAAATTCCTAGCAAAAGAAAAACTATTACTCCGACTGCCCCGGCAAAAAAGAATTTAAAAAAGTTTTTCAAGTCCGTTTCCGTGCGAATCAAGAAGACACTAATAAAATACAATAGACTATAAAAAGCATAGTTCTTGAAAATACTTACCGCCAGCATTAAGCTCGTATTCAGAAAAAAAGCGCTGGCAATAAAATAAATAATATTAAGAAAAATAAAAGCAATTAGCCAGAAGTCAACTTTTTTAAATTTAACCTCTTTTTTGTGAATAAAAATTTCTAGCAAGATGCCGATAATTATTCCGCCCAGTAACACGTCCAAAGGATAGAGTTTGTATTCCACCTGGCGAATGAAAAACGATTGCAAAGTAAAAAATCTTTCAAAAATTATTGTCAAAAACACTACCGCGAAAAGACCGCTCCGCGGATATAGCACCGAAACAACAAAACCGAAAAGCAAAGCTAAAAGATAGAGTGGCAAAACAAAGCCCGAAACAAAGCCCGCCAAGATAAAAAGCCCCATCAAAACAATTATAAAAATTGCGCTTAAATTTTCCCGCTGATTATTGATTTTTTCCTTAAATTGAGCCATAAATTTAATTCGAGTTAAACTCAAAACTAACTGTGAATTATAGCACAATTTCAGAAAAAAAGCAAGCCCCGAGATCTCAATGAGTCCTCGGGGCTTGGTCCGTCAATTTCGCACTAGATTCTAGTGCTGGGCCGTAACGGGCGGCTGTTCTTCGGGCATTGGCCGATAGTATTTGCAGCCGGCTTCGGCGCAATCTATCCAGAGTCCCTTTCCGGCCTGCGCCTTGCGGGTAATCATCTGCCAGTATTTTTCACCATCGGGATGTTTAACGACATAGTTAAACCCCTCACCAGGCTTCAACTCAAAGGTTGTTTTTGCTCCTTCCTTGGCACCGTGGCCTGGAATACCGCGAACGTCATCATAAATCGTGACCTCCTCCAAAGTATATCCGCTTGGCACAGTCCCAATGTCAACAGTGTCACCCGACAATGTTGGTCCACCAGGCTTTCCCATATCGACATACTTCGCTGTCGCATGCGCTTGGGCGTAGCTGCCCAACAACATGACCATTGCCAATGTGAACAACTTAAACAAATTCTTCATCGCTCTTCTCCTTGTTCTTCGTGATTTGTATTTCATTCGCCTTGAGGGAACGATTCCGCCAAAGCAGCTGTCTTATGTGAAACAGGCTTCTCTTTTTCAAGATCTTCAAGGGTCTTGCCGAAAGCAATCCCCTTTTTGCCTGTATATTCATTGTCCTGAGCCCTAAGATCGCTATAATACTTGCGAACTAGATCTCCGGATTCATATCGCACAAAGATACCCAGGTCAATTCCGGATTGAAACCAGAATTGGCCATATGGCCCAAAGGCTATGCGACCATTTTTGTGTGGCAATTCATACATTGCCTGCAAATTCCATGGCACAAAACCGTCTTCGACAGACCATTGGTAACCACCACCGATTTGACCCCGTAAGGTCCAGTTTGGATGGTTTGGTAAGCGATAGTCCAACCCGGTTAAGAGTTGGAATTGGGTTCTTGATTCCGGCTCAAGATTCCACTCGGCCGGGCCATTGATGTTTTGCGCAGAACCAGACCAGGCCTCAAACTGAGTGACCCACCACAACTTATTCCGTTGCAGTTCCTTAATGTTCTCCGCGTATAACCCATAAACTAAACCGTTTTGGGAAATACTTTTCCCAGTTTCAGTGTTTTCCCAATTGCTTTCCTCCCAACCTAAGCGAACTTTAACTTCCCAGCTCTGATTAAGAGCGTTCTTTTCCCAGTTCCGCTTTAGACCAACTTCGCCAGCTACTCGCCAGCCATCGCCACCTGTTGGCAAATGATCAGCCGAGTAGTCATAGATACTGCCAATTCCGCCCACCCCCCAGGAATATTCGCTTGAGCAATCGCTCTTGCAATTCTTCCAGAACATTCCTTCAAGATAAGCCCCCTTGCCAGTTGAGCGACGATCTTCTTCTCGAGCAGGGTCATGCTTACTCAGGTAGGCACCTGTAGTAAAATCCATTTCCGGATGACACTCTTTAGTGGATTCTCTTACCACAGTTGTGCTTTCCTCACTGGACTTGGTAACTTTTGGCGGTGCAGAAGGAGGAGGTGCTACAGGAGGAATTACAACTGCGGTTTCAGGCGGTCTTGCCCAATTCCGACAGTCAAATAAGTTCCAGGCCTTCCAAATAAATCCGTCAATTTCAACGGAATATTCGTCAGCCGCTAACTGCTTGCTCTCTTCTCCTATCCAAGCGCCGCGATTTATTGCAACGCTGTCTTTTCCAAAGGTCATCAAACTGATTTGACCTCTGGGTATGTGAACCGTCACACAGTCTTTCTTGGCAATCTTTTCTGCCAAGGCTTTCTGCACATGTGCCGGATAAGCCAACAGGGATATTGCTAGATCAGATGTTCCCCGATACTTATTGCGTCCTGGGAAAATATAATCCATAACCCGCTCAATGAACCGACCGCCATGCAGACGGAGAGATTCTTTGATATCTTGCGGATTTTGAAACAATGCTAAAGCGTTTTCAAAAGTAGCTTTCACTTCAGCACTTACTTCTGCAACTTTGGCCTTTTTGCCGACCACAGGCTTATTGCTATTCGAAGAACTTGCCTTCGAATTTTTCTTAACTGGTTGCACTCCTGCATCTTTGGCCTTTTTGCCAGCCACAGGCATATTGCTATCCGAAGCGTTAATCTTCGAATCTTTTTCCGTTACTTTTACTTCTGCTTCTTTGGCTATAGGCGCCACTGGAGCTGCTTCAATCGATTTAACCTCGGGAGCAACTGCCGGTACTGCTGAATCTTTGGCTTTCAAATCCGGGATAATCAACACTTGGCCGATATATATCCGATGGGGATCTTTCAAACCATTTTTCTTCTGAATCTTTGGATAAAGACTAGCTTTACCCAGAAACTTTTGAGAAAGCGCAGATAGCGTGTCGCCACCTTTAACCGTCTCCTTATGTTTTTCTGATGCTTGCGCCAAGCTAGAAAACAACACTAGCCAGCACAACGCCAGAATAGGCGTTTTTTTCATGGTGAAACCTCCCTTATAAGTTTTTTCGATGATTAAGTTCATCAATCACCGATTGTTTCATCTTGAGTAAATATGAATTCACTTCTGCGGCAACGCGCCGATCAGTGTGTGATCCAAAATCCCAACCTTCCGGTTTAACACCAGCAGCATTAATTTGATCAAAGATTACTCCTGCCGCAATACTGTATGGATCCCAAGTAACGGATCCCCGCATCGACTTAACCCATTTTTGCGAATGAGTGTAGGCCGGATTAATTCGGGCCACGTAGTCAAACTGCGATTCGGAAAGCGGGGTTAAAATCCACCCGCGTTTAGTTTCAACTCGATTCCATGAGTTAATAACTTCCAAAAAGAAATCTGCCTTAGGCAATTGATCAACTTCACTTCCGTCTTTCAAAACAATTTCTTGTCTTTTTTCATTTTCTGACAAAAGTTCACCTTTATTCTCCACTTTAATTTCAGCTTCCTTAAAATTCAAAGGATATAAATACTGAAATCTTGTCGAGAACGCCACTAGCTTTCCGCCAGCAATCTCTTCCTCCGTGCCATCAATCATGACAACACCGATGAATTTGCCAGTTAAGCTAGTCTTAGGACTGAAAATTAATTGCGCCAAGAACTCGCGTCCATGCGCAACACACCACCCAAACCACTTCAAGCGCCCGGGATATAATTCCCCGGCAGCCAGAATCTCAGGAAAAACCACTTCGCGAAATGAAACTTTCTTATCCCGCAAAGCTTGTGTTTCCAAAATTCCAACCGTATCAACCGGCTCTAACAGCAAGTCTAGTTGCCCGCCTTCATTAGCCCCGCGATAACGCTTAATCGTAACGCCACCGCTAAACGGATTAAAAGGATCGGTTGGTTTGTTCAATGTAACAGCTTCATTTGGAGCAGTTGTTGTAGCGCCAGACTGAATATCTGACACTCGTTGATCCTTGGCCGCGCAACCTGACAGTAACGCGACAACCATTGCCAGTATTACTACCAAATTTTTTGCGACCATAACCATCTCCTTGTTTTTTGTGCTTTAAGTTGTTAAGGGACTTTTCGGAACATTTCCGAAATGCCTCTATTAAAAAATCTTTTTTCAAAAAATAAATTGCGACTCCCTATTCAATCATCTCAGAATAATTATCAACATAATTCACTACCGCCATTTCGTGCTTGTAATATATCCAAACAAAAGTCAAAAAACATCCAATCAAAAATCCACCAATAACAACAATGGCAATCTGCTCCAAGCTTGGATTTTTCTCCCAAGTTGGACCATTTAAAACCCGAATGTCTACATCTTGGCCTTTCCCAAGAAATAATGCATATTGGTTTGTCATCGTCGAAATAATCGCTTCTGAAATTTGCGTTATTTCTTTTTGGTTATTACCATAAACTTCAATATGAATCATACCTAAGCTTGGATTTCGCGTAATCACCACTGACTTTTCCCAAGCTTTCATGCGGTCTACTTTATTACTTGGAAGAAAATTAGCCGGAATGGCATCTAATTTAATCAACTCACTTAAAAATTTATCGCTATAAACTGAACCAACCAAGATGTTCGTTAGAAAATCCGCTGACTTAGAAAGTGTATAATAGTCCACAAAACCGCTCTGATTTTGCGCCACCATTAAATCAGTACTTACGCGATAGCTTTTTTGGCTCATTACCAGAGAAAAAAATGAAACCGCCGCCAAAAAAACCCCAAAAACAAAGATAGTTAGGATATTTTCCTTTATTAGTCCAAAAAGTTGCTTAGTTGTCATAAAATTAATTTAATGCCTAATCGCTAGTTGATTGGTGATTCTAGCAAATAAATCAATTTTTGTCAAGCTGAATCTTGCCTCCCTGGCCGATTTGGTCGAGGCGAACGGAAAGAAGTTTTGAAATACCGTCTTCACCCATGGTTACGCCATACATTACTGAAGCTTGGCGCATTGTTTCACGATTATGCGTGATGATGATAAATTGCGTATTATTGGAAAGTTCCTGGATAATTCGGCTAAAACGCTTAGAATTTGCCTCATCCAAAGCCGCTTCAACTTCATCCAAAACAGCAAATGGCGGCGGATTATGGGCAATAATAGCAAAAAGAAGCGCTAAAGAGGTCAAAGACCGCTCTCCGCCGGAAAGCATCGAAAGATTGCTAATCTTTTTTCCTGGCGGTGAAGCTACAATATCAATACCTGTTTCCATTTTTTCTTTTTTGTCAGGATCTTCATCCAATACCAACTCACCATCTTCGCCAATCGCTTCTAGCTCTTCTTCCTTGCTCTTAAAAGAGCGTCGTTTAACGTCAACTTTCTTCAGACTAGCATTTCCTCCGCCAAAAATAATTCTAAAATATTTAGTAAATTCTTTCTCAATTTGATCAAAAGTCGTAACAAAAACCGTATTCACTTTTTGCTCCATCTCCTTAATTATCTCCTTCAAAGAAATAATTGCTTGTTCCAAATCCTCGGACTCCTTAGTTAAGAATTCAAAACGCGTATTTGTTTCTTCATATTCTTGAATGACAATTGGATCAATTCCGCCGATTTGCTCCATCTGCCCTTTTAAGCGGACAATATCTCGTTCCAATCCCGCGCGATCCAAGCCAGAAGGAGCTTCTGTTGCATTGCCTTGCAAAGTTTCCGCCTCCACCTTTAATTCTTGCAAAATTTCTGTCCGCAAATCCTCCTCATGCACCTCCACTCTTGCCAAAGCCACTTTTGATTCGTTAAATTTATCTTTTAACTTATTTAATTCATCTTGCTTGGCGCGCAAAGTTCGTTCCGTATCAAAAAACTTTTGTCTTTTTTCCCGATCCAATTTATATTCCTCGGAAATCTTGATCTCAATTTCACGCATCGCTTGCTCCAAGGCGTTTTTCTCTTTTTTCAACTCTTCGATTTTCGCAAGCAATTCCGTTACAATCTGCGAATCTCCGCCAGCTGGCGGATTCTTCTCCACAACTTTCGGTTTTTCTACCACAACTTTCTGCTCTTCTTTTTTTCCATTTTCAATATCCGTTTTTAAATCATGCAAACGCTGTTGAATGCTTCGCGCAAACTCCTTAATATCCTGCAAATCGTCCATAGACTCCGCATGTTCAAGCCGATCAATTAATGATTCTTGATCACGGCGAATATCTTCAATTCCCTGTCGCACGTATTTCAAATCAACCGGAATGCTCTGGGTTTTTATTTCTTCGATTAATTCAATATTTTTCTGTTTCTCTTTTTCGATTTCAATCCGCCCCTCAGTGACAATTATTTCCCGCTCGATTTGATTCAAACGATTTCTTTTTTCTCCCCGGCTTCTTTCCAATTCCGACAAAGCCGTGCTCTTAGAAAATTCCTGCTTTGATTCCTTGCTTAATTCTTCCCCAAGCTTATCCACTTCTTCTTGCAAATTCAACAAAAATCGTCCCATATCATCCCGACCAGCATTTAATCTTATCTTTTCTTGCTGAAAATTATTCCAAAGATATGTTAAAAGCTTTGTTTGTTTTTCTTTCAATTCCTTATGCACGCCTTCGCCTTGCATCGCTTTCTCAGCTTGTCTTTTCAGCATTTTCAAATGCGGTTTTATTTCTTCGGCTAAACTTTTTGCTCGATCCAAATTTTTTCTGGTCGAATCAAGCTTTCGCAATGACCGTTCTTTTTTAATTTGATATTGCTTCACGCCAGCCGCTTCTTCAATAATCGTACGTCTTTCTAATGGTGTCGCGTTTAAAACTGCATCCGCCATTCCTTGATTGATAATAGAATAGCTTTCTCGGCCAATTCCTGCCTTAGCTAAAATATCCACCACATCTTGCAAGCGCACCCGTGAACCATTCACACTATATTCCGTTTCACCACTGCGAAAAATTCTTCTCGTGATTGCCACTTCATCAAATTCCAAAGGAATAGCTTTGTCAGTATTATCAAAAAATAAAGTCGCTTGCGCACTGCCAAGCTTGGCTTTTTTTCCCGAACCAGCAAAAATAATATCCTCAGCTTTTTTTCCGCGCAAGTTCTTCATCGATTGCTCACCCATAATCCAACGAATAGAATCAGCTACATTTGATTTCCCTGAACCGTTTGGTCCGACAATGGCCGTTATTCCCCGCACATCAATAGACGAAGACGTTGAAAAATCCAACGTTGTCTTGTTGGCAAAAGATTTAAAGCCCGATATTTCAAGTTTCTTTAAAAACATGCAATTTTTATCTGCGAAGAATGAGTAGCTAAAAAAATTAGCATCCCGCACTAATTCGCGTTACAAATCTAAAAAATAGTTCTCGTTACAGCCGAAGGCGAATCCGTGCACAAAACAATAAACAACCAAAAATCCTTTTCGGAATTTAGTGCTGGACAAATACCTTTCCTTATTATACCTCATTTCCCCAAAAACACGAAAGACCACTGAGTTTTCCCCAATAGTCTTTAAAAAATGTGTTTTCATGTTTAACTACTGCTAAAAGCGGATATAGGCATAAATTATCCCGGCCGCTACTAAAGCAATAATACCACTGCGAGTACAAATAATGTTTCCGAAATTACCGATTAAAGCCCCAACGCAACCGAAGAGAATCACTCCAATGTCCATCACAAACCCAAAAAAATTTCGTTTTTCTGGCGGTGTATAGTTATAGTCAATCATGATCTGCCTCCTTGAAAAGAACGGCTCTATATTTAACAATGAACTACCAGCCCTTGTTTTTTAAACCTTGGCTAGCAGCATTTCTTTGTGCCTCTTGCTTGGAAGAACCTTCGCCACTAGCAATCAAATCCTCTCCAAGAAAAATACCTACCGTAAACTTGCGATCATGATCCGGACCAGATTCGCTTAATACCCGATATGACGGCGTCACCCCCACCTTGTCCTGCGCCATTTCCTGAAAACTGCTTTTCGGATCCATATACAACTTATTTTTGATAATATCCGCCAGCTCAACAACAACATTCTTTAAAATAAATTTTTTGCAGGCATCATAACCATCCTTGCCTTGATCTAAATAAATCGCGCCGGTAATTGATTCAAACGCATTGGCCATCAAATATTGCCGAGCCTTCCCTGTGTCCTTTGTCTCCCCCTTGCTCATTAATAAAAATTCTTCCACTCCCAAGCGCTTAGAAATCTTAGCCAGCATTTCCCCATTCACTAAGGCCGCACGCCAGTTTGTCAGTTCTCCTTCTGGATTGGGAAAATTTTCATACAAATATTCCGTTACTACCAGCTCCAAAACGGCATCGCCTAAAAACTCCAGACGCTCATTGTGGTCCAGCTTATATTCTCGATGTTCATTTAAATATGACCGATGCGTCAATGCTTGTTGCAAAAGATCAATATTATTAAATTTAACTTCTAATTTTTTTTCTAAATCTTCAATCACAATATTTGAAAGCCTAAACCCTAAATCTTAAAGTCTAAAAGAAGTTTTAAAGTCTAAAGTCTAAGATAATTCTTTATTCAAACTTTATACTTTTCAACTTTAGCCTTTATTTAGACTTTAGTAATTAGACCTTAGATTTTAAAAAACCAATTACACCGCCTCCGCATTTACGTCTACATCTTCTATTTTTACCTCCTCAGTTCCCTTATCGCCTTTCTTATGTTTTTTTGAAACATCGTCCTTTAGTGGTTCGCCTAGCTCGCGATAAATTGTTCCTAAAACACCATTCACAAAGCGCCCTGATGATTCCCCACCAAAAGATTTTGCCAATTCAATTGCTTCGTTAATCGCTACTTTCGGCGGAACATCTTCATAGTTCCCAAAAAGAAGTTCGTAGATTCCTAAACGCAAAACATTTCGATCAACTACCGTCACTTGATCAAGTGGCCATTCTGGCGCACATTTTTCAATAATTGGATCAATTTTATCTTGATTAGAAATTGTCCCTTTGACTAAAGCGGAAACAAAAACCCCGTCATCCATCCCCGGACCAAACTCTTGAATATTTTTTTCAATCAACTCATCCAGCGCACCATCAACTGTCTTTCTGAAGTCCCATTCATACAAAGTTTGCATTGCGATTGATCTTGAAAGATGCCTATTTGCCATTTTTGTTTTCGAGTCATGCGAGAAACCGCAAAAATGCGTCCCGCACTAATTCGTAAATTAAATTTTATTTTATTTTTTAACTGCCACTTTTTTCATAGTGTTTACTACTTCTTTGCCCTTATAGAACCCGCATTTTGGACAAGTGATGTGAGGCAAGATATCCGCTCCGCAATGAGTACATTTTACTAGCTCTTTTGGCGTCAAAGCCAGGTTTTTTCTCGCTCTATCGCGTCGTCCCTTAGTGTGCCTTTGCTTCTGTGTTGACATAAATTTATTATTTATCCCGTTAAATTCGGCTTTGCCGACCATTTAACTGGGACTATCTCTCAATTAGTTTTATTACTTACTACCTAAACTAACACTATTTTTGCTTTTTGACAAGCCGGGTCACTGGCGCGAAGCTTTTCCGGTGAATTTCACATGGCCCGTGCGCCAAAAGCGCCTCCATATGGATTTTCGTGCCATAGCCTTTATGCTTCAAGAAACCATAGGCCGGATAGCGTTTGTCCATCTCCAACATAATCCGATCGCGCGTTACTTTGGCAATAATAGAAGCGGCGGAGATTGTTTTGGAAACGCCATCGCCACCGACAATCGCTTTTTGGCTATAACTTAGATTAGGAATCTCTTTATTGCCATCTACCACCACAATATGCTGCTTATCTTGGTAATTAATTTTCTTTCTTAAGTCTGACAAAGCTGATTTCATCGCCAAAAAAGTGGCTTCTAAAATATTTATTCGATCAATTGTTTCATGATTGCAAATTCCCACCCCCACAAAAAAATGTTCCTGAATAAAATCAAACATCTTTTCCCGTTGTTTTTCGCTTAATTTTTTTGAATCCTTAACCAGGGCAAGCTCCGCGTGCTTTTCTATCAAAGCGTCAATCTCCTGGGGATTTTTCAAGCAAGCAGCTGAAGCCACCACTGGACCAGCCAACGGACCCCGTCCGGCCTCATCAATCCCAATCACAAATTCAAACCCATCTACTGCCAGCGCTTTTTCCAAATCAAATGTTGAAATTATTTTTTCCATGAATCTATTATACTTTTTTAAAATTGTTTTGGGAAATAGCAAAGCCCTTAACAAGAATCTTGCTAAGGGCTTTAAAAAATACACATACCGCAATCAGCTTCATTCCGATAAAAAAATTAGCCACGTATATAACCGACATAGCCGAACAATGTTCGGTCCATGTCAGTTTCTGTTTCAATACGGACTCTAGCAGGCAGCGAATTGAGCAACGTCATTTTTTGCGAATTCATTCCTGGATATCTCACCGCCTGCAGCAAAATGTCTCCAATTGTCATGCACGATCCAGATAGCGTTAGTGGCACATTTCCCAACGCTGTTTGTATTCTCTTGACGACACCTGGAGTTAGAACCCGCCGCAAAAACTTTTTGGGATCATCCCGCCAGCATCCTGGGCATAATTGCAGTTCCCGAATGATGATATTAACTGCATCAGATTCATTCAGCCATGTTGCCGCCAATTCCCCTTGTCTTCTTTGCGCTATTGCTTGATCAGTTTTCCAACCCGCCAACGATGCCTCGAAAAAGAAAGCCAGGAGATAACTAATAACCCATAGCATCAGCAATTCTCCAACACCATAGCCATTTGGCATCAGCATTGACATCACGATGCCAAGTGGACAAGCTGATATAGCAGTTGCATTCCAGGAAAAAGAAGCATCATTGCTTATAATTTTCTCCGCTCTTATCCGCAATACCAAAGCATACAAAGCCACCACACCCAAAATAAACTGAGCAAATAACAAAATCATATTTTCCATCACAATTCCTCCCGCCAAAAAGTTAGAATGAAGGTTGAAACAAGCCTGTTTTCAACCAAATTATTAAACAGCTATTACCATCTTTTTTTAGCATGCCCGACGTGTTTAGGCAAGCTTCTGACTACAATCTTTATTGACTTTATTTGAATTTCATTGTATCATATACTCAAGTTGTTAGGAAAGTTTTTCTATTATACATCTTCTACGGGTTCTACAGGGAGGAAAAAATGAAAAAAAGTACCGACACCGAGCAGTTTTTTACAAAGTTTTTACCCAAAGCACTGGCGATCCTTTTGTTGCTTGGGCTCCTTATTCCGCCACTGCGAAGTGCGATTTATTGGATCCTAGGAATCCTTGTTGCCGCCTATTATCTCCCGGCTATTCTTGAGAGTATCGTGCAGTTCCATAGACGGGAAACAGGTGGATTTTTTAGCCAAAAGAATAGCTCCGGCGTCCGTGATTACAGTAAGGAACATGTTTTAAACATATACATTTGTCGGTTTCTGGATTGTTAATAATTCTAGCATTTCATTGGGAGTTTTACCATCTAGGCCACAGTGCTCTAGATTGTTGTAATAATTATTCCACATCCTAATC
>Ga0172380_10007245_pt1 | contig 12536 bp, 13 predicted proteins | sample Leawe162metaG_FD_119747 | JGI IMG/M metagenome (GOLD analysis project Ga0172380, IMG submission 119747) | Leachate microbial communities from a municipal landfill in Southern Ontario, Canada - Leachate well 162 metaG | ecosystem: Engineered > Solid waste > Landfill > Unclassified | place...
AATTGCCCCTCGCGGTTGCTGTGCCAGACATAGTGCTTGGGTTGATCGGGACCGTCCTCGACCTGGGCGACGTCGCTCATGAACACCGGTCTTCCCTCGCGCACGGCGACGACCAGGCGCTTGACGTCGGCGGCGGACTCGAGATAGGTGCCGGTCTGCACCAGAAGTTCGCGGTTGCGGGAGGTGAGGCTGCCCGAGGATTGCAGGGCGTTGGAAACCTTCAGCGTCGCCGCCAGGTCCTGGGTGGTGACGCCGTAGGCGTTCATGCGTTCGACGTCCAGTTGCACGCGGATGACGTGATCCGGTCCACCGATGGTCGACACGTCGCGCGTGCCCTTGATGCGCTTCAACTCGATTTCGGCTCCGCGCGCCACCTGCTGCAGGTCGAAGGCGGAGCGTTCGGTGTCGCGTGTCCAGAAGGTCAGGGCGAGGACGGGAACGTCATCGATGCCCTTGGGCTTGATTACCGCGGGCTGTACGCCGAGGTTGGCTGGCAGCCAGTCCTGGTGCGAGTGCACGGTGTCGTAGAGGCGCAGCACGGCGTCGTTGTACTTGACGCCGACGGCGAACTGCACGGTCACCACCGCCATGTCCGGACGCGACACCGAGTAGACGTGCTCCACCCCGTGCATGCGCGACAGCACCTGCTCGGCCGGACGCGCCACCAGGTTCTCCACGTCATGGGCCGAGGCGCCGGGCCAGGCGACGAAGACGTCGGCCATGGTCACGTCGATCTGCGGCTCCTCCTCGCGCGGCGTCACCAGGGTGGCGAATACGCCGAGGAGGAGGGCGACCAGGCCGAGCAGGGGCGTCATGCGCGAGCCCTGGAAGGCGCGGGCGATGCGCCCGGAGATGCCGAGCGGGTCAGTCGGTAGTTTCATAAGCTACTTCGCGGCCTTGAGGGAGATGGCGGCCTTCACCGGATCGGCGACCACTTTCTCACCTGCCGCCAGCCCGGCCAGCACTTCCACCTCTCCCTCGCCCACAGCCTCACCCAGACGCAACTGGCGCAGGCTGATGCTGCTATCGCTCGCCTGTACGTAGACGGCGGCGAGTTCGCCACGATGCACGACACTGCTTGCGGGAACGGTCAGCTTGGCCGCCGATCCGGTGGCGAACTGCACGCGCACGAACATACCGGGGGTCACGCCCACCAGCGCGTCCCCTCTGGCGGGAAGATCCACTCTCACCTGCGCCACGTGGGTGGCGGGGTCGACGGTCGGCAGCAGGGTGAGGCTGGCGGAATCCAGGCGCTTGCCCAGTTCCGGAAAGATCACCTGGGCTTGGCTGACCAAGCGCATTTCGCGCAGGCGATATTGCGGCACGCTGGCGGTGGCGCGGAGCAGGCCCGGCGCGTAGAGCGTGAACAGCGGCTTGCCCGGTTGCGCCATGTCGCCCATGTCGGCGTGGCGACGGGCGATGATCCCGGAAATCGGCGCCAGGATCAGGGCGTGGCTCTGGGTTGCCGCCGTGGCGGCGCGGTTGGCGGCGGCGGCGTCATAGTCGGCCTTGGTCTTGTCCAGCGCCGCGGGCGAGAGGAATTTCTGCTCGACCAGGCGGCGGTTGCGCTCGTAGCTGGCCTTGGCGTTCAGGTATTGCGCCTCGGCGGCAGCGACGGCTTCGGCGGCCTCGCGCGCGTCTATGCGCATCAGCACCTGCCCTTTCTTCACCGTTTGACCGGCGTCGGCGCGCACTTCCAGCACCCGGCCGGACACTTGCGCGGCGACGTCAGCCTGCTGCTGCGCTTCGATGACCCCTTCGGCGGCAAAGGTGATGGCCACCGGATGCGGTTGAACGATCACGACGGGTAGCGGCTCGGCGGCGAGGGCCGCGCCGGCCAGACAAAGGGACGAGAGGAGAATGTTGGTCTTCATGAGTATTAGAATAACCTAATATACTTAGAAGTGCAACTGGCCATCGGACCTTCGGTGAGCCGGTCCGGATTTCGAATTCTACTCTATGTATCCGTCATTGGCGTCTTCTCAAGCCACAAGCCGGAACAGCCGACCTGCGATTCGGTCGCCTTAAGCCAGAGTTAAGACCTCATGTCTGGCCTTCGTCGCTCTCGCGCACGTGCAACGATCAAGTGGTGCCTGTAATCGCCCGCCGTTCGTTATGCAAGCTGGAGTGATTCGGAAATTCATCGACGATTCCCACCGTCAGCCCGCTGCATAAGGCGGCAAGTTCCCCCTGGTAGCCGGCATCCCCCGCCGGTTACCCGTAGGCCCCGAAGTCCGGGGCCTTTGTTATTGCGATGGGAGCCAGGAAATCATTGAGTGGTTTCACCAAACATACATCGATCACCGCGTTCCAGCGTTGCCGTTCGGCCACCCGCCGAGCCGCTGCCGAGCCGCTTTGCAACGCACTCAAGCTCATGTACAGTAAGCCAAGCGAATACGATTGGCGCCTACGAGGAGTTGCTGCCCACATGACAGGACAAGAAGCGCGCTGGAGTGCCCGTTACCGCGATGCGGGCGATGACTATCTTTTTGGCGTCGAGCCCAACCGTTTTCTCGCCCGGCGCGCACAGCTTCTTGCGCAAGGGCACACCGCGCTGTCGGTCGCCGACGGCGAAGGCCGTAACTCGGTCTGGCTGGCCGAACAGGGGTTGGAGGTTACAGCGGTCGAGATTTCCGCTGTGGCGGTGGCCAAGGCGCACAAGCTCTCGGCAGCGCGCCGTGTTGCTGTGCAATTTGAGATTGCCGACGTCCTTGCCCCGAATTGGCCGCCGGCTGCCATGAGAAATCACTTCGACTGGGTTGTCGGCATTTCCATCCAGTTCGCCGGCCCTCTCGAGCGTCCGCGCCAATTCGCAGCGATGAAGGATGCTACCCGCCCCGGCGGGCGCATCCTCTTGCTGGGCTACACGCCGAAACAATTGGAGTACAGGACAGGGGGACCGTCGGAGGTAGGCAACCTGTACACCCCGGAAATCCTGCGCGCCGAGTTTTCGGATTGGGCGATAGAAGAGCTCGTCGAATACGAGGACGATATCGCAGAAGGATTGGGGCATCGCGGCCGCTCAGCCCTGATCGGCATGGTGGCGAGGAAGAAATCACCCGGCGACCAACTCCCCGAGCGGATTTGACGCCACGAATGCAAGCATTTCAAGGCCGGCGGCCTTTTGGCCGCGCTCCTCTTCTCACGCACCCCGTGGGTTTAGGCACGCCGGCATAGCGGGCGCCCTGCTATTCCCGGGCATCTGACAAGACAAGCGCGGGCCGGTGCTGCCCGACCCGCTTCGCATGCCGCCTGCTCAGCGACCGCGACCGGGCCCGCCGTGGAAGCCTGGTGCGCCCGCCAAGCCCTGGTCGACGACGCTCTTCTGTTCCGGCGTCAGTGCTGCGTACAAGCTCTTGAAGGCTGCCGTCATCTTCTCGCCTTGCTCCTGGCGCTGCTTCGCCCATTGGTTACGCAATTCCATGCGCTCGACTGCCGTGGCTGGCACCTTGTCCGTCAAGCCTTTCATCGAGGCCTGCATGGTCTCGGCTTGTTGCCGTTGCTGATCGGCGAAGGTTTTCCACGCCGGCTCCTGGGCAGCGGTGATTTTCAGTTCTGCCTTCAACCCGGCGAGATGGCCTTCGGCGAGCGCCGCGGGATTGGCTGAGCCTGGGCCGCGACCCATACCCGGTCCGAAACCATGGCCCATGCCCTGCCCCATGCCCATGGGTCCGAAACCCGGACCGCCGCCAAATCCGAAAGTGCAACCAGGGCCGTAAGCACCGGGATGGGCGTTGACGGAGACCGCGGCAAGGCCCAGGGTCAGGGCTGTGGCGGCGGCGAGAATAAGCTTGTTTGCAGTCTTCATGATCTTCTCCTTTTCTGTTCAGTGCAGTTCGGCGGATGCCTGAAAACGATTTGAGCACTCGAATGTAAGAAGTCCGTGACAGATTTGTACGCTGCCGCGGTTTCGCGTCGGCTTGATACACTAGGCTACAAAATTTTTCGCTGATGCGCTTATAAAGGCGAACATGGACAGCACAGACCACATCCTGGTCGTCGATGATGACGCCGAAATTCGACAACTGCTCGGCGACTATCTGCGCAAGAACGGCTACGAAGCGACGACAGTCGCCGACGGCAAGGCAATGCGCACCGCGCTGACGCGTTCGCGTATTGACCTGATCGTTCTCGACCTGATGCTGCCGGGCGAGGACGGGCTCACCCTCTGTCGCAGTTTGCGCAGCCAATCGGAGACGCCGGTGATCATGCTCACGGCGCGCGGTGAGGAGACCGATCGCATCGTCGGCCTGGAGATGGGGGCCGACGATTACCTGGCCAAGCCGTTCAATCCCAGGGAACTCCTGGCCCGTATCAAGACCGTGTTGCGCCGTTATCGTAGCCTGCCGCTCAACCTGCGCGCCGACCAGGCCAGAACCATCGTCTTTGGCGCATGGTCTCTGGATACCGTTGCCCGCCACCTGCTCTCGCCGGAGGGTGTGGTGATCTCGCTGTCCGGTGCCGAGTACCAACTGTTGCGCATCTTCTTGAGCCACGCCAACCAGGTGCTCACCCGCGACCAGTTGATGCTGCTGGCCAAGGGGCGCGAGGCCGATCCCTTCGACCGCAGCGTAGACCTGAAGGTGAGCCGATTGCGCCACCGCCTCGGTGACGATCCTGCCGAGCCGCACATCATCAAGACCGTGCGCGGCCAGGGCTATGTGCTCGCCGTCAGCGTCGAGATGGACCCGCAATGAATGCCATCCGCCCATCCCCCTTCCCGAGGAAGGGGGTGACTGTGGTTCGCCGCTGCGCGGCTCCGTGTTGCTGGCTGTGCCCGCCTTGGGGCGGCCCGGCGACGGGCACCCTTTCTTCGGATGCAACGGCGAGATGAGTCTCTTACCCAAAAGCCTCTACGGCCGGCTGGTCCTGGTGCTGCTCTGCGGCCTGCTCGCCGCCCAGGCCATCACCCTCTACATCAATCGCACGGAGCGCGACCAGTTGCTCTATCGCGCCGGGGGGAGGGGCCTGGCGCAGCGCATGGTGGACATCGTGCAATTGCTCGACACCCTGCCCGCCGCCGAGCGGCCGAAGGTGACAGCGCTTTTCAGGGCGCCACCGCTGCGCGTATCGCTCGACGAGCCGCCCATGGCGGACGAAGCTGCAGCAGCAGACGCCGATTTTCGCCAAACGATGTTCAAGACCATGCTGCAGCGGGCGCTGGGTAACGCAGCGAAGATCAGCATCAGCCAGGTCGCCAGACCCCCGCTACCGCCGGCATTTGCTCCGGGCATGATGGGCATGGGCGGCCCCAATCGCCTGGGCGGTCTCGGCCCGCCGCCGTACGCGGCTGCCGGGCCATCCATTCTGGTTCAGCTTCCCCTAGGCGACGGTGTGCTGGTGACCTTCGATACCACCCTGTCACCCCAGGCCACCGACCTGCCGCTGCGCCTGGCGTTGACCCTCCTGGTGCTCCTGGTCAGTGTTGCCCTGTTGTCGCTGCTGGCGGTGCGCTGGTTGACCGGTCCGCTCTCGGCCCTGGCGCAGGCCGCAGACCAACTCGGTGAAAACATCAACCGGGCGCCCATGGCGGAGACCGGGCCGACCGAGGTCAGGCGCGCGGCGCGCGCCTTCAACACCATGCAACAGCGACTGTCGCGCTTCATCTCCGAGCGCAGCCGCATCCTCACGGCGATGTCGCACGACTTGAAAACACCGATCACCCGCCTGCGCTTGCGCGCAGAGCTACTCGAAGACGAGACGCTGCGGCAGAAATTCGGCCGCGATCTCGATGAGATGCAGGCGATGGTGCACGAGACGCTGGAGTTCATGCGCGACAGCAGCGCAGCAGAGTCTGTACAAGCGATCGACCTCATGGCACTGATCGAGAGCATGCAGGCCGACTATCGCGACAGCGGCCGGACGGTTGCCATCGAGGGGCAGATCGAGGGTTCTCTTGAGGCCCGCCCCCTGGCTGTTCGCCGCTGCCTCGGCAACCTGGTGGACAACGCCTTGCGCTACGGCGAGCGGGCGACCGTCGTGATCGACGACCAAGCCGACAACGTCGTCCTTCGCATACGCGACGCCGGACCGGGTATCCCCGAGAGCGAACTGGAGCAGGTCTTCGAGCCTTTCTACCGCGGCGAGGCCTCGCGCAGCCGCGAGACCGGCGGCTCTGGACTTGGCCTGGGCATCGCCCGCAACATCGCCCACGCTCACGGCGGCGACATCACTCTGCGCAATCTTCCTGGCGGTGGTCTTGAGGCGAACCTAAGACTTCCCCATTCCGCCACCTAAGCGTTAAAACGGCGCTGGCCACGAAGCAGCGGATGCGCCGGGCGGTACAATGTGCGAGATGTCAAACACATCAAGGCAGCTTCACCCCAGCACCGGGGATGATGGTTTTCTGTCCCCGGCAACGCGATCGGCAAGCCTCGAAACAAAATGATTTCGTACAAGAAAAACGTTGTGCTGCTCGCTATCGGACAGGCTCTGCTGCTGACCAACGGCATCATGCTGGTGTCCATCAATGGCCTGCTCGGCCTGCAACTTGCCCCCGACAAACGAATAACCACGCTGCCGATCACCACCTACGTTATAGGAGGCGCACTGGCGACACTACCTGCTGCCTTCTTCATGAAGCGGTATGGCCGCCGTGCCGGCTTCATGCTTGGTGGCTCGCTCGGGGTGCTGGGTGCCTTGGTCTCCGCCTTCGCCGTCCATGAGGGCAGTTTCTGGCTTCTCTGCCTGGGTACGCTTTGCGCAGGCGTCTACAATGCCTTCGGTCAGCAATTTCGCTTCGCTGCCGCCGATGCGGCGCCGATCGAATGGAAGAGCCGGGCCATCTCGCTGACCCTGGCCGGCGGTATTATTGGCGGCATCGTCGGGCCGGAAATCGGCAAGCACGCGCGCAGCCTGGTTGAGCCGACCTATCTGGCAAACTACTTCGCATTGGCCCTGCTTGCAGCCCTCTCCGTGCTCATGGCCAGCCGGCTGAAAATTCCTCCGCTATCCATCATCGAGCAGAAAGCGGTCGGGCGGCCCATAGCCGAGATCGCGCGCCAACCCGCCTTCATGGTGGCCATTGTCGCCGCCGCCTGTAGCTACGGCGTGATGAATCTATTGATGACCGCCACACCGCTTGCCATGGACATGTGCGGTATGCCATTTGCCGATACCGCCTTCATTCTGCAATGGCACGTTATCGGCATGTTCGCGCCCTCCTTCTTTACCGGCCAGTTGATCAAGCGTTTTGGCATAGCGAACATCCTGCTTGTGGGCGCATCGCTGATGTTCGGCTGCATAGCCATCGCGCTCTCAGGAGTCACGCTGATGCACTTCTGGTGGGCACTGGTGCTGCTTGGCGTGGGCTGGAACTTTCTGTTCATCGGTGGCACGACGCTGCTCACCGAAACCTACCGCCCCGAAGAAAGAGCCAAGGTTCAGGGCGGCAACGATTTCTTCGTCCTAGGCGTCCAGGCGATGACGTCCTTGGGCTCAGGTGCGCTGATTACCGGAACGGGCTGGTCATCCATCAACCATGTCGCCCTGCCGATCGTCGCGCTGACCACGTTGGCAAGCCTGACGCTGGTTCTGCGCAAGAGAAGTGCCGCTTAGGGGCGCGGCATTCAGACCAGAGGAGGAAAGAAATGCGCATCGAACGGTTCGAGATCGCCGAACGTTTCCGTGGCCCACCGAGATCGGGAAACGGAGGCTACACATCCGGCCGCATTGCCAAGTACCTACAAGGCACGGCCGCCGTCAGGCTGATGGCGCCGCCGCCGCTAAGCACAGAATTGCGGCTTGAGTACACCGACGATGAGGCACGTCTCTTTCACGATACAACGCTGCTCGGGGAAGGGAAGCACGCTCAGCTTGATCTGCAGGTGCCGTTGAGCCCCACGTTTGAGGAAGCGGAAGAATGCGCACGGTCGTTCGTTGGTTTCAAGACCCACGACTTTCCAGGCTGCTTCGTTTGTGGGCCAGAGCGTAAACCCGATGACGGTCTTCGTATTTTTCCCGGCTCGGTAGACGGCAGTTCGACGATTGCTGCTCCCTGGACTCCTGACAAGTCGCTCGTCGACGAAATGGGGACGGTCAAATCGGAGTTTTTGTGGTCCGCACTCGACTGCGTGGCTGCCTTCGCCGTCTTACCTGTCACTGAAGGGGTGGGAATCGTACTTGGCGAGTTTTGCACCTCCATTCTGGGCGATGTCAGGTCTGGAGAAAGATGCGTAGTCATCGGCTGGCCGTTGGGGGTGGAGCGACGAAAGCGTTTCGCGGGTTCCGCCATTTACGCACCGAACGGTCGCAAAGTCGCGATCGCCCGCTCTGTTTTTATCGAAGTGCCATTGAGCAGATGGCGCTGAGCCGCACTCGGTGAGCAAGTTGAACTGAACTAATCTGTGCCTGCCGAGGGTCTCGGCATCGGTGGCGATGCTCGGATTCCCGATCTAACCCGCACCGCGATTCAGAACATGCCCGCAATCACTGTCCACATGCGCGTGGAATACGCAGGCAGCGGCGGAACCTCGTTGATATTGGCTTGGAGGCCTCTATCAATGTGTTGCCTTGATTCCGCCGACCTGCTCTCGTGAAATACTTGCACTATACGAACAAGGCGGTCGTTTTAAGTGCGGTCGGGCGCGGCTTCGCCGAGCTTGGCCTTTTTCTGTTCGCGGGTAAGGCTCGACTGGGCGTTGCGTGCCGGATACTGGCCAGGAAATATTTCGTTGAGCTTTTGACCGGAAACACCGTGGACCACATCGCCGGTGCGAATGGCTTCGGCGAGTTCGGCCTTCACTTGTTCGCGGCTAAGGCTAGACTGGGCTTTGCGTGCCGGATACTGGGCAGGAGATATTTCGTTGAGCTTCCGACCGGAAACACCGTAGACTATATCGCCGGTGCGAACGGCTTCGGCGAGTTCGGCCTTCACTTGTTCGCGGCTGAGGCTAGGCTGGGCGTTGCGTGCCGGATACTGGGCAGGAGATATTTCGTTGAGCTTCCGACCGGAAACACCGTAGACCATATCGCCGCTGCGAACGGCTTCGGCGAGTTCAGACTTTACTTGTTCGCGGGTGACGTCTGCGAAGGCTGGAGTGCTGGAAACAAATACGAGGGCCAGGGTGGCGATTAGTTTTTGCGAGTTCATGGTGTATTTCCTTTAGTTAAATGATCTATCGATGAATGTGAAATAATTGAGTTACAGCCAACACATCATGTAAAAGAGTGCGACTCACACAGCAGCAGGAAGATGAATACAAATGGGACACTTGATGTTCTTGCCTGCAACCGTTGATGGCATACTATAGGGGGTATAGTATCTTGTCAAGGGGTTTTCAAGAAATTTTTCCAACAGCCGGTTCCGTATCGTGCGGGCAGCCGGCCGAGCTGAACCGGAGGAGTCGATCATGGAGCACCTACGCCAGAAGGAACACAAGCAGGCGTTGATCATGCGTCTGAAGCGCATCGAAGGGCAGTTGCGCGGCGTGCAGCGGCTGGTCGAGGAAGAGGCTCCGTGCGAGTCCATTGCGCAGCAGCTCTCGGCGTCGCGCCGTGCGCTCGACAAGGCCTACTACAACATGGTCGGGTGCCTGATCGAGTCGCAGCTCACCGGTAATGGTGTTGCGCAGTCGGACGCGAAGCCGTTGCTCGATATGCTCGCGCGCTACAGCTGAGGCATTCCAGGATTCGCGCCGGCCCAAGCCGCACGGAAGCACAGGGATAGCAACCATCTGCGAGCTCATTGCCATGTCGGCGCTGCATCCCACGACGGTGATTCTGCCGCGGGAGGAATTCTCGCGCCGTGGTGGCCTGACCGGGTCGCACAAGGACGGCGGGGGCATCGGCTGGTATGAGGCGGACGACATCCGCCTGGTAAAGGAAGCTTATCCAGCATGAAGCTGCGCAACTTCATTTCCTCGCTGCTGGCCGGGCTCGGCGCAACTTCGGTCCACGCTGTCCTCATGACCATCAAGCATCGCACAGGGATGCTCCCCGGTTTCGAGCCCTACGAGGACCTGCAACGGCTGCTGTCGTCCATGACGCCGTGGCCTCACGAGCCGCCCTTCACGTGGTTGCTTCCGTACATCAATGGAGCATTGATTCTGGGTTTTGTGTTTGGCAAACTCTTTGTCCATTTGCCTGGCCGTGCGGCGATTGCCAAAGGCGCTACGTTCGGATTTGCGGCGTGGCTGGCGATGGGCCTCGGCATTCTCCCGCTGTCCGGTCGTGGGATTTTCGCGTGGCAACTCGGGCTCGGGGCCCTGCCGGCCGGGTTGATGTTCGCGATGCTCATGGGCTACGCGATCGCCATCAGCGTGCTCTACGCGTGGCTGGCAGCGCCGGTCCGCACCAAGGCCGAGGCGCCCCAATGACGCAATACCCGACATGGTCGACCGCGCCATCGAGCGTGTGACCAAGGCGCTGGGTGGCCGGGGGGTCGTGATCCTCAGGCGCATCGGCTGGCCGCAGCGGATACAGCTCTTAAGCCTGAATTAAGTCGGTTTGACGTAAGCTGCGATTATGAGGCTACTGCTCGCCGAAGATGATCCCATGATCGGGGCCAGCGTCCAGCGTGGCTTGCGTCAGGATGGCTACGCCGTCGATTGGGTACGCGACGGCGCCGCGGCGGAGGCGGCGCTGCGCGCCATTGACTACGACATGCTGCTGCTCGATCTCGGCCTGCCGCGCAAGGATGGATTGACGCTGCTGCAGGAGCTGCGTCGGGGTAGGCGCAAGATGCCGATCCTCATCATCACGGCTAGGGATGCCGTTGCCGACCGCGTCGTCGGCCTGGACGCAGGCGCCGACGACTACCTGGTGAAACCCTTCGACCTCGACGAACTCGCGGCCCGCATCCGCGCCTTGAAACGACGCCAGAACGGCAGTCCCGACACGGAGATCGCCGTCGATGACCTGAGGATCAATCTGGCCAGCCACGAAGTGTTCGTCGGCGACCAGCCAGTAGCGCTATCGGGCCGTGAATTTTCGCTGCTGCGCGCCCTGCTCGAGAACCCTGGCGTGCCGCTGTCGCGCGCCCAGCTTGAGGAACAACTCTATGGCTGGGGCGAAGAGATAGAGAGCAACGCCGTGGAGGTGTACATCCACGCCCTGCGCCGCAAGCTGGGCGCACAGCGCATCAAGAACCTGCGCGGCGTCGGCTACCTGATTCCCCGAAACGCATGAGATCCATACGCAGCAAGCTGACGCTCCTCCTCCTGCTCGGCATATCCCTGGCCCTGGCCGCTGCCGCATGGAGTACCTACCGGCTCGCACGCAAGGAGATCGACGGCGTCTTCGACTATCACCTGAAGCAGCTGGCGCTGTCCATGCGCGATCAGACCTTCTCGGCAAAGCCGCAATTGAATCCGAGCAGCGACGATTTCGATTTCATCATCCAGGTGTGGACGCGCGACGGCGACACGGTCTACGCCTCACGGCCGCACACCAGCCTGCCCAAGCGAGGAGAACTGGGCTTCGCCACGGTCGAGTCGGAAGAAGGGCGCTGGCGTATCTACGCTACCGAAACAAGTGGACAGGTAGTCCAGGTGGCGCAGCCGACGCAGGTGCGCAACGAGTTGGCGGCGAAGGCTGCGCTGCGCACCATGATTCCCTTCATCATCCTGGCGCTGGTGATGCTGCCCTTGGTCGGTTGGGCGGTCGGGCTCGGCCTTGCTCCACTCAAGCGCATCGCGACCGACGTCGCATCGCGCAACCCAACGCAGCTCGACCCCCTGCCGCTGGACGGCGTGGCGCTCGAGGCCCACCCGTTGATCGTCTCCCTCAACGACCTCCTGGCGCGCCTCAGCCAAGCGCTGGTGGCGCAGCGCGCGTTTATCGCCGACGCCGCGCACGAGTTGCGCACACCGTTGACGGCCCTCCTGCTGCAGGTAAAGTTGGCGGAAAGGGCAGAGACTACCGCCGAGCGGTCGGCTGCCCTGGACGATCTCAAGCTGGGCCTGGCGCGCGTCAGCCACGTCGTGCAGCAGCTGCTGACGCTGGCGCGCCAGGAGCCGGGTGGCAACGCATCACGCCCGCCCGCGTCGGTCGATCTCGTGCAACTGCTCGGCGTCGCTGCCGCTGAGCATGCACTCTTTGCCGAGTCCAGGGAGATCGACCTCGGCGTCAGCGACGGTCTGCCGCGCGCCGAGATCATGGGTGACGCGGAGGCACTGCGCATTCTGGCCGCCAACTTGATCGACAACGCCATCCGCTATACGCCTTCCGGCGGCTGGGTCGACCTGTCCGTGCGCTTGATGGACGGACAGGTGGCCTTGATCGTCGCCGACAGCGGCCTAGGCATTCCCGCCGATGAGCGCGAGAGAGTCTTCGACCGCTTCTACCGCCGCGAAGGCAGCGACGAACCGGGCAGCGGTCTTGGCCTAGCGATCGTACGCTCTATCGCCGACCGCCACGGTGCCAGCGTTACCTTGGAAACTTCTGCGCTCGGTGGTCTCGAGGTCGCCGTGCGCTTTTCTTTCAGTGGCTAGTAGTCAGTCATCGAAGAATTGATGGGGAATTCCATAGGTGCTGTTCCTAATGCCAAATGCAATCCGGTCATACGCTGAAGCCTTTCGTGACGGGAGGCGGACATG
>Ga0172380_10007246_pt1 | contig 12533 bp, 20 predicted proteins | sample Leawe162metaG_FD_119747 | JGI IMG/M metagenome (GOLD analysis project Ga0172380, IMG submission 119747) | Leachate microbial communities from a municipal landfill in Southern Ontario, Canada - Leachate well 162 metaG | ecosystem: Engineered > Solid waste > Landfill > Unclassified | place...
ATCTTTTAGGTTGGGGTAGTTGACAATATACAACCCATTCACGACCACGTTTGCGCAGTCGCATCATCCAACGGCGGCAGAAGAGTGCGATCTGGTGTTCAGTCGCACCTCCACACGCCATTCTACAACACCGTATTGCTAATGCTTCTGTGAGCATCATTTTCGGTGTTACTCCAACTGTTGCGTCTCTTTTTCTGTGGGTCGTGGTGTAATAGATGTACCGCATTCGGTACATTGATACGTCCTGCACTTATGAGGTAACTTTCTGGATACCTGATGTCCCTTTTTATTCATACGATTCCCACAGTTCGGGCAGACAGGTCGTTCTTTAGGTTCCCAAATATCCGAAACCTTTGGTTCCAGATCTTCAGGAATTTGCTCGGGGGTTTCCTCGGGGGTAACCTGAGCTGGTTTCCTGCGAGCTGCCACCGAAGATCACCTCAAATAAGAAGGATCTTCGAGATCGTTAAATACCATCCGGCTACAATACCTGCACCGAAAACAATACCAAACGCTACAGCAAGTTTGACGTTTTCGATTGTGCCCCAATCTTTAACTTGTTGGGGGATATCTTTTGCTTTTTGTGGAACTTCTACCATATTTAGACTCCTTTGATTTTGCTCATTAAATATTCTTTACATGTCATCTTATTTTCTGCTGCGGTGTTGATCCAAGTACCGATGATGATTCCCCCGATAAGGAGAGCCACTACAAAGATTAAAAGGGTTATTTGATCTGTCATGATTATCATCTCCAGTGATTAAAGATGCGCTAATACAGCGTTAATCTTTTCCCACATATTTCCATACCCTTTTGCGAGTAGGTCGATCACCGTATTCCAGATGAAGGATACTATGAAAATATCCCATATGATGTGTTTTATACCTGCTACAATTGAATTTATTATACCCATTTTAATTTCCTGAGGATGAGAGGAGGTCTCAATCCCTACCAGTATTAATAACTTGCCAGCATATAAGCCTTCCCCCCAACATCCTTGCTTGCTTGCTATAAAGTTTCGGTTGCAACGTCCGATTCTTATTTCTCGGCGTTTACGCAGTTGGAATGTTAATTGCAACTCAACTACGTCCCCCCTCACCCTGTGTATATTTATGAAACGATTGTATATGCATCTTTTATCCAAGAATTATATTTTAGAATCTGATTTTTAGTGCCTTGCGTGTGGGGACTAACGTAAATTATCGATATTGGTTGATATGATCTGTTGAATTGCAACACTATTTTTTCGAGTGTCCCTCCCAAAAACTCTCCAAATCCCCCTGTTTAATGTTTACACCACGCTCACACCATGTGTACTTAAGTTGCATTTTTGTTAATATTTCAGAAGGTTTGACCTTTTAGAAAAACGTTACTTATTTTCCGGAAATTAGCGTGACCGTATTTATTATATACCTTTTTGAAAACTGGGGGTCTGTTATTTATGCATATACAGAATTTTTCTTGTTCAGACGTATAGTAATGTGAGATTTAATTGATTAAAAAAATAAAAAAAAACAGATAACTTATTTTCTTGGTTTTCTTCCACGCGGCTTTGGTACACTAGATTTTCCTTTTCTAACCCAGATCTCATAAAGCGGTGAATCTATACCCCGCCCGCTCAATTTGCCCCCTTTATCCATAGCTTCTGTTCGTCTTACAGAATACCCCCCTCGATTAGTTAAACTATATTCTCGGTTAAATGCACTAGTATAGTCTGACCAAACTGAATCGAGTGTAAAAATAACATTGCCAAATAATAAGGTTTTTATTCCCTCTTCACCTGTATTAACTATTCCCATATTATCTCACCAACTCACTCGTCTACCAAATACTTCGTTCAACCCAGATAATATACTACCACCATTACCAATCTGATTCTGGCGTCTTTGCATTGCAACTTGTTGGGCTTGTGCTGCCTGAATCAGTGCTAGTTGCTGTAACTGCTGCTCTCTTATTGCCATTGCTTGTTGTTGTGCCAAAGCTTGCTGTTGATAATTTTTAGTATATGTACGATAATCTTTTTTAGACATTCCTTTTGGTTTTGGAGGCATTCTCATTTGTGGTGTTCGTTGTGTTTGGATTGGTAGTGTCTGAACTATCATTGGTTGTTGTGATGGCGGTGCTTCAACCATTACAGATTGTTGCACGGGTCGGGCGCTTTCCGGATGGTTAAACCTAAACATTCCACTTGATATAGCACCCATATTTCCATTAAATAACCGTCTCTCTTGTGTTGCCGATTGCGGAGTTACAATCTGTTGGGATTGTGGTTGTGATCTTGGAACTGTATTATATTTGAATGTCCCTGACGATATCGAACTTAAACTACCTGAAGATACGCCGCCTAAATTATTAGTAAACAATCCTTCTCTCTGAACCGGGGGTTGGGGTATCTCCTGAGGAGATTGTTCATATTGTTGTTGATAATAGGGTTGTTGTCTTACCGGTCTATTATATGAATATCTCCCAAACGCACCGGAAGATAATGCATTTAAATTATTGCCAAACAACTGAACGTCCTGTTGTGGGGCACGCCCACCATATTTAAAGGCTGAATATGTCCTTTCCCCAGCACCGAATGGTTGTGGTTCGGTTTCCATTCTGGTTCGGCTTCCATATTTGAATGCCGATAATCCTCCGCTTCCTGCACCGAACCGCTGTGTTCGCATAGGTTGGCCGGATCCGTATTCAAAGGCAGATAATAATTCTTTTCCAGCACCAAATTTTCCACCGCCCGATGGAACTTTGCTTCCGTAGGTAAATCCTGTTGAATATATATCTGACCCTGCACCAAATCTACCCATTGGTTGGGACGTTGACTCTCCAGTACTTCTTCCACCAAGTACGCCTGATGAAAATTTACTTGATCCTCCGCCAATATCTACATCTTCATCGTCGTCTTCATCGGTATCTTCAGCTTCGATCTGGAGACCTGTTGTTGAGTCAACCATCTTTTTTGGAAGAGTGTGTTTTGCTTTTTTACCAGTATCGATCCACTCACCGTTTTTGTTTTTAGCTAATATATGGCCGGTTTCCTCATCGGTTTTATACATCCCTTCGCTGGTACGTCGTCCCGCTGAAGTGATGAACTCTTCGTCCGGTTTGATCTGTTTAGAGATATCTTCTGATACACTCTCCCCCATTTGAGCCATATGTGAACTAATCCCTAGAAGACCGGCTTTCACACCTTTTACAACTTCTTTTCCAATATATTTTGCCTCTTGCATTCTCTGTTGTATTTTTGTGGGGGGTTGTTGTGGTGCACCGGTCTGTTCAGGTGCTCCTTCTATTGGGGTTCGTGTTGCTTCGCCTCTTTGTTCTGGTTCGCCCAATTGTCTTGATTTAAACTCTTCTCTTCGCTGTCGTGAAATTTCTCTGCGTTCTTCTTTAGATCTGCGAGATCTCGATTGTACCGGGATGTCTGACCCAGCAAGATCTTCGCGCTCCGCTAACTTTTCTCTGAAGTCCTGTTGCGCTGTTCTCTCAAATGAGGGTTGTGAATATTCTGCGGGCGGTTCGTTGGATTCAGAAGTATTAACTTCTTTTGAGGGCTGATATAACTTTTCGGTGTATCTTTCGTCGTGTCTTCTTTTAGAGATTGTGCGTGATCGTATTGCCATTTAGGTCTCCCCCCGTCGTGATTCTGCGAGACGTGTCCGCAATAAATATAATTTTCGTTCCTCTTCAGATGTTTCAGGGTAATCTTCAAGAGAGATACGTTTTTTCATTGAACCCATCAGGATACGTAATTTTTCTAAATCACGTTCAAATGTGGGTTTCGGATATTTCGGTCTGATTAATACTTTTTGTATAACTTTAGGTAAGGGTTTATTATACTCGCGTTCAAACCGTCGTTTTTCAAACGCATCCGAATGTTTCTTTGTACGTGACCTTACTGACATTTAGTTTCTCCTTGATCTTTGACGAGGGGCTCGTGGCGCTCTTGGTGCCCGTGGTTTTCTTTGTCTTGGTGCTCTCTCTTCCTTTCGGGATGATCGTTCTTTTTCTTTTGAGACCTCGAATTTAATCGGAGATTTTTGTGGGTGTGGATGTGCAATATCGTGAATGAGATTCGGATCTTGCCTCATTTTTGAACGCAGATATTGCCTTTGTTCTTTACCAAATTCCCCACTCCGTTCGACAACCCTACCCGGTATTCGTGCTAAATCCTGCCCGAATGTTGTATCGTGAGGATGTGCTTTTTGATAGGCCGCTTGATTTTTTTCAATATATTGCCCAAATGCTTTGGCTGTCGCTTTAATTTCTTTAATTGTCGGTTCTAACTTCCGTTTAACCTCCCCAAAACGATTACTACTTTGTTGTTGGGATTGCGGGGGTTCCTGACTTGGTTCTACTGGTCTTTTTAAAGGATATGCTGTCCTGCGTTCTGATGGCGGTTTCGTGTGGCTGTAACTTGATCTGACTGGCATTTTATTCCTCACCCCTATTTCGGTTTATATAATAAAAATATAGATTTCATGATTGTTTTCTTTTTTTACCCATCAGGAAATCAGTTAGTTCGTCGTCTGCACTTGGATCGTGTTTCGCTCTTTTACGAGCGGATATGTTTGCAATCTCCTCTTCCCCTAGACTACCCGCACCGTTTGCAATACCTTTCATCCAACTACCTCCCGTCCCCTGAAGGTCGTCCATTAAAGAAGTCTCCCCGGCTGCTTTCATGGCTTTAAGATTTCTGGAACGATAATCACAGAACCTTTGGAATAACCCTTTTTTACCGGTGTTTTCCTGAATGGGTTGTTGTTGCGCAGCAACAATCTGTGATACAGGAGTGACTGCATACCCCGGATTTGTAACGGATGGGCCGGTACTGCCGATATTTGTTGTCATTACCTGTCCTTTCCCGGACTCTTTTTCTTTCATATATTGTTCTGCTAACCGTTTGTAGATGCAGGCTTTACATTCTTCCGGTTCTTTATTTCCTGCCATTACAATTCACTCCCGTTCGATATTAATAAAATCCGGTTTTGGATCTGTATAATGTGATCGAATCGCAATTCGTTCGTCTGATACCGGATTAATACCTATTCCATGTCTTCGTGTGCCCGGCCTAAAATTCTTGTATGATGTTTTACTATAATGTGATCTAATTGACATTTTTCCTCCTCCTAATTCACCTATTAATTCTTGCTTTTTCTCCTCTTCTTATTTTAATATGTCTACGCACAGGGGTATGATAAGTATTTCGGTAACATTGACAGTCATTGATCTCTTTTACCTCGATATCGGTGATTTTCGTAAGATTGTTTTTATCTTTACTTACGGCTTTTAAAGAGGCGTATAGGTTGTTGGCTTTCTGTTTTTGTGCATCTCCAAATATCCTGTTCTGTTGAACGCCCCCCTCTTCCCAACTCACCCTATACTTAGCCATAGTTTTTCACCACGAGAATACTGATCTGAATTTAATAATGATGTCTTTACCGTGCTCTGCTTTTGCCGTGGCAATAGCATCCTCTTTATCATCAGTATAATATGCAGATGCTTCCATGTCTTTTTTACCCGGTACTCGATATTCATTATAGACTGTGCTTTTTTTAATAACGATTGTTTTTTTATCTGTTTGTTTTTTTGCTGGCATTTATTTCACCTTTTTTACGATAAAACCAAAATTTACACCATATGGTTCAAAAGTTATGGTATCACCCTTTTTTATTTTATCTTTTTTAGATGCAATAATATAATAGGGGATTCGTTTTTGTTTTTCACCTTTTGCATATAACAATAACCGATCTCCTTCATCTTTAATTGAATCTACAATCATTGTGCGTTGCATATTTATTTCACCCCTCTTTTTGGTTTTGATGGTATCTTGTATTCCCCTTCAAGTTCTTGTTTAAGTTCCATCGCACGTTTTTTGTTTGATTCGTATGCGGCATCACCAATCTGAAAACCGTTTTTGTCTTTTATAGTTAACACCCACGTTTTACTATGCCTATCCCAAAACATATCCACGTGGTGAGGTTTCCCGATCTTGCTTTTTGACACGTCTATCGGTTTACCACGGATCATCATTTTAATTATAGGTTTTTTCCACCCATCTTTCATTTTATAGCCCCTTTTTTTCTCTACGTTTCATATAATTTATTGCAAAACGTAATGCATCTCCAAACGTGCCGGGTTTAGAATCTTGCCGTGACCTTATTGCGAGATTCGCTTCTGTACCAACCATCCCTATTGGTTTTACCGGCAATACATAAAACGGACTTAACGTATATGTTGAAACAATTCCCTGTTCATAGTTTGGAACGGTTCTTTTAACATTATAATATCCTTTTTCCCTTGAACCCCGAATTTCAACCGTTTCGTTTGTTTCCGGGTTTATCCAAATGTACATATCCGGGTATAAACGTCTCCAAATTCTGGATTTTTTTTCTACCGGTATGTTCATTATTTAGGCCCAGTTAAATTTGCCTTTCTTTCTCTTTACTTTGGGTATCCTTCTAGATCCCATTTTCATAGAGTCTGGCAATCCTGTGGGTTTTCTCATTCTACTTTTCATACGTTTGTCTCCCAGATTATGCTCTCCTTGGTTTAGGCCAACCTCCCCATGCTTTTCGTGGGGATAGTCTCTTTATCCGTGACCTAACTCTTTTCTGTTTTGTGAACTTCACCATTGCAATAACCTTCGGATTATTTGGATAGTCCTTCTGCTTTTGCAGATTTAATTCTGTTAAGTAGTTCCTTTCCACCCAAGGGCTTTTCTTTTTTGTAAACAACTTTATCAAACTTCTTTAATTCTTCTTTCAGGCGATTTGCACTCGCCATCATCCCCACTGATTCAAGTTGCGCAATCTTGGTTCTGAGTTCTGCAACCTTTCCACCATAATTTCTCTTTTCTCTTGGTTCTCCAAATAATGGCATTTTTTAATCCCCTTCATTCCTTTTTATATTTGAGTTCAATAATTGCGTTTTCTCCTCTCGTTCCATAACCTTTTTTAAGTTTGCGTTTACGGGGAATGTTTATTATAACAAGATATGGTTTCTGATTCTTTTTTATTGGTAAACTCCCAAGGGAATTACCATAAATCCATTCTATCATATGATCTAATCCTTCATCGGTTCGTGAAGGTAACCCATGATCCCCATATCTTTCTGATTGTTTACCTTTGTTTACAACATAAAAGATATATTCAGGATTTCTAACTATTGAACCATGCGCACCAAACGCATTTAAAGTAAATTCTTTTTCTGGCATGTTATTTACTCCCAATTTTTTGTGCAGATATCATGGTTAGTTCCTCTTTGCTACTTTATTATATAATGAATATACTATACTTCGATACTTTTCTGGGATTCCCTTAAATTGCAAGTAGTGTTTGGAATAAGATCGACCGGTATCGTGTCCACCTTTTGAAACTATATAATTCTCACCCTGATATACTTCTAAACCATACACTTTATTGTGTGGATTATAATAAACCGATAATTCTTTTATAACCCCATCGTCGTCTATTTGAATTTGCGCAAAATTCGTATTATACGAACCTTTTGGGCCTTTTCTTTTTTCTGTCTTTAGTGTTCCCGATATAATTTTTATGGTCATTTTTTATTCACTCCATTTTATTGTATACTTCACTTGGTTCCCTTTACTATTTACTAATATATTAATATCATAACCATAATTTCTCTCCCATGTATACCCTTTTTCAATAAGGCTCCGTGCAGTATTTACATTATCTTTGGTGATTAATCCAACATATTTACCATTTATGTAAATCTTACCGTTTGCAAAAACATTAACATCTAGGGGGCGACCAAATATTGATTTGGGTTCCGGGAACCTATGTGTTTTTAGATAGGTATTGGTAACTAAAGCTTCCAATACGTTTAAAATATTACTTCTGGCATTTCGACGCACTACATTCCTATCGTCTTTTTTATGTTTTCGTTCGAGTTGTTTTCTGTTTATTTTATCATAACTAATTAACATTTTTTCCTCACCTCATTTTTTATTATTTTTTCCTGATTTCACCAAGTGTTTTTATATTACCAAGGTGTGGCATTCTGACGTTTGTTGCTTCCCTTAACCGGATTGTTGCTTCTTTCCGTGCTCTTGACATTGAATAACCTGAACGTAAAAGAGATTGTTCGATATATTGTAATGCTGTATGTTTCCCCGGTACTTTCCTTGGGTAATCCAACCTTGCTTTGCATTTTGTACACGCTACAATGTCTTTTTTATACCCAGTCCATGTTTCCCCGCAAAAAGGGCACGTGTGTAAATAACCGGTTCTCTCCATTTTATCCATTAATAGTAATAATACAATCACTACTATTTAAGTGTTCTTGTCATTCTCATCTTCTGTTTCGATATCGTTGTCTTCATCGTCTTCAACAACATAATCTCCCGGGTGTTTTCTTCTGTCGTTGAAAGCAAATATCGATAATACAATCATTGATGCCCCTGATACCAGATCTGCATTAATTAAACCGTTCATTAAATCCGAGGGTTCTTTTCCTTTCGTCATTACGCAATTGTTAAGATCCGATAGATCGTGGACGACCGCTTTCGGATTACTGATAGAACAGTTCTGACTTCCTTTGTAGGGTTGCTCGATAAAAAACATACTGAGACTCGCTACTGTAAACACAATGGTAGCAACATAACTGATTACTATTAACTGTTTATGTAAGTTTGAGATCATTGTTCCGGCACCTGTGCAATTTCTTTAATTTGTTTAACGAGATCAAACCCTAGTTTTACATGTACAAATTCATCGAGACTGTCAAGAGTACCCCTGATATTCCCTTGTCCACTCTCTTTTTCAAAAAGAACCTGTTTGTTATTATGTGAGTCTTTGTTTAATTTCACCCTGACTGAATAATGACTTTCGTGTTCCGGATTTATTTTCCTGTTCACTTCTTCTTTCGCAATTGCAATGCCAAGGGCAATATTGCCCTTTGATTGACTCCAATTAAAAACTGGATTCATTTTATTTGAATTGTAAATCTGTATCAGTAGATAATAATCTGATTCTCTTTCTGGCATTTCTCCTCCTCTTATTTCGGGATTACCAATCTGTTTTCCCCCTGACTAACAGATAGATTGATAATACTATAAATATTCCTGAATATACTATAAGCGCATACAATAAATAAGTTATCCCGAATTGGTTATAACTGATTGATACACCATACGTCGAAATTAATGTGTTTAATCCTCCTACGATCAATGTCAGCAACTCGTTTCTTGTTACGAGAAGCATCATCAAAATACTTAATATTATACTAATAATAACGATGATATACACAACGCTATTGTGCGGGGTTGTTGTTGCGCTGCCTGATGCTACTGGCGTTAAATTGGTTTCTTCTACTAGTGTAAACGTATGCTCACTATTCGGTTCAAGTAATTCCATATTGTAATATCCAAGGTTGTTTGATACCCGTTTTGTGGATATAATTTTCGTCGGTGTGCCATTAAGAACCTCGGTTCGATTAATCTGTTGTGTTACGTACTCTCCGTCTATCATCATGTAATAAGAATTGTTAGTCCCCCACGACCATTGGATATAATCCTGACCCATATCCACGGCAATTGATAGTTTTGTTGCTGCTGAAACAACTATATAATCTGTCTTGGTCTCCGTTGATTCTAATCCATATGCATTCTTTACCGTTAATGTGACTGTGTAATTACCTGTATTTACATAATAATGGGTTGGGTTCTTTTGCGTACTATAATTGCCATCTCCGAATGACCAACTCCATGATGTTGCATTGTTGGAAGTATCTGCGAAATCGACCTTTGCCGGGATTGTGCCATTACTGTACATAAATGTATGTGTTGGTGATCCGAGGAAATTTGCCGTTAACGGTTCTGCGATTGTTAGATATCCATGTTTTACTGTACTGTTCGTTGATGATTCATTTTGACCGGTTAAAATTACCGTAAACGTGCCAAAGGTTGCATAGGTGTGTGTTGGATTCTCCACATTACCATACATTCCATCACCGAATGACCAGTTCCATGATGTCGGCATTAACCCTCCACTCGAACTACTTGTAAATGTTACTGTCGATGATGGATAGGTCTGATTAATCGGAGTTCCTATAAAGTCTAATATAATATTCCCATTTCCTATCGTGATATAATCTGATTTCGTCTCTGTGAAATACCCCCCGTAGTTTGCCGCCGTAACTATTACTGTATAAACACCCGGGGTCGAGTAAATATGTAATGGATACTGTTCTGTTGAATACTGGCCGTCTCCAAACGACCAGTTCCATTGTGTTGCCTGATTACCGAACGCCAGTGTATAATTAAATTTTATGGCTTGTGGGGATAATCCTGTAGTTGTATTCGCACTCATGTTTACAATCGGTTTCGGATCTTGAACAAGGATGTAATTTATTGAGGTTGTTGTATTCGTCCAATAAGCATTGCTTGCGCTTTCTGTGATCGTATAGAATCCTGTTGAATTAAATGTATACACCGGATGTCGTTCTGCACTTGTGTTGCCATCCCCGAATTCCCAACTCCAACTTGTTGCATTTTTTGAGAAGTCAATAAATTGCACTGATAACGGAGCATATCCAAACGTCACGTTGCTTCTAAATTCCGATGTTGATTTGTCAACAACCTGAATTAAATTTGGAATTGTTGTGATGTTTACAGCACCCGTATAATTATTCGTGGCTATTTCCATAACCGTAAAGATTCCGCTTGTATTATACAAGTGGTATCCGATTTGGGTTGTACCGTTCTGCCACGTCCCATCCCCGAACGACCAGTTCCACATCGTAGCATTATCGTCAGGATTGTTTACATTAAATTGCACACCTAACGGTACATATCCATACGTTACATTCGGAGTAAACCCAGCAACGGTCTGGTTATATACTGCAATAAAATCTACTTTTGTTGAAAGATTTGAACCGCCATCGTTTGTTGCGTTTAATGTGATGGTGTAGTTTCCGCCTCTCCTATAAACATATATAGGATTCTGTGCATTACTGAAGTTTCCATCACCGAAACTCCAGTTCCATTTTGTAATAGCATCTCCCGTTGATAAATCGGTAAATTGGACTGCTAATGGATATATTCCCGCAACGGGATCTGCTGTAAAATTCGATACGGGTATTGGATAGGTAACATTGATATAATGCACTTTCTTCGATACGTTTGATATACTACTGTTTTGCCACATATATGCGGTTAATGTTACGGTTTTTAATCCGTGTGTTGTATATTTGTGCGCCACTGTTGATACGTTTGTTGAATCGACCGCCCCATCTCCAAACGACCAGTTCCAACTGTTTGGATACGCCCCCCATTCTGAGGAGGTATCGGTAAATTGTACTGTATCGTTTATATGAATAATTGTTTCATTCGCCGTAAAATTCGCTGTTAGATTCCACGGGCCATACGATAAATTGGTTGCTATGAAATTGTGTACCGGGTATACAATACCATTCGATACGTTGATCATTTTACCATAGGTGAAATAAACCGCCTGCTGTGATTCGTTTGCTGAATAATTATCATAGATCTCGTGCCAGTCGATAATACTAACTCTGGTATTAAACGGCGCTGAAAACCCGCCCGGTCGAGTAATATTAAACTGAATGATCCCTGTGTTATTATTTATTTCATATGATACTAATTGAATATCATTATACGTAGATGTATTTGGGTGTACACTCAAAATGTATGTGTATAATGGATCGGTTGTTATTGAGCCTAAAATATAATCTGTATACGTAACGTTCTGGATTTGTAACGTTCGTTCCCCGTGAGGGGTGTTGTTATAAATGTATGCATATGGGTATGGAGTCGGATCTACTTTAAATCGGAGTGTTGAGTTCTGGTTTATATCCGGAATAAAACCTGCAATCTGGCCTCTATACTGCATATAAGGTGTTGTATGGTTAGTCACCCATCTTGCAATACCTGAATTAATACGGAACTCATCAATTAGTCCATAATATACATATTTTACATCTTTATTCGAATACCCGATCTGGACATTATTTGCCAATACATCATATACTCCAACTTGTCCGGGTTTTGTAACAACCAAATCGCCATTTTTGTAGATATAGATATTCCCATTTAATCTTTCAATATCCAGTTTCGTCCATTGATTGTTTGGAATGTATATTGAATCTGTTGCATTCGCAGAACTACTCCCCATGAAGAAATAATACCCGGATTCTGTTCCATTAAGGTTTGCAAACCCCCACCCACTTGATAATGTTGATGTTGTTCTGGCTACTACAACTGACCCTGCTTCTGGGTTTTGTGTTGGATACATCCAGAACTCTATTGTAAAATCCCCACTGCCAAAATTTAATGTTGCGTAGGATGCACGATATAATCCCGTTTTACTTACTGTAAAACCTCCAGAACCATCCGGATATTTATATCCCGTTGTGTTAATTGTTGGGCTACCAGATTGAGTCCATACTATTCCCATTTCATCATAAAATGGCGGAACTGGCGTTCCGTTGAAGTGCATCCATGATGCGACATATGAATCCACATCACTCGTTAAATTAATATATCTCGTGTA